>Ga0208018_100187_pt1 | contig 20743 bp, 3 predicted proteins | sample 31_taG_FD_184105 | JGI IMG/M metagenome (GOLD analysis project Ga0208018, IMG submission 184105) | Marine viral communities from the Gulf of Mexico - 31_GoM_OMZ_CsCl metaG (SPAdes) (version 2) | ecosystem: Environmental > Aquatic > Marine > Oceanic | place: Gulf of Mexico | collected 2015-07-12 | reverse complement strand
AAGTGAAAAGTCCTAAAAATAGTTCTACCTTAAAGAGAATGAACATTAATCTCTATGGAGATAATGTGACAGCTCCTAAGTTAGAATTACCTACTGCCCAATTTGGAAAAGGGATATTAGGCAGGACTACTCAGCCTGACCCAGGAAATATTCGCACTGAGGATAAAACTTCTGTAATAGAGGAAGCTAAAAGGAGACAAGAAGCTAAAGACCAGGGTGTAGGTAAAACTATTGGACTTGGTGCTGCAGGATTTCTTACAGGAGCATTATCATCAATTCCTATAATAGGAGGAGCTTTTGAAGGTTTAAATGAAAAAGTTCAAGAAAAAGATAAGTCAGGTGCAGCTGGTATTGCATCAGGTATTGGTAAAGCAGCTGTAGGAACAACTTCTGCAGTTCTTTCTGGAGGTACAATGGGTACTGGAGACATTGCAGAAGGAGTAGGTGATATAATGGGAGGTTCTTCTGAGATAGCTTATAATAAAGGTAATGATAAAAAGAGTGAAAGACTAGGTAAAGCTGGACAAGCTTTTGATACTATAGCTCCTATGGCAGATATGGCTAGTGGACTTGCAGGAGGAATTAAAGGAGCTGAGGGGGCCGAGGGAATGTTTAAAGGCCCAGAAGGATTTAAAGGTGGTATGAAATCTTTATTAGGAGGTACGCCTTCTGCTGAAGGTGGAATGAAAGGTGTAATGAAAGGTTTTGATACTCTTGATAGTTTTGATACTTTTGATATGAATACAACTTCAGAAGTTAATTCCTTACCATTTGGTAAATTTGGAACTAAACTACCTTTAGAGATGGAATTAATGCCTGAAGGTGGTAAGATGGTAGATGGGTATTTACATGAAGAAGGTGGAGTAATTACTAAACATAGAGGAAAAGCTGTTGCTGAAATAGAAGGAGGAGAAGGAATTACAAAAGGAGGAGTAGTGTTTAGTGATACAACTATCAATCCTGAAACAGGTAAACCATTTAGTAAAGATGCTAAAAAGTTAATTAAATCAAAAGATAATTCTAAAGAAGGTGAAACTACTAGAAGATTAGCAGAAGAAGAATTATATATTAAACAAGAGAAGGCCAAAGAAATGCAAGGCTTAGTAAATAAAGGAGAGGACATGAAAAAATATAAAAAAGGTGGTTCATTAAAAGCTATCCCATCTGACAATAAAGGGTTACCACAGTTACCTGAATCTGTACGCAATCAAATGGGTTACATGGAAGAAGGTGGAGGACTTTGGGCTAATATTCGTGCTAAAAGAGAAAGAATAGAAGCAGGTTCTAAAGAAAGAAAAGCTAGACCTGGAGATGTAGATTATCCAGATGCAAAGCAGTGGAAAAGAAATACAGCTATGTATGGTAAAAAGTTAAACTTACCTAAGATGCAGGGTGGTGATGTAATTGATCCTACTATTATACCAGAAGGTGAAGTAATGTATAATCTTTTTGGCTCTCAAAATATGCAAATGCCAACTCCTAGTAACAAAAGTGTACCTGTACCAAACTTTAAAGGTATGCCTTCTGATGAAGATATTTTTAGCTATGGTGCAAAAGGAGAAGACCCAGGAACTTTAGGAAAAGAAGTAATAACTGGAGAAGAAGATTTTACAAAATCTCAAATAAAAGATATAAACAAATCTCTAAAAGAAGGGGCAGGACGTAATATAACTCCTGGAGATATAACTCAGTTAGCTGGAAATATGGTTGCTCCATTAGCTAACTTAGCAGCTATGAAAGGTATCGGAGAAAATGTAGTAGATTATGGTAAAGATAGAAGTATTACAAGAGAGCAAAGAGTAAGCACTGCTGATGTAGAAAGAGCTGCTAGACAAGAAGGTGCAGCTACTAGAGCAGGTTTAACTGCTATGAATAGTCCTGCTTTAAAATCTGCAATAGCAACTGGTACTACTAAAGCTATCCAAGATGCTATTTTACAAGGAGAGAGAATAAATAAAGAACTTGCTATGAGAGCAGAACAAGCAAGAACTCAAAGGTCTCAATTTAATGTTAAACAAGAAGATTTAACTAAAGTAGGTAAACAAGTTAGAGAGGATTTACGCACTACTACTGGACTTACAGCTGCAGAGCAAACAGGTAAAGCTTTAGTAGATTTAGGTTTAACTAAGAACCAAGGTCTTACTAATTCTGCACAATTAAAAGTATTGCAAGAAGCTTTCCCTGACTTTACTATAACTGCAGATAATATGAAAAGTTTCATAAGAGATTTATCTACTGGGAAAGAAGAAAAAATTTATAAATACAGAACATAAAAAGGATAAACTATGCCAATTCCAATAAGTCAAACTTTACAATTAGCAGGGCAACAAGAAGTTACCCCTTGGCAGCTTCCTTTTGATGAGTTAGCTAGAGGGTTAAAACAAAAGCAAAATACCCAAGATGCTGCAATTAAAGATTTAGAAGCACAAAAAGAACTAGCTGCTAAGTTAAACTCTTTGCCTCAAGATAGAGTGGAGGCTATAAGTCTTATAGATAATATCTATACCCAATCTAATGCATTATCTACTGGAGTAGATTTAACTACTAGAGAGGGAATGACTGCTGTACAAATGCTAAAAGATGGAGTAAGAAAAGAATTTTCTCCTGGTGGAAAAGCTAATGCTATAGAAACTAATTTAAATACTTATAATGAGTGGGATAAAAGGCAGCAAGAAAAATTAGCTAAAGGTACTATAAAAAAAGAGCAGTATGAGTTTGGGTCAAAGTTTTTAATGAATAACTACTCAGGTGTAGGAGAATTTAATCCTATTACAGGAATGTACAACTCTTTTAATACTGAGGAAATAGCTGACTATGTAAACGTAAATGATAGAATAAAAGAATTAGTAAAAGACACTAAAGCTAATGCTACTGATGTTACCACAGATGCAATTTCTGGAGACCAAAAGTGGATTATAACAACTACTAATGGAGTAGAGGAAGTTACAGAAAGAGAGATAATGGATATAGCAATTCAGAAACTTTACAGAGATGATAATACTATTAGCTATTTATCACAGAACCAAAAATTTGGTGTGATACCAGAAGGTAGTTTTTATGATTCTGAAACAGGGGAATATACTCCTTATATGTTAGAAGTTATACAAGATAGAGATACAAAGGAGTTTATAAGTAGAGAAGATTATAACAATTTAACTGAGCAAGAAAAATCTAATTATATTATAGGAGAGAGTTTAAATCCTGCACATTATCTAACTCCTACTATACAAGCAGTTGCTTCTGAGCTTGGATTTAGAGATACAAATTTTAGTCGAACATTTAAAGGTAATCCTTTTGAAGAAATGAATTATGGTTTTGAATTAGAAAACATGGTAACTAACTATAATTTTGAATCACCAGGTATGCAAGTAAATTCACCAGGAGGAGCTACTGGTACTTCTGTAGAAAAATTTATAGATAGTTCTGAAAAAGCAGCTCAATCTGTTTTAGATAGATATTTAAGTAGTAATCCAAATACTAAAAATTTAGAAGTAACTCCAGAACAATGGTTATCTGGGGATATACCTGAAGAAATAAGTGCTAATTTTACACCAGAGCTTATTCAAGAAATATCCTACAAGTTAAATGGAATGGCATTAGAAAAAGATGCTGCAGAACAAAGACTTTTCCAAGCACAGAAAGTTGCTGGAATAGATGAACTAGAAGAAAGTAGTAACCTTCTTATAGAAATGGTTGAAAGTTTGCCAGATGGAGAGATAGAAGGTGCAACAGGAAGTACTTTCACTAGAGAAGAGTTATTACAAGGTATTGGTTATACAGAACATACTCAACACATGGATTTAAAACCTGGAGAGAAAGGTTATTTTATAAAAGATGGATGGTTAAAATTTGTTGCTAGAAGAGGAGAGGGCTGGAGTAGCAATATAATTAATGTAGCAAAAATACCTGTTGATATTGCAGAACTAAACAAATCTACTTATAAGAATTTACAAGAATTTAAGAAAAGAGTAGATGAAAATTTAGAAGCAAATAAAACAACTGTAATCAGCCATGGTATGACTACTCAGCTACCTGTTGAAGAATTTTTAGACCCTAAAGTTGTAGTATCTGCCAAAAAAGGTCTTAATGATTTGCTAGTACAACCTAGCTATCTTGATAATTTTAAAATAGCATTAACTCCTGAAGATATAGATGCTTTAACAAAATTCACTGGAGAAGACTTTAGTGAATTTGTTGAAAGTGATGGTAAAGTGCCTGGGTCTGTACTAAAAGATTATGTTACTTCAATTGAAGGAAGCGAAGAGTATAATGATTTAGCTTTCTCTTCTCAACCATTAGATGGAAGAAGATATGTGTCAAAACCTTATAAACTAACTATAGGTAAAGGAGTAGATGCTCAATCTTTAGACATTACTCCTTATTTTCCATTAGGAGATGGTCAAAATGGTACAATTGGAAATACAGAAATAGCTAAAGTTCTTCAAGGTAGATATGCCCAAGCTCAAGAAATTATTTTACATCCTTTTCAAAGAAGCCTGGAGTCTTATACTCCTCCACAAGCTCCTAACATTACAATTATAAATACAGGAAGTGAAAATAGTGTAAAACTTAAATATACTGATTCAAATACAGGAGATAAAAAGGAAATAAATACAACTTTGAGTGATGCTACTAGAATAGTTGCAGATGAATTATACATGCATAATAAAAAGATAGAGTATCTGTCAAATAAACCTCTTTACAACAGCATAATACAATTTGCAAATGAGAAAAATACTTCTTTTGCAGAAGCTGAAGCATCGATATTAAAATCTAAAAGATAAAAAATGCCAATAGATAATAACTCAAATATTAATCCTTTAACAGGTTTACCTTTTAATAAAGAAGCTACATTTCCAGGGACTCAGGCTTTTACTTCAGATGTAACACCAGGAGTTACTTTTGACCCAAAGCAGACAGCTTTAGCTGCAGAAAGAGGTATACCTACTACACCTGGAATAGATTTTAAACAACAACTAGCAGCTACTCAAAGTGGATGGCAAGCTATTAAGGCTGGTACTTTTAATGCTTTGGCAGGTGCTGTAGGAGAGCTTGTTTCTGTACCTGGATACCTTTTAAATATAGGTTCTGAAATGTCTGAGTTAGAAGATGGTTTAGGTGGAGCTTTTATTAAAGCAGGAGATTTTATCAAAGAAAATGCTCAAGAATATGCCCCTATATTTACAACTGCAGAACAAGATGAGCAAGTATTTGCACCATTTGATGGAAAGTGGTGGGGTAGAACTATTGAACAGTTAGGTCCTACTTTAGCACTTTTAGGAGCATCTTATGCTACAGGTGGTTTAGCAAGTAGTGGATTAGCTGCAGCTTCTACAAGAATTGGACAAGTAAGTAGATTTGCTAAATTAGCACAATCACTTTCTAAAACTCCTCAAGCAGTAGGGATTTTAAATAGAGCAGGAACTGTTGCAAGTGCTACTTTAATGTCTCGTGCAACAGAAGGCATGATGGAAGGTAGAGAGATATATAATCAGACTTATGATTTAGCTCTAGAGAATGGTAGTTCTTATGATGAGGCAAAAGATTTAGCAAATGAAGCTGCTGCATTTACTTACAAATGGAACTGGGGTGCTATGCTAACTGATGCAATTCAGTATACAGGTATCTATGGAGGTTTTGCAGGATTAGGAAGATTAGGAAAAGCAATAGCTTTTGGTACAGAGGTAGGGCTAGAAAGTGTAGAAGAAGGTTACCAAGGCATAGTAGGTAAAGAAGCTATCAGAGAAGCTTATAAAAATATGGGCTTAGATGTTGAAGATAATTCTTTATATGATAGAATAGGTGAATACCTACAAGATAAAGAGATACAAAAAGCTATGGTGCAAGGTGCTATGGGTGGTACAATTGTACAAGGTGCAGGTAGATTCTTAAACTCAGCTCAAAATAAGATATTAAACAAATATTATAATCAACAAAGAACTCAAGATAATCTAAAGGAAAATAATGAAAAAATAAAATCTTTTTTAGATAATAATCAGTTTGTAGAGGCTACCTCTACTGCCTATAACCAAGTTGTTAATAAATGGGTAAATGATATAGTTAATCTTCCAGATGGATATGATACTGCAATGCAAGTTGTAAATATGAACTTGGAGAAGGAAGATGGAGAATTAAATACTTTGTACCCAGAAGGGTTTAAAATAGATGGAAAAAAGGTAGAGCCTAGAGATTATTTTGAAACTCAAAAAAGATATATAGAAAGTGCTAAAGCTATTGTTGATGTTACACAACAACAACATAAGAATGAACCACTTACTTACCAAGAAGAACTTTCTAAAAGACAATTAGAGCAAAACATTATAGCTGATAGAGTAAATAGTTTAAGACAATCTTACTCTGTAGCTGCAACTGCTGAGAAAGGGAAATATGAGCTAAGTCCTTTAGGAGAAAGAAGATATGAATTAAAAGATGAGTTAGCTGCAGTAAATAAACTTTTAGCTGAAGATATTGGAGAAAGTAAAGATTTTTTACAAAATAAAAAAGATTATTTAGAAAATCAGCTAAATGAATTAGAGTCTAATATGAAAGAAAATGACTCAGAAACTTTTAATAAGGATACTGAGGAATTATCTAAATACTATGAAAATACAGCTACAGAATATCTTTATAAAAAGAATAAGCTAGAAAATTCAAGTAAAAATATTAGTGACTATATTAATAACCTTTTAAAGGAAGAGACAAAAGTACAGTATAGACAACAAGCTAACCAACAGTTACTTATAGATTTACAAGAAGAGTTATCTGTTACAGATACACAAAAAGGTTTTAATGATCTTCTAAAAAAGTATGCTAAAAATGAAGAGGCTACTACTATAATAAAAGCAGATTATGCTAATAAGTTTAATAAAGAAGTAAAAAATATATCAGAAGAAGGGTTTTCTCCTGCTGAAGTAGAGGAAGAGTCTAAAAAAACTTCTGAGGTATCTAACGAACAAATCCAGTTTTTTGCAGATAAATTAAAAGACTTAATACAAAACAATAATTTAACAGGCTCCAAGATACTTTCAGATTTAGGAGTAACTTCTGCTCAAGAATTAGCAAAGCTTTACTATGACAAGAATAGACCAGAAGATAAAAAAAGAATTCAAGCTTATTTTGCACAGTTTAAACAAGATAGTGATACTACAGAATTAGGAGAAGAAATTGTAGATACAGAAGGGGTTAAACCTTCAGATGAAACTACTCCTATGCCTGACTACACAGGTAGCCCTAACCAGGTTATATTTGCAGAGGCTGTAATGTATAAAGTAAAAAGAGATATTAATGGTAATCCTATAGAAGCTACTTTTACTATAAACAAAGGTGTTACTCCTAAGTCTATTAAGCCAACTGATAAGACTGATTTTGAAATAAATTGGGATAGTAATGGGTGGCAAGTACTTAAAGATGAGAATGGAGTATTTGTACCTAATAATAATTGGGATTATTTAAATGTAGATACTAAAAATATTAGTAATTTAAACATAAGTGATAAGGTAGAACTAGAAGTTAACTTAGAAGATGACTTTGTTAAAAAGCAAGTTAAAGATGGTAATATAAAAAACCTAGCTATTATTGTTACTGATACTAAAGGAAATGCTTTAGGTAATTTATCAGTATTATCTAATGAGCAATTAGAGCTAGTAAGAAATAGAGTTTGGTCTGAGTTACAAGAATATGTTAAAATTAATGGGTTAAAAGGTAAATTCAACCCTTCTTTTAACTTGACTGTTTCAAATATTAATGGAGGTAGATTTAACTCTATTAATCAATTGAATGAGTTATACACTGTACTAGGTAATGAAGATGTTACCTTAGGAGTAGGTATCATAGACAATGGAAGATTTTCTATAAAACTACCTAACTTAAATTCTACTAAACCTAAACATAAGGATATACTAGAAAACTTTAATAATAATCCAGTAGATGTTACTCCAGAGTCTACAGTTAAAGCAGGCCATGTCTATGCTATTATTAAAAATCCTTATGATAAAAAATACTATCCTTACAGACTTTTTACTAAAAAGTTAAATGATACTAACCTAAAAGGCAAAGTAATAGATATAATATCTAAAGTAGGAGTAGACCCAAGAATGGACTCTGATAGAGCTATGATGGAGCTTCAAGATATTGTAAGATTTGTCAAAGTAAATAAGAATGGAAAGACTAACTATGCCCCTGACATAGCTGACAATTTCCATAGTGAGTCTAATGTATTGTTTGCACCTAAAGGAAAAATGCATGCAAAGTTAGAAGAGTTTAAGAATGAAAATCCTGAAGCTACTCCAGAACAATTAAATAGAGCTAGAGCTGAAATTTTTTACGAGATGACAGATATGGGCAATAAAATTGTTCAGATTAACAACTCTAAATTAAATCCACTTCTTAACACTCCTGCATATAATAAAAGAATTATAGAAGAAGGTAGAATGTCTACAGACTTAGCAAAGCATAATGGTGAATTTTTCCATTCACCTATGGTAGCTATAGATTTAAGTCCAGTAGATAAAGCAAAGCCTAAACCAGAAACTACTACAGAACAACCAACTCAACAAGCTTCTTTAGAAAATATTGTATCTTCTTGGCTTCAAACAACAGAAGGGTCTCTAGATAATCAAACAGCAGAACAATCTGCAAGTAAATTTGCAAGAGAGTACAACAAGAGAAACCCAATAACAAGAGGTGATAGCAGGACTCCAGCTCAAATTAGAGAAGATAATAAAAAGCTAAGTAAACAGGAAAGACTAGATAATGCAGGTCAAATAGGTGAAGATTTGTTTAATACTATTGCTCAAGGAATGAGTGTTAGAGAAACAGTATTAAATGAAATTAAAAGACAAAATTTAGCATTAGAACAACCAACACAACAAACTGCTGAGGTTGGAAGTATTAAAATGAATTCTGTTGTTTTAGAAAATAGAATTGTGGATTTTGATATTGAAGCACAAGCATTATTTGATAGTCCTAGTATAGACAAATACAATGAAGTTGTAGCTAATTATGAGTTTGATTTATCAGCTGATATTACTGATGACTTAAGAAAAAGTATAGAATCTAAATTAAGAGATGTTAAAAACGCTTTTACTATAATTCAACCAACGGCTAAAGTTGAAACTCAAAAAGTTAACCCTGAACTTATTAAAGCTGAAAAAGCTAATATTCAGAATGAAATTAAAGAGCTAAATAAAGCAGAAAAAGAAGAACTAAATAAATTAGAAAAAGAGAAAAAAGATATAAATAAACTTCTTAAAGAGATAGAAGTTGCTACAAAGAAAACTCAAAAACAAAAAGCAAAGGCAAAGACTAATCCTCAGTTACAACTACCTCTTGAAGAACCTGTAAAAACTGAGCCTACAAAAAAGGAAGTAGCGAAAGAAAAAAAGATACAAAAGAAAATAACAGAAGTAATAAATACTGAGCTATCCTCTTCTGAGAAAAAAATATTAAGAGATGAAGCTAAGAAAGTAGGTTTATCTGTTTCAGAATTTGTATCAAATGCATTAGGAGAATTACAAGCAGGTACAGCTAAATTTTCTAAAAAATTAGAAGATGTAATAAAGAAAATCTATTCTAAAGTAATTCTTGCAATGGTTGTAGTATCTATGACTTTTAATACTGTAGGAAATGCTGCTGTTATAGATACTTCTAGATTAGATTTTCCTCAAACTGTAGAGTTAGTTGTAGATGGATCATTTGACTTAAACAAATTAGGAGAACTACATAGACAAAAGTATGGAGAAAGAGATTATGCAGTTTTAGACAAAGAATCTCGTACAATATCTATATTTGACAAACAAGGTAACTTGATTTATGAAAATGAAGCTATCATTGGAAAACATAAAGGAGATTTTAGAAATAAAGAAGTTTTATCTACTATAGCTTATAGTCAAAAAGCATACGACCTTGCAGGCTTAAAAATAACTCCTTCGGGAATATTTGAAGGTGTTAAAAAGACTGCAGGATATTCTTATGGAGCAGATTCTAGATGGGCATTAAGTGAAACTAAAGTAGAAAGAACTGATGGCACATCTAGTTCTATTGGATTTCATGCTAACTTATCTACTAGAGAAGCTCTCATAGGTAATAATGATATTTCCGATAATGCAGCATCAATGGGTTGCTTTGGAGTAAATTTAGAAGACTTTAAAAAAATAGAACAGAAACTAGGAGATAAAGTATCTTTTTATATTCTTCCAGAAACTGATAACAGAGACAAGTTTGAAGAATATTTAAAACAGTATCTAACTTATGAAAATGGAATAAAAGATTTTCAAGAGTGGTTAAATTCTACATCTAAAGAAAATGTAGAAAAAGAGTTAAATAACTTAGAGAAAAATAACAAAGATGCTGACTCTTCTGCTGTAACTGCTTTGCTTAGTTTATTAGCTGTTATTAGAAGAAAAAAACAGAATGGAGAGACTATTACTGAGTCAGATGTAAAAGATTTACTAGAGAGACTAAATGCTATAAATCAAAGTGTTAATGAAGTAAAAAGTAACTATCAAAAGAGAAGGGAAGCTTTAGAAACTAAATTACAAGATTTAGAAGCTGGTAACTTAAAAATACAAGAACCTAATATAAACTCTATACCAGAGTCACAGTTTAATAGTCAAGCATCAGAAAGTACTACCATAGTACCAGAAGTTACCCCTACTGAAAAAGAACCTAAAAAAGTAAATAAGCCTTTAGGTAAAAAACCTACGACTAGGTTTGGAAGAGACAACTTCCCTAAAGCAAAATTAGCTACTAAAGGCCTTAAGATGTGGGATAAGAACCAAGAATTAGCTTGGTTTAGAAAGAACTTTCCTAACTATCCTATCCACGTATTAGAAGCAATTAAGAATGTAAGAGCTACTGGTGGAAAGATGGCTTGGGGATTATTCACAGATGCAGCTGTTTATATTGCAGAAAATACAGGACAAGGTACTACTTATCACGAAGCTTTTCACTTAGTATTTACTCTAGGATTAACTAGTGAACAACAAGCTAAGATATTAAATGAAGCAAGAGATAAATATTCAAAAGAAACTAAAGGTAAAACTGGATTAGAAGTAGAAGAATTCTTAGCAGATAAGTTTTCAGAGTTTGTTTTAAATGAAGGTAAAGTAGGATATAGTTTAAAGAATCTACCTAATATTATTAAAGGTTGGTTCAAGAGAATGTACCAATGGATAAAATCTATAGCTACAGATAATATTAATATAGACGAGTTATTCTTTAGAGCTTCTAGTGGTATATATAAAAACTTAACTCCTATTACAAAGGACTCTCCTTCTTTTTTAAAGTACAGTTTACCTGAGGGTATAGCTACAAACCAAGAGTTAAAAGCTAGATTAAATTTAGTAAATGATTTGTATTTTAGAAACCATTTATTAGCTACTAGAAAAGAGAGTGCTAATCAGTTTAAATCAATTTCTGAGTTGATAAGAGAAATGATAGATACTAAAAATGTAGAGGATAATGTATACTTTACTATCTATCACGAATTATACGAAAGATTTTATGATGACAATGGTAATTTATTTAAAGAGTACCAACCTATTGAAAATAAAATAAATGCAGTTTTAACTAATTTATTCTATGAAGATAGTAATGGAAGTATAAAACCTGGTCCTTTATATAAAGAAGCCCTTAAAGACTTAACTTCTAAATACAATACAGGTTTAAACTTTAGTGAAGACTTACTAGACGAAAGTTTAGTATATGAAAGCAATGACAATAAAGCAGATAAAGAAAGCTGGCAAAAAGCAGTATTTAGTTCTAGCCCTTATGAGTCATTAAATGACAAAATGTTACTGTGGTTTAGTTCTATTCCTAAGCAAAAAATTACAGGCAGAGATGCAGATGGTAATACTACTATTGAGAATATTAATGACCCTGACTTTGGAGAAGGGTTTCCTTTGTATGAGAATCCAAAAGATGTAAAGTCTTTCTTAATAAATAAATTGGCAGGTGTTAATAACACCATTAAAATGGAAGAAAGACTTAGAGAGCTTGAAGGAACTAGACCTTGGATAACTAAAATTATAAATGATATTCAAGGAGACCAAGATTTAAAAACTCTTTTATTCCAATTTACTCAAAGACAAACTCCTAACTTTAAGTTTATTAAACAAGATGGAAATAGTATTCAAATTATAGATTCTAATAGAAATACAGTAGAAAGAACTATTAGAAGAGATATAGAAGCAGGTCTTAAATCTAAAGCAGATATTATAACTATAGTAGATGGTAAGAATGTATTCAATGAAAACAGACTAGAAAGATATTTAAGAGCAATAGAGACTATAAAAGTAGATGGTAAAAATGTTAGAGAAAGAATAGCAAATCTTTTTGAAGCAATTGGCTTTCCTGTAGAGAAAGAAGTACTTGATTATTTCTTTACAGATTCTGCAGAAATAAAAGGAAACAAAACTATTACTAATACTGCTGTAAATAAAAGAACTAGATTATTAAATAGTTTTAAATCTTTGTTTACTGATATGTCTAAAGGCAGAGACCCATTTGTAGGACAGAATGATAGTATTATAAGTATTGTAAGACAGATTAAAGATGCAAGTCCTTCTTATTATCAAGCAGTACATAGAGGGTTAGATGGTCAGAAAATTTATAACCATATTAGACCTACTTTCTTTGGTAAATTAAGACAGCAAATAATTGATGGAAGTTTCTTATTTGAAGAGTATCAGAAAGATGCATTCTTAGAGAATAACTTATTTATTGGTAAGGAGGGTTATTATACTGACCCAGCAATGAGAGAAAACTTTCAGTTTGACATTATAGAAGGTATTCAAGAAGATTTTTCTAAAACAGAGTACTCAAGACTTTCTGATTTACAATTTGAAAAAACAGCATTTACTTTATTCTTAGGAAATGGTAATGCAGCTATTCAAAGAAAATTTGCTAATTACTTATTACCTATACTAGAGACTGCACCTGTAATGGTAAGTACAGGGTTTAAGGTATATGATAGAACTGAGTTATTAAATGAGTTTGTTAAGCTAGCTCAAGCAGAAGCAGCTAGACAAAGTAATTATGCTCTAGCATTAGAAAAAGGGATAGACTTAGGAGTATATAGAACTGAAGAAAGTCTTCTATTCTTAGACAATGAAGGAAATCCTTTGTTTGATTTAGCTGACGTAAATAAATCTGAAATTAGAGATGTAATAGAAGGTTGGATGGATTTACAAGTACAGAATGAGATACAAAGATTTAAAGAGATAGGATTAACTAAAGAGTTAGAAAAGACTCAGTTTAAAGCTACTCCTACAGCAGTAGAATTATACACTTTAAATAACTTGTTAGTTAGAGCACATCTAGCAGCTATTACTACTGGTGATATTGCATTCTATAAAAACACAGAAGATTTCTTTAAGAGAGCAAAAGAGATATGGTCACCTGGAGAATACTTAGACACAAATAGAGAAGAAGTACATCCAAATACTCAGTTTATATTTATAGAAGACGTAGAAAACTTAACTCCTACATGGGTAGAAGCTTTTAAAGAAGCTGCTACTAAGAAGGGGATGTCTGAAGAAGTTGTAAATAAAATGGCAGAGGCTTATACAGAGTCTGTGAATATTACAGATGCTCAAGCTTTTATTACTCCTCAGAGATGGCTAGAACAAGAGTATGGTTTAGGAAGAGTAACTAACAAAACTTTAGCTACTTTTGAAAGATTAATGAAAGAAGAAGAAACTCCTTCAGATATGAGGACTATACTTCAGACTAGAAAACCTTTTATCTTTACTCATAATGTATTGCCTTTAACTAACTCTAAGAATTTAGTAACACCTTTACAAATCAAAAATTCTGAAATGGTATTACTTCCTTCTATGGTAAAAGGAAGACCTGAGTTAGAAGCTATCTATAACAGATTAACAGAGTTAGAGCAGACTGGAGAAGGTATGAAAGCTACTGCAGTATTTGGCTCAGGTGTTAAAGTAGGTTCTTATGGAGTAATGACTTTGAATGAAAACAATCAATTAGAAGGGGGAATTACTCATATACTAGATAATTCAGCTTGGAGATTACAGGTGGAAACTCCTCAACATCACATTGATGCTAAAAACTTATTAGGTTCACAGCTGTGGAAACTAGTTACAGGTAACTTAGAAGACCCTATGTTACAAAGTATGGCTCAAGAGTTTGATACTTTATTAAATGCTGATATAGAATTTAAGTATGAGCAGTTAATGAAAGACTTAAGTCCAGAAGAAGGAGTTTCTAAGCCATTAAATTTAATTTTAGAAGAAGCTTACAAAAGAGGTGTAGGTAAACAATTTGAGGGTATTACTCAAGACATAGATAGAAATGACCCTAAAGGATTGTTTAAACTATTTATGAATCCTTACACTACTTATAAAGCACAGTCTTTAATTAACTCTTTATTTAGAAATAGAATTACTAAGAGAAAAATTAATGGAGGTTCATTTTATAACACTTCTTCTTTAGGTTATAATGATTTAGAAGTAGTATTTAATGAAGATGGATCATTAGCTTATTTTGAAGTGTATTTACCATCTTGGTTGAAAGATGTAACTATAGAAGCACTAGGTGAAAAAGCTAGAGAAGGTGTTGTATATAGAATCCCTACTGAAGGTAAGTATTCAATGTTTAACATTAAAGTTAAAGGATTTTTACCTGCCGAGGCAGGTGGAAATATTATTATGCCACATGGTATAACTACTATAGCAGGTTTGGACTTTGATATTGATAAAGTTTATGCTATTTTCTACAATGTAAGAAAAAATAGAAATGGTAAATATGAGCCAATACCTTACTTAGATATAACTAATTCTGAGCCTATAGATAGATACTTAGAAAAATTCAATGAGTTAAAGAAATTAGGATATGATAAAATAAACACAGACAATAAATTTATTGATCTAAAAAATGAAATTGATACTATTTTTAATATAGTAAAAGAAGAAAAATGGTATCAGGATATAGTTAAAGAAACAGCACAAGACTTAGAGTATAGATTAGACTTAGAAGTAGAAAAAGAAGATTTTAATTTAATGTTTAATTTTACTGATTTATTTAGAATGTTAGATTTTATAAAATCAGATTTAAGTGGAGATAAATTTTTAGGTAGAGCTTTATTAAACTCTGCTAAAAAAGAAATGGCTGATTCAAATGCTAGAAAAATACAAAAAGATTTAATTTCAAGATATAGATCAATAGGAGCTTACAAAAAGTTAAAGCAGTCTGGTTATTCTGCTATAAATGAGTTAAAAGTTAAAATTGATGAATTAATATTTAACGAGTTACTTTCTGATGGAACACTATTAGAAATAGAAGAATTTGAAACTTTACCTATAGAATTACAAAATACTCAAAAGGCTAGAGATAATAGAAAGTTAGATATTATAAAAACAATTCTATCTGAGTCTATAAGTGAAGTATTTACTCCTGGTAACTTTGATACTATTAAAGAAGTTGCAGGTAAGATTAGAGAATTAGAAGGAAAGTCTAAAGAAAATTTATTACCTTTTTCTAATTCAACTTATTCTGAAATATTTAGAAGAATGATGGATGGTTCAGCTCTTATTGGTCCTGCAGCTATTAATAACAAGTCTCATGCATTATTTCAGAGAAGTAACTTAACTATGACTCTTGAGGATGCTCCTTTGCTTATTAAGCCTACTATGAATGTAAATGGTGTTGAGTTTAAAAAATCCAAAAAAGATGGTAAATATACTTACGAGATAGATGGAGAAGTAGTAGAGACTGAAACTTTCTTAGTACGTCTTAAATCTGAAGCTATTAAGCTAGGTAAAATGAGAGGGTTTAATGGTGACTTATTGTCTTTAACTTTTAACGAGCAGTTAGCTGCAGTAGTAGATAATGGTAAAGACCCTCTAGCTAATATATTTAACTTAAACTTATACACTACTGATGTATTTAATGCTTTGTTACACATGGGTTATGACTTAGAAACTTCTATGTTATTTACTGCTCAGCCTGTAATTAAGGAGCTTGTAAAAAGAATTAGTAACAAAGAAACTACTGATGCTGAGACTTTATCAGAAATTAAAACTGAGTACAAACAAAGTATAGTTGAAAACATTAAATCTGAAAAGTATTTAGAGAAAGTGAATGAAGTTCTTACAAGCACTTTTTATAACACACTAGATGTACAACAGTTAGAAGATAGTATTAAAGCACATACTAAAGCTAAGGCAGAAGGAAAAAGTTATCCAGATTATTTCTACTTAACACAGTTAAAAGTTCTTAGAAACTTTGAGTTGATGAAACAAAAAGAAGCTAAAGATATATCTAATGTTATTAGAAATATAAACACAGGAGATAATGGACCTGGTGCTACTTTAGCAGATAACTTATTGTTAGTTGATTTGCAAGACAGAGTAATAGAAGATTCTAATATAGAAAATGCAAATGAGTTTTTAAATGATGATTCAAAGCCTATTAATAATTTGCGTAGAAAAGGTGTAGTTGAAGCTGCTAACTATCTTACTCAGACTGTAGGATTGCCTTTTAATAATTCTATGTTTAAGAAGCTGAGACAGAAAATGAACAATTCAAAACCTAACTCTGTTATTGTAGCCAAAGATATTGATAAGTTGAACTTTAATGTACTTACTGCACTAGCTACAGAATTATACCAAACTAACGGAGTAGAAATGCTTACTACTTTCCCTCAAGAGTTTTTAGAGTTAAAAGCTGCTGAGGCTAAGAAAGAAGAAGGTTCTAACTTTTCAGAGTTATTTAATTTCTTCAAAGTTGATATGGAAGGTAATAATCCAAGATTTATGTTATCTAATAGCACTGGACTTGATGAGTCTCAATTAGATTTTGTAAGAGAGCAATTTGAATTGTTAGCTGAAGAAAGACCTGAGTTGTTCCAAAAATTTGTAGACTACAATTTCCATGCTTATGGATTTGAGTTTACTCCTTTTAGTTACTCTCATACTTTACCTACTCAATTAGTTTCTGAAGGTTTAGTAGAAACTTTAGACAGAGGACTATCTGAATTTACTGTAGATAAAATGACTGAGTTTTATGAGCAGTTTTTAAGAAACCATTTTGTAAGTTTAAAATACTTACCTTATGTAAAAGAAGATAAGTTTAAGAAACTAGAAGGTGGAGCAGTTATATTAGAAGATTTAAGTGGAGTTAGAATAGCTAAAAACCCTGTTAAATACATTAAATCTAATGTAGATAATACTCCTCAGTTATTTGTTTTAGATTCTTTTACTGATGTAGAAGCTGTTTATCTTCCAGTTCCAAGATTAGGCTCTCACAACTTAGGAATAGAATATAATTTAAATGTTCCAGGTTATGTGTCTAAACTGAACTTTAATACTAAAAAAACTGTTAAGGCTCCAAAGACTGAAGGGTTTACTCCTATACTAAGAGAAGGAAATAAAATGGAAGAAGGATTTACTCTTACAAAAAACAATATATCTAGCCAACCATTTTCTGAAGCTGCAGGAACTATAGGCAGTCCATTAGAAAGTGGATTTACACCTATTAAGGAAAGTGCTCTTACAACTGAAAAGATGAAGTTGATAGGCTCTGACTTTATGCAGACTTATGAAAATGCAGAAGTTGAATATGGCAATATAATGAAGTTAGCCAAAAATGATAAAATTAGTTTAGAACAATTTAATGAATATATAGAAAAACTTAAAAAATGTTAGATCAAAAAATTATAGATGTATTAAACCATAGAATAAGCAGAGAAGAGTATAGCTCTAGGTTATATAAATTTATGGGACTGTGGTTAAAAACTAAAGGGTATGGTAACCTATCTACTCTTTATATGACTTATAGCAAGGAGGAGCTAGAACATGCTAATTGGGCTGTTGAGTATTTAACTAACTACAACATAACCCCTACACTTAAAGATTTAATGTCTCCTGTAATGAGCTTTAGTTCTTGTATGGAAATATTAGAAGAAACTCTTAAGCACGAATTACAGATTACAAGAGAGTGTGAAAAGTTACATGACTTAGGTGTACAATTAAAAAAACCTTCTTTGCAAAAATTAGCATTAAAATATTGTAAAGAGCAAGATGAAGAAATTAGCAAAGCATTGGATTTATTAGACCATGCTAAACTTACTGACGATATGTTGGTATTTGACCACTATGTAGAAAAATACTTATAAGATATGGCAACTTGTCCAAATAAAAATTTAAAAGCCTGGAAAGATTTAAGTTCTCAATATGGAGATACAGGGGCTATGTTTATGTACACTATTGAAGGTGATATACCTACTTTAAGTAGAGCTGAGGAAATAGCCCTAGAATATGACCTTGTAGGAGATAACTTTTTAACTTCTCCTAATGCAAGAGTCAAACCAGGTGTAGAAGAATTATTTGAAAGTAATCCTGAGTTAGCTGATATAGGTACACAAGAACAATACTCTCAATACTTAGATACTATATTTCCTGATAGTAAAGTAAAGGATATTGTTTATCACTATTCTTCTAAAAAATTAGAAAATTTTGATAAATCTTTTTTAGGAGAAGAAACATCTGCTCCAGATACAAATTTAGGATTCTTTTTTGCTGAAGATAAAAATGATATACCTAGAATGGTTGCTGAAAAAAATAGGCAACTTAAAGAAATAGGTTCTGATAAAGTTCTGAACTTTTCCATACAAAACAATGTATTATTAAATATAAAAAATCCAGAATATTACTATGGGTTTATTGATGCAGCAGCTTCTGAAATTTTACAAAGAGAAGTAAAAACAGCAGAAGACTATAAAGAAGTTCGTAAAATATTAGAGAGTAGAAATAGAGATTCTTTAATATATGGACTATATGCAGAACCTGACGGTGAAGGTGGAATGGATGTAAATTATGGGTATGTAGTATTTGAAACAGAACAAACCCACATATTAGGAAACCAAAAAGACATAGCAGGATTTAAAGAGTTTGTTGCAGACAGCAGTAATGAAATATTATTACAAACTAAAAAGACAGAGTATAAGAAAGATAATGCTACTGTTAAAAGTAAAGATGTAAATGATAAGTTATCAGAGTTTGCAGGAAAGTATGGATTTAGTATTCAGGGATTAGAAGATTATAAGACAAGTTACAAACATAGAACAGGACAAGACTTAAATGTAGATGCTACTGGTTTAATAGACATGTTTAGTAAATTAATAGCTATTGACCCTAACACTTCAGATTACTCAACTTTACCTGAAGAAATAGGCCACTTAGCAGATGCTTTGTTAGGAGATAATCCTTTGGCTGTTAATGCTAGAAATTTAGCAGGAGAGTCTTCTGTATTTGAAGAGATTAAAGATGAGTATACTGAGATATACTCTAAGATGTTTCCTCACTTAAATGAAGCTAAGATAAGAGAGCTAGTTAAGAGAGAGGCTTTAGGAAAATTAATAGGTAAAGAATTAATTAGAGATAACTCTTTGACAGGAAAAATGAAAAGAGTTTTTGAAAAATTAATTAATTTATTTTTATCTAAGGTTAGTAAAGCAGCTGAGCTTAAAAAGTATGTAACAGAGATAGCAGATGCAGTATTAGACAATAATTCTAATATCTTTGACCAAGCTAATATCAATACTAGAGAGATGTTCTTTCAGACTAAAAAAAGTAAGTTTGATAGAATTGTCACTACTTTAGAAAATAAACTAAAAATATTAGAAAGAAAAGCTTATGCTAGTGATACTAAATTTGAACAAGCTGAGAAGTTAAAAAAAGAAATAGAAGAGATTAAAGCAAGTATAGCTAACAACTTGGAAATAGATGCTGTAGATAAATTCTTAGATTTTGCATTAGAAGAAACAAGTACTGTATTAGAAGCTATTGAAAAAGGTAGACAATTCAGTTATGCTGAGATACAAGACCTAGATACATTTATTAGATTCTATGACCCTTTGTTAAAAGAGGATGTTAGACCTTATGTAAAGAGAAGAAATATTACTGAGCTTAGAGCTAAAGTAGATAAGTTAAGTTTAGATATTGAAGACTTGAATACTTTTTATAGAGATAATAGAGTAGAATCTTTTAAATCTGTGTTAGGTCCTTTAGTAGATAAAATTAAAAATAGTAAGTATGCTGTTAATTTAAATACTTATTTAAATAGTGTAATAGATGATATTACAAGTACTCAAGCTTTTATGGGTATATCTAGATTGACTAAGGACCAGACAGTTAGACAGGTTGCTAAAATAGTTACAGACTCTAAAAATAAAGTACATTTTAATACAATTGAATACGCTAAAAGATTAGGTGAAGTATTAGAGGGTCTTACAAGAGAGCAATTAGATTTATTTTATGAGACAACTGATGGTAAAGCTTCTGGATATATAGCTAGAGAGCAGAACTATAAAAAAGCTTTAGATAGCTTAGCTAGTTTTAGAAACAAGATAAATGCTAGATACAACATATCCTCTGAGTCAGAGCAAAGAGCTCAGCAAATAAAAGATATGCCTGATAATGTAAGAAAACAATATTTTAAAGAGATAAGAGAGTGGTGGGTTAAAAACTCTACTGTTACTAAAACATCTGCTGAAATAGAAAGTATTTACAATCAGAAGAAGCTTACTATGAGTAAAAAAGACTTTAATGATTGGGTCTCTACAAATATAGGTGTAGACTACTATGGTAATATGCAAGCTTCCTTATCTTTTAATGAGTTTAGAGTACCTAAAAATAGTTTGTACAAAAACCCTGCTTATGAACAAATACAAAAAGACCCTAAACTAAAAAAGACTTATGATACTTTGTTAGAAATAAAAGGT
>Ga0208018_100186_pt1 | contig 20783 bp, 35 predicted proteins | sample 31_taG_FD_184105 | JGI IMG/M metagenome (GOLD analysis project Ga0208018, IMG submission 184105) | Marine viral communities from the Gulf of Mexico - 31_GoM_OMZ_CsCl metaG (SPAdes) (version 2) | ecosystem: Environmental > Aquatic > Marine > Oceanic | place: Gulf of Mexico | collected 2015-07-12 | reverse complement strand
AAATAGCAGGTGTGTTAGGCTCTAATTCTTTTCTATATATTTCTGGCATAAGACTGAACCTTATACGAACTTTTTCTTTCGGGTTAAACTTCAGGAAAGCCTTCGGAATAACTTTTGTAGCTAATGTAGCTTTTGCAATAGGGTGATCAACAAAAAATTGAAAGATTTTTTCCCAATCATAATACTTATGATGTAAAGCAAAGTCTTCATTACAAGCTATATCATAAGTCACAAACTCTGGATCAGTTTGATTTGGTTTTTCTATATCTGCATAGAAATATGCATGTTCATTAATAGCAGTGAGTACATCTCCAATATTTTTTGGTACATCTAGACCTGTAGGTTTATGCCTTTTCATATAACAGTAACTGCAGTTTAGGAGACACCCATAACCAAAAGAAGGAGCAATGTAATCACTACTCCTTCCTGATTCTCTGATCTTAAATGTTTTTCTAGTAATCTCTTTTACTAATTTATTTTTCATTACTTGTTTCTTCTTTTTTTACTGGAAACTTTTTAGTACAATCTTTTTTTTCTGTAAGAAAATACATAGTATCTGTTTCACCACATACTAAGTATAGTTTATTTTTGTACCTAACTCTTTGTCTTTTCTTTCTTTTCATATTGAATTAATTAAAATTCTTCTGTATCATAATATTTGATTTTACTAGAATCAAATTCTTCTAAAGCTTGTGCTACCCATTTTTCATCTACAGTATTTTTATAACAAAGTATATGCACCGTAGCTTGATCATCAGGGTTAAGTCTTAAAAGTCTACCAATTCTTTGAGCAGATTTACGATTATTACCATATGCATGCATAATAATGCCTTCTTTTAGGTTTGGTATGTTAGCACCTTCGCTTAATTGTAATACACAAGATAGTTTAGTAATTTTTCCTTCTTTAAATAATATCATATTATTATCAGATTCAGGATTATTACTATGATAACTATGTTCACATAATTTATCAGCTTGTTTTTGTTCATTAGCAAATAAAATACATTTATTTTCTGATTGATCTAAAAGTTTTTTAGCATATTTATCTTTAGATGGAAATGTTTGCATTGCTTTCATTCTTTGAACAGCTACAATTGATTTTTGTTTAGGTGTATTTGCATTTGCATAACGATTACTCCAATATTGATAAGATTCTTTTTCTGATGTAAACCAACTACGTTCACCAAATGTAACTTTGACATTTTTAATAGATTCTAAGTTTAACATATGTACTAAAATCTTATAATCATTTAATATATTATCTTGAACTGCGTCATCAACAAAATATTTAAAAATGATAGGGCAAAATTTATTAACAAGTTTACCTTTAACAGAAGTATCTCTTTTTGGTGGTGTACCTGTTAATCCAATAATAGAACCCATATGTTGATCTAACCATAATTTATGATTAATAGTTAAATTATGACATTCATCTAAATATAAAATATCATAATCTAAATTTTGTTTAGATAATGATTTATATGTAGTAAATGTGATATGTTTTAATAAATACTCTAAGTTGAATTTTTTACATTCTTCTATCCAAGTATTAATAATTGAAAGTTTTGGTGCAGCAATAAGTGCTTTAGTATCAATTGGTCCATGTGTATTTTTAATTTTTTGATCTAAATGCTGTAAACCAATATATGTTTTACCTACGCCCATTGAAATTGCAACACCTGCTCTACAAAAATGTCCATATGAATTTAATTTTTCTAAAGCTTTTTGTTGTATTTCTTCACGTTTCATAATTTATTTATTGTAATTATTTCAAATTCTTTTTCTTTAACTAAAGGGTGAAAAGTTGCAATATGATATGTTAAAATTTCTTCTTTTATTCTGTCAATAAGTTCTTGTGGATATATTCCTTCTGGAACAGATACAGTTAAATTATATTGCTTATGTCCTTTACCTAAGTATTTATATCTTATATAGTAATGCTTATAATTCATCTTAATTAATTTTTGATTCTCTAAATCCAAGTTCTGTAGCTTCAATTGGATGTGTTTCAATCCAATTATGACATTTTCTGCAAACTGACATCCAAGTATCAACAACTAAATAAAATTTACCTCTACCTTTTTTATGATGTATGTCTGTAGCTTGTTGTGTACAACCTGGTAATCCAGCTTGACACATTGGATTTTTGTTTAAATAGATTTTCCTAATTTGTGAATATTCATTATCTAATTTAACTCTTTTAGAAGAACGAGGAGCAAGAGGTTTTTTAACTGACGTTGGTTTATTATCTAATGTGGAGTGTTGTTTAATCAGATACCAGCATTGCTGGCAATACCTCTCACCCTCGTTATTTTTCCAAATATATTTTTCTTTACCACATTGACTACAAATTTTCTTCTTCGTCTTCATCAATGTCTGTTGAGTTATTAATAATTATTTCTTCTATTTCTTTAACTAATTCAGGATTTGATTCTTGTATTAAAGAAAATATTGGTTCAAATTTATTATTAATAGAATTTAACAATTTATATTTTAAACCTTCTTTTAATTTTTCAATATCTTGATCAGATAAACTCATAAAAATTTGAAATTTTCCCATTGGCGTATTAATAAAATGTTCCATGCCTTTAGTATTAGCAATTTCATTAATACTTTCTGTCATCTCATTTATAATTAAATAGATAAAAATAATTTCTTCATTAGATAATATATCAAACTTCATTTTCTATTTTAATTTTTAAAAAATCTTTAGGTAATATTCCTTCTTTCATAAAAAGATTTACAACATCATCTTTTTCAATATGTAATATTTGTAAAGGCAACTTACATCTAAATTTATTATCAATGTGATTATTATCTAATATAAAATTGGTAAATTCAGAATTAGGTAAATACTTTTTAAAGATTTCATTAGTTATTAAATTTAATCTTTTTTGTTTAAACAAATTTAAGACTTTTTGAGCACGATAGTTTACTTTTTTAATTCTATTTTTTTTATCTCTATGCATTTCTTTAATTTGTTTTTCATCATAAACTTTTAATCCAGCTAATGCTCTTTTATATAAGAAGTTTTGATATAAATTATATTTATCTACTTCATATTGCATTACTTTTTTATTTTTTAGTTTATTACCATAATTTTGATAATTTTGTAACTTACCTTTATATTCTGTACTTTGTGTACTCTTTAATTGACTAAAATCTTTATACGTTTTCATAATTTGGAACTAAAAAAAAAAGACGGGCATTTCTGCCCGCCTTAAAATTAATTGGTTAAATATTAACCAAGACTTACATCTACATCAGATTCTGCTTCTGCAAGAGATCTTGCATAAGCTTCTTTAATTGCATCACCATTATTGTGAGCAATCAAAGTATCAGTTGTTGAAGGATCTGAAGTATAGAAAGATCTACGATAAATTGGTTGACCATCAAGACAACAAACTACACCAGTATCACCGGCAATTTTGTAATCTTTTTCTGGATCTTCTGGATTAAATGGCTCTAATTGTTCTGTTGCATAAATTGTACCATCTAATTGCATTCCTGCTGTCCATCCAAGAGCTTTTAGATCTTCTACTGTTCCAGGAATAAGTGCACTTACCATGCGTACACGAGCCCAACCATTTTTATCAAATGTTGCTTTCTTTTGCTCTACTCTAATGTATCCGTAATCTGGATTGTTTTCTGATACATTAATTACTGATCCTGATTCACTTGTTGTTACTGTTACTTTGTGCATAACTTTGTTTTTTTAAGGATTTTTAAAATAAATTGATAAATGAGTAATATTTGAAATAATATAGATTTACTCTTCTTCTATATCATAATCTTGATCTATTATTTTTAATTCAGAAGATATATCACATATATCAATATGACCAAGAAAAATATCTGAATCATCTTTCATAAGCGAAGGTTTAGTTATGATTGAACCATATAATGGATTATTAATATGATTTCCTACATCATAAGAAACTAAATCTTTCAACTCATCATCTGATAACTCAAGATAATCATAAATTGAAATCTCAATTGTTCTACCATCTGGTAAATTGTATAACATTTTTTACCAATTTGGGTAAATATAATTAAGATTCAACTATGTTTTTCTTGATGCTTTGAAAATAGTTGATATATATTGCTATAATTAATTTTTATTAAATATTTCTAAATTTAAATTACCGTAAGCCGGTTGTGCATAAATATTAATATAAGTTATCAAGATTGGGACTATGGTTGGATTTGAACCAACAATCTCTTCCTGCCATGGTTGTTAGTGGGAAGTGCATACTCCAATAATGCTACATAGTCCTGTTAACAGTTCCAATTATGTTAACGAAGTATTTTTTACAATATATTCTGGATAAGTTGTAAATTCTCTTATTGTAAATTCTCCAGGTTTTTCATCAGGAATTCTAGTTATTGCTGTAATAGGTGCGCTTTTATATTTATTAAAATTAACAATTTCAATATCAATAAAATTATTTAAAACTAAACCTGCATTTTTCATATCTTCAATTAAATCTTCATTAAATTCCCAAGTACTTAATTTATTTATATTCATGTTATAAATAATATTTTTTTCAAGTTCTAAAGATTCTAATGTTAGATCTACACCTGATGAATTTAATTGTAATAAATTAGTATATGTTCTAGATTCATTAAATATGTGACACAATAAATCCATTATTAATTTAGATTCTTTAGTATTTTGTTTTACATATTTTTTTAATAATATTTTAATATGTGATTGGTCTAACATTATATATATTTAAAAAGGTATTACTAAATTTTCTTCAGACTCTAATACAAAACCGGCATCATAAAATTTTAATAAATCATTATTTTTATTTATTTCTTCTTGAACAACATTATTAATATTTTCAAGATCAACAGAATGCCAATTTACTTTTTTTGATAAAGCTCTTAATTGATCAAATAAATGCTGATAAACAAAAGTTTTAAAATCTGATGATTTTACAAATGATTTCCAATCATTTTGGAAAAATTCATTTGGATTTATAGTAGAATTTAATAAATTTTTAGAAAAATGTAAAGATTCTGTTATTTCAACTAATTCTTTAAAAGCTTTGACATTGTAGTTAGTTTTATTTAAACCATAACCTTTTAACCCATAAATAAAATAATAATCATATAAATCATCAAGATTTTTAATTTTATTACATAAAATTCTTGATAATGCTCCTTGTGTACATAATTCAGAATGTAATGAACTATTAGAAAGCATATTTAAAAAATCATAATTGCTATTAAAATAATTTGGAAAATTTTTAATAGCATCTTTAATTAAATTAACATTCAGATATTTATTATTTGAATTACTCCAGATTTTTAATCTACTATTAGTATTACCTTTTAAACTTAAAGTAAATCCTGTTTTAGAATTACATTTTACATAATAATGATTTAAACCTTTTTTAACTTCATTATATTTAGAAATATATTTTATAGATTCTTGATCTTTAATTAAAATATTTTCTGTAAAATGAGATATATATCTTTTATAAAATAAAAAATTTTGAGTTTCAATTGGAGCATTAAAGAATTTTTTTATATTTTTTTTTATATCTTCTTTTAGCTTAATTTCAATTGTTTTCATAATTAACTGCGTTTTCATTTAATGTTAATACAGCAAGCGTTAAAGTTGAAGTACAATAACATAATTCATTAGGATGATTAAGATTTTTACTAATTTCTTCTAGTGTCTTAGCCATTGTTAATTGTTTAGATTTATAATCTAAAATCATTTTATCAATTTCTATCACTCTTTCTTTACTAATACCTAATGCTTTATGTAAATATTCTGAATCATTTATTTCTGTAACTCTTACATTTAAATTAGCATCTTGAATTGGATCAGAACTTTTCCACAATGATCCAAATGAAAAATATAATTTTTTCATTTTATTGTTTTTTTAATAGTTCCTAATACTTTGTTTTGATTATAAGATATAATTGTAATTTTTGTATTATAATCAGCTTTTAACAAAGCATTAGGCAAACTATGTGTAATTTTTAAACGACCTCTTTGATAATAAGAAACTTTAGTTTTTTGTCTAATTTTCATAAATTAATTATGATTGTGACATTTCTCTTATTAGATCTTTTTGTAAAATGTTTTTTACGCTTTAAAGATTTTTTAGCATATTTTTTCCAAACTTCATTTGTTCTTTTTTGTCTTCTTTTTTTCATAATAAAATGAATTTATATTTTACTTATAATTATATATAAAAATAGCCCTATTCATAATAAATAGGGCTATAATAAATAAGATTAGCGCGTTCAATTATGTTAATCTTATTACGTTGTTCTAATGGCACGCCTACCAGTACCTAAACTAAACTAAAAGCTACTACTAAGTTATTTTTCAAAGATAAACAAAAACAGAAACCTACGTATAAAGTGTCTCCTTGGGAATTACACTGTTTTGTTTATCTTTTTATTAGCACCATCTGTAAAGCTGTTATACCCTAAGTTATCACTAACTACTTAACATAGCTCACTTTACAAATGGTCACGAGATAATATTTCTACCTTTACTTCCACACGGATGCTTCTGCATTGTTAATCTCTTGCTGCCAACTCCTCAGTGTATTAATATTTTATTGTTCAATCCAGAACCTGTCCTTCATTTTATAGCTACTAAGCCCTTGACTGTTTGCTATGAACTCAATATTTATAATCCCTCTCAAATGGCTTTCACCTGTTAATTCAGGTATCTTTGATGGCACTTTTTGCAGTCCAAGGGTACACTGGATAAGCTTATATGTAATTGATAGACTTCCCACTAGCTCACAGCGGTCCTACAAATATCAAAGAGGGTAACTCTCAGAGCCCTATTACAATTTCACTTATCTTTCTTTAGTGATTCCTTTCTCGTCCAAAGGACACGTATAGGCATTATCACAAGGTTTCAAGGTTTAACCTATTTTTTAAGAAATATTGTATGAACATAATAATCTCCTGTATCAGATCTTTTATTAGCAAGTTCTTCATTACCTGTCCAATACTCTTTTCCTTCTTTAATGTATGTATACATTTCAACTGTCTCTGTCATTTTTATTTATAATTAAATAATAAAATTCCATCTTGAAAATGCCAATCTACATCAGCACTTATATCTAAATCACGCTCATCAATTATATCATAAGCTTGTGTTGTAATATTAATATAATCATTACAATTAATGATAAGTAAATAATCTTGATATTGAATTAGATCTAATGTAATTATTGATCCGTTAATTTTTGAAGGTTTTATTGGATAATATTTATCATCCAATACCAAAGTTAATTCACAATCATCTACATTTTGTTGTACATCTATAGTTATAGATTGTAAATCATAATCTCTCATTTGAGCATAACTTAAACTTGTAATACTCAAAAATAATAAAGTAAATATTTTTTTCATTTTGAATTGATTTTTTATGCTACCATACTGTAATAGTTGCAGTCTTTAATTCTTCTATAATTTCAGGTGACATTTCTAGATCTTTGTGTGTAAAATGCCCAGAACATAAAGACATTTTACCATCTTTAACATAGATACCTACTCCGGCTTGACAAGATGAACCATCAGAATTTTCTAATAGAATACACTTAGTATAAAACTCGTGTGTCTTAGTACTAGGTTCTCCATAAGGACCTAACCAAACAGTATTTTTTCTTGTTTTTTCTGAAAGAACTTCCTTACGAAGTTTATCTGATACACCTAAAATCTTCTCTCCAAAATAATCACTTCCTTTTGTAAACGATGCCATTATAGCTTCTGCTAATGTTTTCATAATAATATTTTTTAAAAGATTAAAAAGGGTCTACAAATGCAGACCCTTAATAGAAACAATTAGTAAACACACTAACTAAACACGACTTTTAAATGTCTTTTTTCTTCTTAACTGAATAATATGATCATTAAAAATTTGATCATTTTTCACATTATCAAAGAAAATTACATTTCTTTCAGATTTTAGAATGTCTTTCAATGCTGTTTTTTTTGCTCTTAATGCATCTTTTACATACTCCGTTATCATAGTATAATTTATTATTGGTTTCTAATATTAATTAAATAGGTCACATTGACAATCTCTACAAAGACAAGACTCACAGAGTAAACTCTCTTGATCTTCTATGTATTGGTCATACTCAGCTTCTATAAAACGCTTATCAATATTACTTACATTTTTTACTGATGCAGGTTTATCAAGTAAACATTTTTCATAATACTGAATAATTTCAGCGACACTATATTTTGGATTCACTTTACCATCTATAAGATTAGTAAATGTTCTAATTGTTTTTTCTAATGCTGTCTTATTATCCATTTTGATCTCTTTTATCCCAAACTGCTTTGAGTTTTTCAGTAGATATACCACCTTTACTTATTGGTGCTTCTAATAAAATCATTTGAAATTGTAATGCCATTCCAGCTTCATTTCTATCAAGCATATCTGTAAGTAATTTTAATTTAGTTTCTTCAGGTAAGGATAAAATCCATTCTTTTTCGTGTTGTTTCATTGTTCTTAATTTAAATACATTGATAATCAATAGATACTCTTTTATCTGTTCTACTTACCATTCTTACAGTTCTAAAAGGTGAATTAATTAGATCATAACCTTTTTGTTTTAAAGCTGTAATCATTGGAAGTGGACAAAATACCACATCAACAAGATTTTGTTTAAACAAGTCTTGCCAATGAGACATTTCAAATAATATTGAATTACTTAATTCAAAGTCTAATTCAATATCACCATCCATTCCATTTGGAATAATAGATTCAATAAAAGTGACTTTTAATCTTTCAGATTCTTCTTTAGAAACTGCATTTAACACTGATCCATCACTAAATGTAAATGAATGAGGTGAACTAAAATTACCAACTTTTTTACCATTGGATAATTCGACAATACTTTCTTCTAATTGATAAAGTTTATCAAGTTCATTATAGGTTTCAGCAAATATTTTTGTTAATTCTTTCATTGGATTGATTTTTAAGTTGAAAAAAGCCTGGCCGAAACCAGGCTATATATGTGTTAACGGAGTAATGATACTATTACAGATTTGTCTAGTGTAGTCAAATCATAAGTAACATTATCGTGATCAGGATTAATTTCAAATCCTGCTTCACGCAGATATCTTTCTAAGTCTAAGTATGTTTCATTGTACTTTTTATAGTATTCAATTAATCTTGTAGAAGATGCTTGAACACCACTAACTCTACCAGATCCGGTAATAACATTAATAAAGTAAAATCCACCACCTGTGGTAAATCCAATAATGCTTTCACGGTCTTTTGTAGATAACATAGTATCAAATAAAACATTCTGTTGTCTTATCCCAGGATTAGGATCTTGTACATCAGTTATCTCGTCTTTAGCAAGAAATAGTTTATAGTTTACTTCTGATTTATCACCAGAAAAAGTGTTTAAATGAAACAGTCCATCAGGAAATATTCCTTCTGTCCAAAAAACTTCTGTAGCTTCTGGATCCGGATATGTTACATCACCACTATAAACAATATTAGCTTCATTATCTCTATATCTCGCATTCCAAGCATATCTTTGACCATTTCTGTCAATAAATGACAAATCAAGATCATTTGCGCCTGAATTTTGATCCCATAGGATACCAAAAGTAGATTTTCCATAATCATCAAACCAAGCAACACTTCCAAAAGGAATATTACCTATAAATGCTTTCTCAGATGAAGGCATTTTTAGATTTATGTTCTTTGGTAATTTGACAGAACCTGCTTTTAAACGTAAATTAGAAACTAACTGATCCTCAAGTAGTCTTAGAATAACTCTTAAACCATTTTCATTTTCACAGTGAGCACTTCTATGAATAGCACCTACACCATAATCTTTCACAAATAATTTACCATTTCTAATGCGGAATGGTTTTACATCTGTTACAATGAAACTAGCTTTGATAGCTTGAATAAGTTTAACTAACTTAAAATTATTCATTTCAGTAATTGAAAGAAGTAATTTTTGATTAGTTATAGCTTTAATCAATTCAACATCATTCATTGATAAAAACTTTTCCCAAAATCCAATTTCCATTGGTTTGTGATAGTTTTTAGCGTGTCTTCTGATTTGATTAATAACTTTTTTCAAGTCACGAGAACTATTAGAATTGCCTTTTATAGCTAAAAAGATTTCTTTATATCTATAAAAAACTTCTGCAAGTTTTTGTAAGCCATATTCTCTCATTACATTGGTTGGTTCCCAAGAAAGATCATCAGTTGATCTAATCTTATTGATAACTTCAGGACTCTTAATTAAAAGAGTTTTATCAGTGTAAAGAGTTACTAACAAACGTACAAATTCTACTGGAGTAAGAGAATGCATTGCTTTATTAGCTGAACTTGAATCACTATTTAAAATAAATTGAATTAAAAACTCTTTATTTTTAATTCTATCTGTTTCAATAGTAATAGCAAATTGATTGATTAATTCAATGCATCCATCAACAGTTTTTTGATCTAATGCAATTCCACTTTCTACTAAATCTTGAATTTTTGTTTCTAGTTCTTCGTGTGTAATTGCACTAATAACTTTAACATTTTCAAAATTAATATTAGGAACATTGTTGATACTTGCATTTGGCATATAAAATCTTTCAATTTCACGCTCTTGTGAAGCATTATAACCAACAAAATCAGTTCCATAAGTAGAAGCATAATGCTTAATCTGATCAAGGAATAATTCAAATCTATCACGACTAATAACATCTTGCATAGATTCATAAAAAGTTGTCTGTGTATTGACAGGAATTGAGTTTAAAAACTCATAAACTACGTTAAGATCACATTTAGGATCTACAACATAACCGCGTTTTGCGGCTTCAAAGCAAACAGTTTTGTAATCATAAGCATTTCTTCTTGAATCATTAATAACTGTTGCACTAAATAGAGTGATTTCTGGGTACATTTTTGAAATGTGTTAAGGGTAAAAAAGAGAAAAAGATCAGCGAAAAGTATTGTTTTGATTGTGTTAACTTTTAATAGGAACTTTTTATTGCTAATCTTTTTCTCAGATTAAACGGGATTAAGTATCATCAATAACCTATACACTAGCGACCACTATTTTATGCTCTATATGTGTACTTAAAAATGACTTACTTAACCCCTTTCCTATAAATAACAAATAGGAAGTGGCATTTGGGTTTAGAAAAAACAAACTATAAGCGGAATGTAGTTCTTAGATCATGTAAATTGAAATTAGGAACATTCTATGCTTTTTATGTTTGTTTATTTCTCAGTACTCACTATGCTTATCCTAAATATTTGCATCAAAAATGTATTAAGACACTACATGGCCAAGTATAAATACTTACATTTTACAAATACTCATCACGGATAAGTTAAGACACTACGCGGTCACATATTGAGTTACTGAGTTTAATACGGCATAATCTCTTATTTGCCAGACTTTGGACAGGATGTTGAGAATACCCTACACGGTCAACTTTATAAAGTGGTAGAACTACACCGTGTCTCATAACTACCAAGTTTGTAAATTGTTTTAGAAAAAAATTATAAGTTTTAAATAAATAAAGAAGTGCGAGTCAGTAACAATGTTACTGACTCCTAATTGCATATTAACACTTCCCACCTGATTTGTACAAAAGTATGATGAGAAGTATTTCGGATTCAGATGTCTATTCTCATATTTATCTGGTCCTTACACATACCATCAGGTTAAGCTTCTAATCTGTTTTAATTCAGATTCTAAACTTTCTTTTGTTTCTTGATATATTGGATAGTATTTATGATTCTTATCATCAAGAGAAATAGAATCATCATTAACTATACTATCCCAGAATTGCTTATTTTCTTTAAGCTCAGATTTAATATTAAATATTCTATCTGACAGAGTCTTACGCATTAAAGCGTCACTAAGTAAATTGGATAAACTCATATTCTTTTATTTGTTATTGCTCTGTATATTATTTCTAGGGAAAAGGCTAACAAAAAGCCAGATGCCATAAACTGGATCCATTTAGTAAAAGAATAGATAAGATCTGTATCTTCAATAACGGATTTAATAGTACTATAAAACCATATAAGGCTTATAGGAAATAATACACCACATACAACAGTAAGAAATATGGCAAATTCATAATTTTTCTTAGGTCTTTTCATAAGATTGGGTTTATAATTGATTTTTGATTTGCGGGATTGGATCTATTTTATCCTAATAAGGGATATACTAGTACTAAAACTAATATAGAATAAGATAGATATAATACTATAAGTACTGTATAGAGTAAGTATAGTATGTGTAATTAACTAATTGTGTATGCAATAGCCATATAGATTATACGTGTGAGCATTTCATAGATTGAAAAAAACCTAAAAATCTACCACATATGAACACCTACAAAAGCACTCACACGCAAATCTAACTACTAAAAAATATTTTTTTTAAAAAATAACCCCGTGATCATTGCTTTTAAGTTGCATTGCCAACGAAAAAAAATGAAATTAAAACAAAAATGAAAGAAACAGCACTACATATAGTAGCACTGTTCTTCCAAATTAGTATTAATCAAGTTTTGCTTTCTCTTCTGATTCTGTTTCAGTTTGTTGAGCCTTTACAACACTAGATTGAGCCTTCAATTTGCTTGCTCTGCGTTGTGCTTTGATTTCACGAAGTTTTGCAAGTTTTTCATTAGCAAATTCCTTTGCAATGACTTGTTTCTCTTCGCCACTAACAGATTCCATTAAGGCTGTGTCCATCAATTGGTCATCTCTATCAACAGCAAAAATGATTTCTTCATCATCATTGAAGCAAACATAGCCTTGGTCAAATCTGATATCAAAGTCAGAACTTGGCATAAAGAAAAGCAATTTGCCATTCTCAATGCAGTCTGTTTTGGCACCAACTTGTTTCACCCAAAGTGTATGTAATGCTTTCACAACTGCGCTTGGATTATCAATAGTATAAATGTGACGGATTTTAGCAACACTACGTGTTAACAAATTTCCATCTTCATCTTCTACTTGCTCTTCGGTAGTCACTTTACGTGGTGACAAATAAGAGATTCCATAGCCTAATTTTGTCCACGGATTGGATTTCAAATTGGCAATTGCATTGTTCAATTCAGTTTTGTTCATTTGATTGAATTTTAAATTAGTAATTACTGCAAAAGTATTGCGCAAAGCACAATAGCCCTTGCTATTTGATTTGTGCAATGGGCTTTAAAGAAGCCATTTCTGAAAATGGAACACTTTCCATTTTTGGAAATATACTTGCGCCATTTATCATAGAACACTTTCTATGTTCAAATGGTGCAATGGGCAGTAAAGGAGCATAAGTTATTTTTTAAAACTTTAAAAAATAACGCAGTATAATAGTTTAAAGAGTACCGCACCATTAACTAATTGATGTAAAAAAAAGACAGAGCCATTACAACTCTGTCTTAATTAAACCATAAACTAATTTATCAAGGTGCCAATTTATAATCTGTTTCTGAATCTATGATTTCATTTTCGCGTTTCTTATTAAATGCTTCAATAGACCTGTGAAAATCAATTTCAGATTCCAAAGTATCTAACAAATCTTCCATATTGTGACAGCCCCTGATTAAATCTCTAAACTTGTTCTTAATCACGGCAAAATCAACTGTATCTAAATTGTTAACAAGTCTTTTCAGAACTGTTGAATCAATTATAACAGGGTCTTGCATAATATTATTTGTCTCTAACATATCTGCCTTAACAGAAATATTATCATTTAAAATTTCATCAAATAAACTGATAGTCACTTTTCTTAAACGGTGTTCCATTCTTATCATAATTATGTATTTTAATTAAAAATATATTTGAGCCCTGCGATGGGCTATATATTTTTTTAATCTTTTTGAACACTTTCAAAAAGAAAAAAAAGAAAGCGCAATGCTTTCTTTTATTCTATGAAAACGCTATAGAGCACATAGTACCATGAATTGCCTTCATTGTCTTCGGCTCTATAATCATCTACATCATGTTCATCTAAAGAGCCATTAAGGCAACTTTTGATTGTGTGATGATTCTTTTTAGCGGTTTTCTCAATAAATTCTCTAGCTTTTTCTTCAGTAGAGAATGCATAAGGCATGGATTGATGATGTGTTTCAATAGCATGCCAAGTTACAATATAAGTATGCATAAGTAAAAGATTAGAATTAATATTTAAATAATGTAATGGGCAATCAGAAAAAAACTATGATGTTAGAACGCCGAGGTTCTAACAAATCATAGTTTATTTAATTCCAAATTGTTTCTTTCATTGCACAAAGTGCTATGAGATACATTTGATGGTCATCAACAAATTTGACCATTTGATGGAAAGTTCTTTCATTAGTAATTTCAAAACTTTCATTACCAAATAAATCTGTTGTAATTACACCAATTTCTAAATGATGACCATTTGGTCCTACAAAGAAAATGTGAGTGAAACAATTGTTTACTCCTGTAATGTGGTGGTGCTTGATGAAACCATAACTATGGTCATACTTGTTTTCAAGTATTTCACAAGCAAGAGCCACTGTGTCTTTAAACTGTTCTAATGTCATGACAATAAGAATTAATTAATTTTAATTAATGCGTTGGGCAATTAAAAAAAGGGGGAAATACTCCCCCTTTTCAAGACTTAATATTTAGTAAGTCTTGCAGAATACTCTGAACGCTTTGGCTGTTGCTTAAAGAACTTGTGATTAACAAGAGCACAAGCGTGAAAGCTTGATTCTGCAATTACATTTGTCTTAATTCTCATACCAGTGATGGTATTGAATTCAACAAGGTAATTGCGCATACGTGTAAACTTTTCTGAATAATGTTTCATTATGATAAAATTTATAGTTAAATGCTGTGATGGGCAATTGGATTTAAAAAAGGGACAAAGTCCCCTTTTTCACAGTTGGCAGAGTTTACTCAACAACTGTAAATCCGCCTTCATCAGCTTCTGTTTCAACAGGAGTTGATGGTGGCTCATTCAACATGAAAGCAACTTGCTTAGGAAATTGATTAGGCTTTAGCCCTTCTACCTTTTGGTAGTAATCAAGAACCGTAAGGAAGTCTTTCATATTGATAATGACTTTACGGGTAAAGCCATTATCATGTTGAATGACAGTTCCAACAGAGATGAAATAGGATTCATCTGTTACTTGCAATAAGTCTGCATGCTTGCAGTCTTTGGAAGTAGGACAAGCGTTGACGTAGTCAATGATAGTCCAAGGTGATTTCTTTTCAGACATATAAATTGTATTTATGGTTGGAAATTGAAATGGGCAATTCCAAAGAGGTGGGGTAGGGGCCCCGCCGAGTGAGGGCCGGGGGTCATCACCAGCCACATAACTACATTCTCTAATTTAAAATGGCAATTATTTGGGAAAAAAATTTTTTTAGAAACACCATTTACTGATTATGTTCCTTTAGATCTTGATAAAATTTTTGTATATTATAGTGTAAAGGTTTTAAAACTATGGATAATAGAAGAGATATTTTAAACAAGCTAGTTAATGGAGAAGTAGTTAATACAGCTAATGGAAATGAGTATATTATACTTAATAGTGTAGATAGTAATCAAAAGACTAAGGGTACTAAAGTTAGAGCAGAAGAATATGTTATTAAGGTTTCTGATTTTTTAGCAGGTGTTGTAAGTGATAATACTGATACTAATAGTTGGGGTATAGATACTGTTGCATTTGTATCTCCAACTGCTAATCCAGGAACCGGAGCAGTTGGTTTTGCTAATACTGATGTAACTGATGATACTATTAGCACCGCATTTAGAACAGTTGATGAAGCTAATGCATCAACTGCTACAGTAATAGTTTTATTACCTGGGTTATATTTTAATATAAATGCTGCTAATGGAAAAACTTATTACGCTATGCAAGGTGTACGTATAAATAAATTTCGAGATAATGGGGTTGATTTTATAACTACTCGCCTTTTAGGCCATGCAGAATTTATTGGGTTTGGTATTGAACAAACAGGAGATAACGGAAACTTTGAGATAGAATGTGATCAAATGAATAATGTTGGTTTTATATGTTCTCAAGCTGCAGGTACAGTTATCTCATTTACTAATACTTGTACTATAAAAGCTAGATCAATTAGCTGTAATCATAACCATGGAGGTGGATGGGCAGTTAGACCCGGAGGAGATAGTACTGTTGAAATAGAATGTGATAATTTAACTGTATTTTATTGGATGGTGAGTCCAAGAGGAGATGGTAGTACTTTTAAATTAAAATGTCCAAACATTCTTATCCGAAGTGGAGGAATATTTGGAAATCAATATAAATCTTTTATTAACCATCAAGGAACTACTTGTACTAATTGTATCTATGATATTGATTTAATGGGAGGTACTCTAGAAAATCAAAATGGAGTTACTACTTCATTTGGAATTGCAGATTCAACTTTATTACTATGGGTACAAACTCAAGCTGGAGATACATCTGCAGTAAAGTTTTCTAACGGTAGAGTTAAAGCTAATAATAGCTACGGAATATTAGTATTATATCAAAATCGTAGTGGTAATATAGAATTAGACAATATAGATTTATCTTCTAATGTTAATGCATTTTCTTTTTGGAATCAATCTCTTGACGTAGCTGGACAAGAAGTAATCATTACAATAAAAGATTGTAATTTTGAAGGAGGGTCTAGAAATAGATTAGGAAATGCAAGATTAGTTAAATTCTTTAATACTAATATAAAAGTACTTACCGGAAATACGGAAGTTATTAACTTTGAACCAGTTGGAGCTACAAGTCCAGGTACAGCTTACTTTGTAAATTGTAATTTTGAGTTAGTAGATACAGGAGAAATCCTTGATAACTTTACAGGAGTATCTGTAGGGTTAGCTAACTGTTATGGAAGTCAACCTTTAGGTACCACTGTAACAGATCTTTACGGAGGATACTCACAATTAACACCATTTGAATTACCAAATCTATTGCTATGATAAATGTAGAAACTCTTAATTCATTAGAACCTAATGTAGAAATGTCTTATGTTGCATGTAAGCAAGATATTTCCACTTCTCCTTTGATTGCGGTAAACATTCAAAGATCTGATTTAGATGATACTCAAAAAACAGTATATGATAATTTTATGGGATTGTTAGGACAGACTAGAGAAAATAAAATTTTAAATTCACCTTGTATGCTAAGTATTAACAGGGGTACTTCTTTAACAATTGCTGACGGTTTAACCCAACAAGATTATACAGTTGATTTTGATGTAACTCAACAGGAATATGTAGATGCATTTGTTCAGTTAGTAGTAAATCTTTATGAATAATGGCTCAAGAAACAATAATAACATTGCAATCTGGTATAAAAGAAGTTAGTGTCTCAATGCCAGGAATAAATCTAGAGTATACAGATTTTATGGAACTTATAGAAATGTTAATTGCTAATTCAGGATATTCAGAACATGAAATAGAAAGTTATATACTTGATTGGGCTTCAGATATTAGATCTAAAAAAGAAAATTAAACTTTAAACTATTGATTAAATCTAAAAATCATTAGTTGTATAGTTTAAACATTTTTGGTATATTATAGTATGATAGTAATTTTTTAATATATTATAGCATGATAGTATTTGTTGCACTTGTGGTTCTTGCTTTTGTAATCCATGGAGTAGACAAATTATTTTTTGAATCAGAACAAAAAGAAAATAAATAGAGATGGGTATAGGAAATGGAAATCCAAAAAGTGGTAATAAAGGTAGTAACCATTCTTTTGAGCATAGAAATCTTCAACTGTTAGGTGAAATTCTTGCTAGTTCAGGTGGTGGGGCTACCGTAGAAACTGCAGGAACTTTAGATATTACAGGTACATCTGGATCTACATCTACAACTTATAAAAGTGTAACTTTTGTGTGTATAGAAGGTGAAGTAACTATTGCAGGTCAAGTGTTTCCAGTAGGAACATACTCTTTCAATAATCCAAATGGTACACTATCAGCTATAACATATAATGCTACAACAAGTACAAATACTAAAATCTTATTCCAAAAATAATTATGGCACAAGCTAGAACAGAAGCAACGTTAGCTGGAGGTGGAGGTGGAGCATCAGGAGTATGGGGTATTTCAGATGCTACAGGTACTTATACTTATTATAATACAATTGCACTAGCTAATGCTGCGGCATCTGCAGGAGATACAATAGAACTATTTGCTAATGTGGTAGAAACTGCAACTGTTGAAATGACATTAGTAGCTGACGTTACTTACCAGTTAAATGGTTATACATATACATTAGATAACGCAGATCTTAATACTAATACTGTAAGCACTGTAGGATTAAGTGCAGGTCAAAACGTTAAAATACTTAATGGAACCTTTGTAAGAACAGGTGTTCCTTCTCCAGGTCTTAATGCAAATGCTTTATATGCTAATCATGGAGCAACTTTATATTTAGAAGGGGTAACATTTACTAGTGGAGTTACTAATGTAGTTTATGTAGCTTCTGATAGTTATATTAATGGTGGAACTTTTATAAATAATTCTCCTACAAATCTTAGTAATGGTAATAGTTTATATATGACTAGCGGTACAGTAGCTGATGCCAAAATATACAGTATAGCTACTTATTGTGCAAGAATTCAAGGTACGGGAAAATTATTAAATTCTTTTGCATATTCTCAAAATCAAAATGCAATATATAGTTCAACATCTAACACAGGTACAGTAGCAAATTGCACTGCTCATAGTGATGGAGCAGCTGCAATTAGTATGGGATCTAGCAATGCGAAAGTATATGACTGTCATGCTTATAGTTCGTCTAATTATGGAATATATGTATTTGGTAAAAGCTACGGCTGTACTGGTTATTCTGCTAGTAATTATGGGATTTATTGTAGATTAGCTGATTCACATATTTACAATTGTAATGCCATTTCTGATACTAATTATGCTTTGTATACTCATGTAGGAGGTGCTGGGGCATATAATTGTCACTTATTTGCAAGAGCTAATTATGCATTTTATGGTAAAGGAGATATGTTTAATTGTACATTAACTAATGTTTGGAATTCGAGCATTGGGCATCTTGCATTTGCTGTTGTAGATGGTACTACTACAAATAAGTTTTTTAATAATTCATTTAATCCATATTTTGCTAATACTTATTGCATTAATGCTAGTGCTGCTATAAATGTAAATTATGGCGGTAATACTTTTAATAACACAACAACACCAATAAACACTACTTTTATTACGCAAGCTCAAGTTAATACTGAGGATATTTATGGTAATATTATAGTAGGATAAAATAAATAACTATGGCAAAAAATTTAAAACAAATAGTAAGTCAAGATAACTTATCAGGACCTTTAGGATTAGTCCCTAAAAGAATAATAGTTCAATGGGAAGATACTGTAGCTGATGCAGATGATCAAATAATATTAGATTATGATGCAATGACTACAGAACAAAAAGCAATTTATGATTCTTTTGTTCAGATGTCAACAGATGTTATGAATCAATAATAATTTAGACTATGGCTTATACACCAATAATAGCAGGATCAGGAGTAAATCCATCAGCAGGACCAGAATATGCAGGTACAACTGCAGATTCAGCAGATTGGCCTAGTGTACCTATTGAAACTTACTTTTTTGATTTAAGAGATAAATTAGTTTACTACAAAGACGCTACAGGAACTGTAATAAGTCCTTATGAATCTGGAGGAGGTAGTTCAAGTGGTGTTTGGGGAATTAGTGATACTGCAGGTACTTATACTTATTACTCAGACATTGCATCAGCTAATGCAGCAGCAGTTGTTGGAGATACTATAGAACTTTTTGCAAATGTAAGAGAAACAAATCCTGTTCAGTGGAGCTTAAAAGCTGGAGTAAGATATAATCTGAATGGGCATACTTATACTTTAGATGTAGCTACTACAGAAAGTACCGTAGTAGATAGTGCGTTAACAAGCACAGATGAAGTACATATTTTTAATGGAATAATAAAAAGGGCATCAGGTGGTAGCTCCTCTAGTCATAGTTTTGTATTATACTCTACTAGCACAGGAAAAATTAAATTAGAAAGTGTACATCTAATAAATGAAGTAGGTTATTGTACTAGAGTGAATAGTGCTAAATTAGATGGAGGTATACATGAAGCACAGGGTTTTGGTACAGCAATATATATTAATAATTTTAGTGCAGAGGTAAAAAATGCAAGAGCATTAGGCTCTTATCAAGGAATATATGTTGCATCAGGTAAAGTAATAGATAGCTATGCTTATTCTGAAAATGAAAAAGGTATTAGAGCTTTTGCTGCATCAGCACAAGTAATTAATTGTGTAGCTTATAGCAATGCAAATTCAGCTATAGAAATACAAAATAATGATGGTGAAGCTATAGGGTGTACAGGATATAGTACAGGAGGTAGTGGATTTTCTGGAGATGGTATATTTGTTAATTGCACAGCTTATAGTACATCAGGTAATGCTATGTCTGTAGGCAATGGAGCAAGAGTAAAAGGATGTGACATATATGGTACTAGTGTAGGATTGCAATTATCTGGTGTGCCTACCACAGATACATTAGTACAAAATTGTACAATAAAAGCAGATGGATCACAGGCAGTAGTAGCATATTGGGGTGGTACATTTTTAAATTGCTCAGTAGAAGGTGCACCATTAACATACGGAGATTGTTTCTTAGTAGGTAGCGGAGGTACTGATGTGAAAATTTTTGGGTGTAGTGCCAAAGTAAGAAACGCAAGTGCTGAATGTATAACAGGCCCAGCTGGTACTACAACATATTATGGAAATAACATATTTG
>Ga0208018_100185_pt1 | contig 20904 bp, 16 predicted proteins | sample 31_taG_FD_184105 | JGI IMG/M metagenome (GOLD analysis project Ga0208018, IMG submission 184105) | Marine viral communities from the Gulf of Mexico - 31_GoM_OMZ_CsCl metaG (SPAdes) (version 2) | ecosystem: Environmental > Aquatic > Marine > Oceanic | place: Gulf of Mexico | collected 2015-07-12 | reverse complement strand
GGTAGTGAGCCTGTTGATATGATCCTAAAGAAATACCTAAACAAAAAGCCACAACTCCGTCGTCTTGGGGTGTTGTAAATGGGCGTGCAACTTCCAGCCTTCCTAGGTGGAATGCAATGCGATGTTTATTATTGCACATATACCTACTTAGACCAAGAGCCAGAATCAATCCTTGTTCCATCAGGACAGTTTCAAGATGAGTTTGGTAACCCACTACCACAAGAAAACGTCGTGACTGGTGGTGCTGGGCAGAATGAGTACGGTGAGGCAATAAAGGTCTGGTACATGGATAGGACGCAAAAGAAAGCCTACTGGAACGTTATGGGCACCGTAAATCTCCAAGACCTCTCAGCGGACAGAGAGTTTGAATATAAGAAAAGGTTGAACGGTAGGTTCATGGGAGACACAGATCCACGGGTAGATAGTACAGGAGAGTATCACCCATTCACAGATATGCTTATTACAAACATCAAGGACACAGCAACAGGAAAGGAACTTCACCTAAACGAGGACGGTAGCCCTATCATCTTTGAGGTTATGAGTGTTGATCCTTTTATTAATCCTTGGAATGAGATTGAATATTACAAGATGCTATTAGAGCGTGCCGATAACCAGGAGTTAATATGATTACCTTTGACGCTACAGACTTCAATAAGACATTAGAGCAAGCCGTAGGATATTCCAAAGGATTTCTTGCTGGCATTAAAACAAATGAGCAAATGTTTTTGTATCAAATGTCAGAGGTTATCAAGCAAGCATTCTACAAGTACATTGACTCTTCTGCCAAACTAGACCCAACTTCTTTACACCATGTATATGAATGGGGTATGACTGGCAGCCCTGGTGGTCGTCTGTTTGAGTTGGAAGCATTTGTAGGCACAGGATTTATTAGGTTTGTAAGTAGGCTTTTGCCTAGCGGCACTTCCCCACCAGGAGGCGATACCCCCTTTGTTGATAAGGCAGAGATTATGGAGGCAGGCATCGCTGTAACTATTACTCCACGGGGAGATGGCCCACTAGCATTTGAGGGAGACGATGGGGAAATGGTATTTACAACTGAAAGCGTAACCGTACAAAGCCCAGGAGGTCCAAACGCAGAAGGCGGGTTTGCCAATGCGTTTAATGAGTTTTTCACTAGTTTCTTAGACCAGGCTTTAGTAAAAGAGTTAACCAGAGGAATGGATACAGCAGATGAGTTTTCTCGTGGCTGGGGCAAGGGTATGAATTACAGCCGTGGAGTAAGAGCAGGAATGGACTATGCTACAATTAAGACAGGTGTTTCATAATGGCTCTTAAAGATATGGTTCCCATGGTTCCAGCGGTACCCATTAATAGATACCTTTGGAGCAAGATAGCAGAACTAGACCCAGACTTTGTTTTAGAATACAATGGTGTACAGCCATTCTTTCCCCTTGGCGAGAGCGCATCTGGCGGTACTCCTTGGGAAGAGTTGCCTACATTTGTATATGACCGAATGATGGTTATTAACCCTAACCCATTCTACCCCATCAAAAAGGAACAGATTCACTACGCTCTCAAAGCAAACCCATCAGACTCTATGGCCCTAGGATCTGCTGTGCAATACATTCTTGACGGCATGGACGATGTAGCACAAGACATTAATGCTTACAATAAGGACAGGGACTACGGAATATTCTTCCATCACGTTCGGGTCTTCCAAACCTCTACGCAGGTCTCAAGTTCGGGGGCACAGAGAAACTACACCACCAATCAATTCTACGTTAGTAAATTCATCATTGAAACAGAATATCATTACAATGAACGCAAAGCATTGATTAATAGATAAAATTGTGGTATAATATACAATGAGGAAACACCCCTAACCGTAGTGTATCTCCAATACATTACACAATAAAAGAGGTGAAATAATTATGGCAGTAAATTCGTACAAGCGTGGTGACTCCAAGAACATCATCGTCGGTGCAGCAGCACTATTTGTTCATTCAAGTGGTCCGCTACCCGATCCCGCTACCGCTGACATGCCAGCCTTTGCCTTTGAGTCCTACAAGGATACTCTAATGAGCACAGGTGGCGAGAAGTGGCGCAACGTTGGATACACCCAAAATGGTATGACTCTAACCATCACACCTGACTTCGGTGAGGTTGAGGTTGATCAGTTGCTAGACTCCGCTAAGATCTTCAAGCAGGGTATGGAGGTTATGCTTAACACAACCTTCGCAGAGGCTACTCTAGAGAACCTTCTCTACGCAATCGCTGCAAGCCCAGAAGACCTTAACTACGGTCTTACAGGACGAGATGCAGATTCAGGTCTACCAACGACTTACTCAGGTGTCCGTGACGATGCTCTCAACAATAATGAGCACGATAGCACTGGTGTTGGTGCATCAGAGATCTCAGCCTCAACAGAGGGTGAGAATCTAGTAGCAGCAACCGCAGGTTATGTCTCAGGCACTACTGATGGTCTAGACATGTTGGAAATCAACGCTGGTAACCTTGGTGAGTGCCCCATTGAGCGTGCTCTTTGCGCCGTTGGACCAGGCACAGGTGACTGTGAGGTAGGTTCCGAGATTGAGCGTATCTACGTTGCATTCCGTGCACTCAGCATGGATGCAGTAACCGTCTCAGTTTCTCGTGACGCTGCTTCAACATTCGATGCCAACTTCCGTTTGCTACCTGCAAACAATGGTTCATACGGACGTATCATCGACCGCACCTACTCAGTTACAGGTGTACCTGCAATCGCATAAATAAAACACAAAATAGAATAACCCGATGCCCCCGTCCCTATTGGGCGGGGGTTTCGGTGTGTGGTATAATGGGGGTAGGCAAAAAGCCTATACTACTACTTTAAGGAATAAAATGGCTACAACAGTTTATGAAACAATTGATATTGAGTTGTTGGACGGCACCAAGATTGCTATGCGTCCCCTCAAGATCTCACTACTTCGTGATTTTATGAAGAAGTTTGCTGAGATTGCAGAGGTAGCAGATGATAACGACAAGAGCATGGATATCCTCCTTGAGTGTGTTCAGATTGCTATGAAGCAGTATGCTCCTGATTTGGCAGTTGATCGTGAGCGTCTAGAGGACTCAATTGACCTACCTTCCGTCTATAAGGTTGTAGAAGCCGCATCAGGCATTAAGTTTGATGATACGGGAAACCTGACGGCGGGGCTACCTGGGACGAACTAGATCTCGCAGAACTAGAAGCACAAGTTTTCCTATCAGGTATATGGAAAAACTTTGAAGAGTTAGAAGACAGCCTATGCATGGCTGAACTTGTTGCTATTCTAGAAGCAATGAGAGAGGCAGATTATTCTGACAAAAAGTTTGCGGCAGCCATGCAAGGCGTTGATCTAGATAAACAAACAGGTAGAAAACCAAAGCAAACACAACAAAAGAAAACATCCACCTTTGAGGATATTCAGGCTCGTGTTGCATCAGGTGGTTTGGCTAAAGATGCTGATGATATTCTTTCTTTGCAGGGAAGGTATGGAGCACAAAAAGGTTTTCAAATGGGCAAGGATATGGGATACGCTAGGATCACGCATGGAGATGAAAATGCTCCCACAAATCCCTTAGGATAAAAACTCTCTATGGTATAATAAACTATTATGAGTGACACTCAGGCAAACATCAGAGTTAATATTGAGACCCAGCAAGCACAGGCTCAACTTACTGCTCTGCAACAGCAAATCACTCTTCTTCAAAAGTCCATGGCGGCAAACGCTGGCAAGAATCTTAACCTTGGTTTAGGCAATGCTAGTTCGCAATTAGGAGCACTAGACGGAAAGATTATCAACGTCAGAGATAGTATGAGTGCCCTGGACAGGCAACTTGCAGGGACCTCTCGTAGTTTTGGTGCATCTTTCAAGACTATGAGCAACGTCTTGAGAAAGACGGGCACAGAATGGGATCTGGTAAAACAACGTGCATCAGCCATCTCAGCAGAATACAAAAAGATAGGTGATGGTGCTAAGGGCATGTCAAGTGTCCTGGTATCTTCTGGCTCTGCCGCAAATCAGGCAGCCGCACAGTCTGCTATGCAGATGCAGATGTTTACTCGTGCCCTAGACCAAGCAGGCACGGCAGCCCTAAACTGGGGTAAGAATATGCAATGGGCAGGCCGTCAGTTGATGGTTGGCTTTACCGTTCCTTTGACTATCTTTGCCACTATTGCAGTCAAGGCTTTCCAAGATGTAGAAAGAGAAATTGTTAACTTGCAACGTGTCTATGGTGACTTTAGCACATCTTCTGCTGAAACAGAGAGGATGACACAAAGCATCAAGGAACTTTCTACAGAGATGGCAAACCTAGGCTTCACAGCCAAGGAAACAATTGCTATTGCTGCTGACGCTGCTGCTACTGGTGCGGTAGGACAAGACCTCATTGATATGACCAGGAATGCTACAGAGTTGGCAGCCCTTGGTATGATTACTCAGGAGCAAGCACTTGACACCATCATCTCCATGAACTCTGCCTTTGGTGTTGCGGCAGACGAACTTGGCGGGGTAGTCGATTATCTTAACGCAGTTGAGAACCAAACCGTTCTATCTCTTGGTGATATGACTCAGGCTATCCCACTTGTTGCTCCTGTCGTCAAGGGTCTTGGTGGTGACGTAAAGGAATTAGCAGTCGTTATGACAGCAATGCGTGAGGGTGGCATTGGTGCTAACGAGGCCGCTAACGCTTTGAAGACTGGTCTTGCTCGCCTTATTACGCCTACCAAGCAGGCACAAGAAACGGCAGGAAAGTTTGGCATTAACCTAAGACAGATTGTTGCAGAGAATGAGGGCGATTTCCTTGGAATGATTGAGGCTATGTCTCAGGGTCTTTCAAACCTATCCGACCTACAGCAACAGCAAGTGCTTTCTGATGTATTCGGCAAGCGTCAGTTTGCTCGCTTTGGTGCTTTGTTTGAAAACTTCAACAAAGAAGGCTCACAGGCATCAAGGACTATGGACCTATTGGGTGCTAGTGCAGAAGACCTAGCACGACAGACCGACAAAGAATTGGGGGCATTGGAAGAATCTGAAACCATGAAGATGGCAAAGGCTATGGAAGAACTTAAAATGGCTATTGCTCCTATCGGTAGAATGGTTATGGAATTCATTACACCACTCATTGAGTTTGGCACAAAGATATTCTCATTGTTTGACCAAATGCCAGAAGGATTCAAAAAGGTTGTTGGAGGTCTAGCCGCCGCAGTTGGTCTTGTTATTCCTGGTGTGCTTATGCTTGTTGGCTTGTTTGCAAACCTAGCAGGCAACGCCATGAATGCTGGCAAGTCATTACTTAATGTCCTGTTTGGATTCAAGGGGGCAGCAAAGGGGGCAGAAAGCCTAACCCTAGAACAACTAGAACAACAGTCAGCCGCAATGTCTCTAGCAAATGCACAGAACATGGTTACCAACTCTCTTGAGATGCAAGAGCGTGCAGTATATGACTTAGTAAATGCATACAATAGGCTAAACGTACAGCAGTCTCAAGGTGGTGGTGGTGCAAGACCACCTATGCGTTTTGCTACTGGCGGTAAGGTTCCAGGTGCAGGCAACACAGATAAGATCCCTGCACTCTTGACTCCTGGTGAGTTTGTTGTAAATAAACAACAGTCACAAAAGCATAGTGGTTTCTTGTCTGCACTAAACAACGGTAGCGTTAAGGGCTTTAGTCAAGGAGGTGGAACAGACAAAAAACAATTGACTCATACGGGTGGGAGCATTATGGTTCTGCGAACAGATGATCCTGAATCTGATAAAAAGATGACTGAGTATGTTAAACAAAGGCAAGCGGCTTTAGATTTGGCACAACAAGAAAAAGATGCCGATACAGAAGCAGGGCAACGACGCATACAATATGCAGAAGAGGAATTAGCAAGAGCACAAGAGGCAGCGGCATTGTGGGAAGAAAGCAAACTACAGGCTAGTGAATCGGGCGTACCTATTAGACAAGAGATAACGTCCAACGCTGCCGCTAGATTAGACGGACCATTTAATCAAAAAATTAGAGCAGACAAAGAAGGTGCAACCTACGCAGAGGTAGCAGAGCAATATGGTACCAATCCAGATGCTTACAGGGGCGAAGCAATCCACGCACTTGAAATGGGGGCAGAAGACTCACCAGAGCATAAAGCAAGACTTGCGAAAGCAACTGAAAACCTTGCTGTTGCTATGGAAGACGAGGCCACAGCACGACACCTTGCCGCAGACGGCCTTGGCGGTGTTATGGACCCTGACGAAAATGGACAAACACCAGAAGGTTTTGAAACTTTACAAGACATAGAAGATGCCGCTGCACAAAAAGCAGAAGCGACTGTTGCAGCAGAACTACAATCATTGAAAGATCGTCAGGCAAAGGGAGAAGCAATTGACGACGCTGTGATTGCAGAGAAGCAAAAACAACTAGAAGCACAGCAAGAAGTAACTGCGGCACTCAAAGCATCACGAACAGAAATTGGCGACATGAGACTTGGTGCTATGAGAAAGAACATTGATGGTACCGATGTAGTACCAAATGAAGATTGGGCAGCCGAACAAGTTACAGTAAACAGCCGATCAAAAGGTGAGCAAGTAGTTAGTAGATTGAGAAAAGACGGCGGCAAGACCAAGGTAACTTTTGATAGCAAAACTTCCAGTTCAGGAGTCAGGCAAATTGCGACAAGTGAAGGTTCAAGTTCCGTAAAGGCAGGCGGCGGTCGTGCCTATGAAGGCCGTGATAAAAAAGCAGAAAGGATGATGGCAGAACTAGAAGCAATGCCTGCGGAAGCACAACAAGTCGGTGCAGATGTTGACCAAGGTTTAGCACAGGGCATTAGCCAAAATAACGATGCAGAAATAGCATCCGATCAAAAGGGCATTGATGTAATTGATGAGTTAAAAACTTCAACAGGTTCCAGGTCTCCTTCCCGCAAAGCAGAGCAAATTGGTGCAGACATTGATAAAGGTCTAGCACAAGGCATTCTTAAGAGTGCTTCCGTACCAAGAGAGGCAGCAGGACAAGTTGCCGAACAAATGGCACTTGAGTTTGACCAAGAGTTTGAGGGTGAGCGTGTAGGTGCTGAGCAGATGGACGAGGTGGAGCGTGGTGCAAAGGGCAATCCACCTGATGCTCCCCCAATGGACTCTGACGACACATCACAAAAGCAGTCGTTTATGCGAAGCAAGATGGGAATGGCAGGAATGGTTGGTGGTCAGGTTATCTCTATGGCAGGTATGGCTGCTATGGCGGCAGAAGGAGAAAAGGTTGCTGGTGTAAGCAAGGAACTTGTCGGCTCATTCACTATGGCTGCTGGTCAGATAAACTCATTTGCAGGTATGCTTCCACCTATGGCTCAAGGCATTGTAGCCGCAGGAACTTTGGTTGCCGCAGGTGCTACCTATGCAATAGCCAAGTGGCGTGAAGCCGTTGATGAAGCATCTCGTGAAGCAGCACGCATGGGAGCATCTTTGGGTGGAGCCGCAGATGCCGCAAAGCGTATGGCAGATATGTTTGGACAAGCCACTCTGCTTGAAAAGAAACGGCAGTTGCAATTGTCAGAAGAAGAGAAAGGAAGATATGAACAGTTTAACCCCATGTTTGAGTCAGAAGCAGGGCAAAAGATTATTCAGGAAATGTCTGAACAATCATCTGACCAACGATACTCAAGTGCGGCAGACTATGTAAAGAATGCTATCATACAAGGATTTGTTGAGGGTGCCGAAGCAGAAACATTCGCCAAGGCTTTTGCAGAGCAAATAGGAGAAGCAGATCTTGCTGAAAGTTTAGCACAAGATATCAGAGAATTTAATGAAGTCTATGAAACAACAACAGATAAGGCTATTGCTCTAGCACAGAAAAAGATGGAAGCAATGGAAGAGGATGCAACATTGCAAAGAGCAAAGAAGCAAATGGCTAGTGGTCAAGAGTTATCATATCAAGATGCTAGTAGGGTGCTAGGTTCTTCTATGGCGGGTATTCAAAGTTGGAGCACCGTACTAGAGGCAGCAAAGAACGACTATCAGGATGGTCGTATATCTTTCCAGCAACTAAAAGAAACAACAGAGCAGGTTACTTCTGCACAAAGCCGATTGGCAGAGGTTTTGCAGTATTCCATTGAAAATAACACCGACGGGGGAGGTGTAGAGCAAGCACTTAAAGATCAATTAATGGCATTGGGTTATGGTGAAGACGAATCGGGTTCTGTTAAAGATGATGTTAAAAAAATGTCAGCAGAAAAAAATCAAGAAAAAATCGATGAAGAAAGACAAAGATATGCAGACGAACAGCGGGAATTCTGGGAGAAGCGTCAGCCAAAACCAGACGGATGGGACGACGGAACGTACAACAACTGGATTCAAGATAAGGTGGATACCTCCTTGCGTAGTTGGGAGCCTAGCCTTGGGAAACAGTTAGAAGAAGATTTATCAAAAGATACAGAGGAAAAAGTTAGTGAGGCTATAGGAAATATTGCCATTGCTGTATCAGAGGGAATGCCTCTAGGACAAGCAAAAGAATTGGCGGCAGAGATTATGGACTCAACATCAGCAACAGCACAGGCATATACAGACGCTATGGAAACTAGTGGAGATCAAATGCGGGCTATGCAAGTTGCTATTGCTGCTCAAAGAATTGATATGGATAAAACCAATCCCATGAATAGCGATGAGAGTTTGCGTGGTAGGTATTTGGATCAAGTTGGCTCTAGTTTGTATGGCGACTCAATGGGTAATATCACAATAAGCATGGATGCAGATCAATTAGATAGAACTCTTGGTTCGTTTGAAGCGGCAGAAGCATATGATAGGCAAACGCCATCGCACCTCAGGAGTGAAACCGCCACCAGGACTGACCTAGAAACACTACTAAATAACAACGTCGATACTTTGGGACCAGAACTTACTGCACTTCTTGCTCCTTATGCTGCCGAGGGACTTGAAGAGGGTATGGAGGAAGGTGGTCTATCAGGTGTAAAGCAACTTAAAGACATTCTGGGTGGAGACATGGAAGCGTTTGAAACATACATTAGGGTTGCTCTTGCCGATGATGGGTTAGATGAAAATGAAATAGAAAGAATTATTGCTAACCTAGTATATGCAAACACTCGCATTCCTAAAGAACTGCAAATTGCTATCGGTTTCGACATTAAAGATCCAGACGGAAAGACAATGCCTGCCGAAGAATGGAAAAAACTTATTGATGAGACAGCAGTTATGGCAAACATGGTTCAGGGCATTGAGGATGGAGATGAAAAAGAGTTTGCTATTCAGTTTGCTTTCCAAGATGGCGTAAAGAGAAAGAACATTAGTTCTGCTAAATTCCGTTCACAGTTCCAAGAAGTTATGGATATGGTTGATGAACTTGATGGTGCAGACTTTGATACACAACGAACATTGATGATAGACATTATCACAAAGATGAATGATGGTCCAATTGATCCTAATGAAGTTGAAAAAGCAATGGACAAACTTAAGGCTACTTTTGGAGAAGGCGGCGTTGCAAACATTCCTTCAACTATTCTTACCAAGGTTGTTGATATGCAAGTTGATGCGTCAGCCATGGCTGAAAAAGGAAGGGAGTTGCGTAGGCTTCTCCTTGCCGCTGGCTTGAAGGAAAACCATCCAGAGGTACAGAAGGCTCAGGAAATGATTGATGCAGCAGCAGCACTCAATCAAGAAGCACTTGATACAGCAGCACCTCACGTTTGGGGTTCCCCAGACAGCGGCGGCGGTGGAGGCGGCGGTGGAGACAAAGAATTTGACGAGGGCTTCAAGGGTAACTACGATCCTAAGAAGAATTGGAAACCCTACAAAGATCGTGAAAAGAGTATGCAAGAAGAGATAATTGGATACACAGAACTCATCCGACGCACTACATCCTTGACAGAAGAGCAAATTGAAGCACTCAAAGAAAACGATAAGGCATTCAAGGCTTGGAAAGATGCCCGAGGCAACCAGGACAAAATGGATAAGTTTGAAAGAGACTACTTCAAGGGCGAGTATAGCGAGCCTGGAAAGTCTCCTGCACAAGAAAATGCTAATAACACTCGTCAGATTGTAACAGAAAACAAGAAGGCAGAGCGAGCACAAAGGAAGATGAACAATCAAAATGTTGACTACTTCACTCAACAGCAACTTCTTAATGACCCAGAACTCATGGCACAATACATGGCTGGTGGCAAGGTTGGTGCCGATGCTCTAAACCAAGCAACAGAGCGTGCAATGGCTGAAACAACTGTGTTGGATGTTTTGGAGCGACAGTATGAAGTGCGTAACCAACAACTTGACCTACAACAGCAACAAGCAGAACTTGCTATTATGCAAGCAGAGTATGCCGCAGAAGATGCGGTTCTTGGTGCCGCAGGAACAGACAGAGCAACACTAGACCAACGCAACGCAGAGATTGCGTCTGAAACAGCAGTTATTCAAAAGACAATGATTGCTCCTATTCAGCATCAAATAAAACTTGAGCAAGATAAGATCAAGGTAAAGCAACGGGGTATGAAGATTTATGAAGATGAAATCAAACTTCTCAAGAAGGAAGTAGACTCAAGACAACGTATGCTTGAGGACCAAAAGAGAGCACTAGAACTCAAGATGCGTGAAAACGAGATGCTCTCCCATGACCTTACCCTTATGGGATACCAGGAAGAAGACATTAATGAAGCATACGACAAGCGTATAGAAGCACTAGAAAAGGTTCTATCTATCAATGAGGCTATTGCAGCACAGCAACAATCTCAAATTGGACTAGCAGACGCTCTTTCTCGTGGTGATATTGGTGCTGCTGCTAAGGCAGCGGCAGAGATGCAACAACTACAGGCACAGCAGGCAGCAGACGCATACAAAGCACAGATGGAAACAAACAAGGAAAGTGCTATCAACTCCCTCACAGGACAAGATAGCGGTATGACTCGTGAGCAAATTGAGGATCGCCAACGGCAACTAACAGAAGAAGAATACCAAACTAACCTTAGGTTGCGTGACCTTGAGGATGAAATCTACAACTACAATAGACTTATTCGTAATGAGCAAGACCAAATAAACATTATCAAGGATCAGATTGAGGACCATAACCAACAGATTAAAGACTACGAATATCAAATATTTGAGATTGAGGTTGAGCACCTACGCAACCTACAGGCAGAACAAATAGCAAATGATGGGCTATTGGCTCAAGCAGACCATGCAGTTACTCTCGCCGCTAGGGAAGAGAAGATACAACTGGCTAAGTTTGAAAGGTCAAGGACGCTAGAAACAGCAATACAGGACCTACAACTTGCAGGGCTAGAAATCCTAGAGCAACAGGGTAGACTACACTCTTACAACTTTGATATGTTGAAGGTTCAAACAAAGCAAGCAAAGAAGTATTGGGACTACATGACCAAGGGTGCAAGCGATGTAGGCAAGATTGAAATGCCTAAAATGGTCTCGCCAGACTGGGAGGCTAACTACGAGAGATACAGAGCAGCCTCTAAGAAAGCATTTGATACCGCAGATATGACCGCCACAGACATTAGCGACCTTGCCAAGATAACACCAAGGTTTGCCGCTGTCTCTGCAACAGGGGCAGTACCCAACAATGCAGTTAATGGTATAATAGGGAATACAACCATTAACAATATGAACAATAATGTTAATGTAAATGCTCAAGGAGCAAATGCTAACGAGGTAGCAGACATTGTTATTCAAAGGTTGGCACTAGCAAGACTACAGAATACAGGAGGACCTACATAATGGCTGGACTATACGGACCCACAGTTACAACTGGCTTGGGCAACTCCTACATTGATAATCGCAAACGATGGAGACGACCACAGGCTATGTTGTGGTCAAACAATCCTGGCGAGGTTGTGAAGTCTGGTCAGTATTCTGGATCAACATATCCTTTGGGGCAAGAAGGAGTAGACTTCATCGTTGTCTCTGATCACAGTAGATCCCCTATCTCAATGGACTTTCAAAGAATAGAAAATAAAATGCGTATGGTAAATGGTAATATGAGGTCATATCATACAGCAGACAAGTTAGCAATCAACTGTTCTTGGGCATTGCTTCCATCACGATCATATCACAACAAAACAACATACGCTATGGACGGATCACGCACACCCGCAGGAGGATGTGAGTATACAGCAGACGGAGGTGCTGGTGGGGTAGATATGGTAAATTGGTACAGAAATACCAAAGGACCAATGTGGGTGTTTCTATCATACGATAACTTTGATAAGTATGTTGACGAGAATGGAACTCCAAGTGGAAACGAAATGGAAATGCTAAACTATTTCCCTGATAGGTATCAGATGTTCTTTTCCACATTCAATTTCTCTATTGAGAAGCGGGGCATTTATGATATGTGGAATGTATCTGTAAGTCTGGAAGAAGCATAATGTACGGAGAAGAAGATTTTCAGAATTACATGAAAACATCTCACACTATCGAAACAGATAGTCGTGTGATAGCAGAATGGAATATGAACATTCCAGGTAATATTCAGGCAGTAGGCAACTACGAAGTTAGGAACGGCAACGTAGTTGAGAATGCCCCCAATGCTACAGACAGCAATACAATTGTCACCAGTCAATATTACCAAGAAGGAGCAAGCACACCTACGCAATTTACAGACACTCGTGAGCGTATGCGTTTGCTGTACTCACTTTCGGAGTGCATAACCCCCAACCGACCTCGTAGCGGCATTAACAAGCCATTGTACCTAGGGTACACAACATCAGATACAGCATCGGCACAATACATTAATAATTATGGTAGTTTTATTGCAGAGCGTCCAAGGTATTACATGGGCTCACGCTTTGACTCATTTAAGTATTGGACTTCATACCGTGTTGATAAGATCGGTGAAGAGCGAGGCATCTCTAATGAGGATGGAAGCATTGATGACGTTGCCCCCTATGTTATGTACAAGAGTCCTGTCCCTGCAAATCGCATCGTAATAAAGATGCAGACAAATGTGGGGCAAACAGACCTTGGGCCATTCCGTGTAGGAGATGACCTCATACAAGATCCTTTGTTTGGTTCAGAAAATGCAACAGTACCTAATAGTTGGTATGTGCAGTTGCGAGTCAATGGAAATTGGGAAACAGTAAAGACTCTTACAGACTCAGATATTCCTAGTGATGGATATGTGGAATTAGGCTTTGGCTACTCTTTGGGTGAGGACGCAAAGATTGTTGGTATCATGCCTACCCCCAATGCTCTACCAAATACAGCAGAAGAAGGGGACACATACTGGATAGAATCTACATCATCTTACTACAAATACAACAGGCCAGAGTGGAAAGCAGTAGAACCAATTGAGGGATGGGACGTTATAGATGCTAAACTACGAGACACAACCCCTGTAGCAAGCGACCTTGTAAGGAATGAGATTACTGACAAGGAAGTGCAATATATTGAGGGCATCCGTATTGTAGTCACAAGCATGAACAAACCAAACCAAACCTTTGATCTTATTGAAATGTCACCACGATTGGTAGCAGATCTAACAAACAGGGTTATGGCTTTTAACGTGTCTAAGATTCTTGGAGATCTAGGAAACAGCCCCTTGCCTGTCGGCAAGTTGCTTGCTTCTACTGGAACCATGGGAATAAACAACAATGATGCTGCATTCTCGTATGAGAATACTGATAGCCTACTATGCATTACAAATGCAGGAAAGATTGTGGATACAGTAATGCACACAAAAATGAAGGTAACTTTCTATGATGTTGTAAAGAATGTTATTGTGTCTAATGAAAATGCATTGGGTCAAATACAAACAGAGGAACAAAACGTTCACATCCCTATCAAGACCTTGTACTCTGATGGATTCCCTCAATCGACTGGTCAGTTTGATGTTGTAGATGTTACATTACGAGACAAGTACAGTTTCTTGGAAAGTGAAAAAGCACCAGAACTGTTCTTACAGGATATCTCCCTTTCCTTTGCTATCGTAATGCTGCTTGACCATATAGGTTTCACAAACTACAAGTTCTACCGATTGGAAGATGAGCAAGATGACATTATCCCATTCTTCTTTGTTTCTCCTGGCAAAAACGTAGCACAAATTTTGCAACAACTTGCTACCGCCACCCAATGTGCTATGTGGTTTGATGAGGAAAACAACTTGTGTGTTGCTACTCGTGAGTGGCTGTTCTCCAATCAAAGGGAACCCGTTGGTGTCTTGCGTGCAGAAAATGATGAAGAGGGATTGGCTAACGTCATAAGTATTGCGTCAAGCGAGAAGAAAGTAGTAAACAACGGAAGTATCTCATTTACTGAACGGTACATTCAAAGAGAGTTCGAAGCAATAAAGCAAGCATTCCATACGTCAAGATGGAAGAACTGGACATACAAGCCTGTGCTACTCTGGGAGATTTCCCCTGATGAAACATTGCGAACATACAATACCGTATCTAAAGAAGGTGCCACCTATACCTTGAGTGCTCTTCCCTTATCAGAAGATCTTACAGATCAAGAGCCACGGGTTGTTGGTGGAGAAATAGTAAATAACGTAATGGAGTTTGGTGAAGGTATTACTTGGTTGGGACGAGCCAACGGATACTTCTATGCTAACGGAGAGATCATCAGGTTTGATGCTATTGAGTTTGCTATATCTGGTTTGGGTTTGAGGTGGGTCACAGACAACGATGACTATCAGGCATACCTAGCAGACTTGCCTTTTGGGGGCAAAATCTATGCTACAGGTCGTGTGCGTATTTGGGCAGAGCCAAACTATGATCAGAACGGAAACTATGTTTCTATCAATGCTCATGGTCGTGGTCAATTTGGTACACCAATTGTAGAGCACAACGCAGGGCTAAATGACTATTGGACAAACAATGCAAACTGCTACGGCTTGCAAATGGATTCATCATACCTATACTCTCCTGACCACATTCGCAAATATCCTTTAGGTATGGATAATGCTATCTCTGCCATGGACGATAGTGTTCATCTCAATGCTAGAAACTCAGACAGGACTAGCGTTATCAAAAACTTTTTAGCAGATACATTTCAGACAGAGCAGGAAAACTTTAGGTTTAACTCAACCAACAGAGGAACGGTACAGGCTTCTTCACTTGTATTTACTGGTCCTAAAGACTTTGTAGATCGTGGAGATAATCAAGCCAAAACCGCAGACAACCTAACATATATCTTGAAAGACTTTGGTGCCGAAGCCCCATATCATCACTACGGCACTCGCATGAGAATTATTGGAGAGATCCTTTCTAATTCTAACACTAAGCAAACTGCCGTGGGGCAGAGTGAATATGTAACGCTGCAACCAGACAACCCATCTGAGCAAGTCAACATTGTGGGTGGCGGTGGTGGCCTCGCCATTCAGGTAGATCCAACTACAAGTGGAGGGTACTTCTATGAATTAGTGGCCCTATCAGAGGACGGCAACCCCAAGAATCCAGCCAACCCAACATACAACGCTACAGTAACCATGACCCCAGACAGAGGAACATCCAAGGTGGTCATCTCAACAGGTGTTGAGCACAACATAGCAGAAGCAGATAGGTTTGTAGTAACTTACAATGGCTCAGATCCATCACTTACAGCACTATCTGGGGAGTGGACAGCAGAGGCGGTAGAGGTTAAGCAGGGAAGGGTACGCCTCCGAATTGATGGAGAATACAGTTACAATGGTGCAGAGACAGTAAAGATCCAGAAGATCGGTTCTGGTGCAGTTACACTATCTAACATATTCTTTTACAAGATGCAAGAGAAGGATGGCGAGATGATCCCCTTGGTTATGTGGGAAGGGCTTGCAGAGATCTTAGTAAATGATGGAAAGTTTACAGAAAATTTCAGGATAGCAACAAACGAAAAAGAAACCATCTATGATATGGGTGTAGAGTTTAAGGACTCATCTAACTCTCGCACATTCTATCTATACTTAAACAACAAGCAAATTGCTACTGTCGTAGATGACGATCCAATTCAGAGGCCAAGAAACACTTGCGCCATGTTTGTAAGAGGAAAGGCAAAGTGTATGTTCAGCAACATCTATGCCTTGACTGAAAGAATATCCGAAAACCCATCTGCGGTGGCAGCAAATAATATCTCTGATGTTTTTGGAACAAAGAGCATTACGCAAACAGAGTCAATAAGAAAGTATGGAATCTCTGGAATGGTTCGTGAGTCCTACCTATCAGGAATCAAGACCGAAGGTGCCCCAGACTATCAAATGTACTTTGATGAGTTTGGAACCATTATGCGGGAGTGCGCTTATATAGAAGCCAAGTACGATCAGGCATACCCAGCACTCGCCGCTATGCTCGCTTCTCCAATTAGTGATGCAAAGGGGTACAGCACTTCTGGCTTCATAGCAGGAGCATACGGGGCAGAGTTTTTAATATTCAATAACACAGACACAGCATTGCAACTTGACGCAGATAGTGGAAACTTCCTGAGAATCATTGGAGTGTCCTTTACGCAAGACACAACAAAGGAACTTACCGTAGACGATTACTACGGCAAGGTAGGAGACTTGTCCAAACTAAATAATCCAGAAACAAATGTTTCTGCCCAAGAGTACCGTGAAAAGTATAATCAAATTATTACATCTCGTAGCAAATATGGTGTAAGAGATTTCGATAATATGAATAGTGATTACATCCAAAACACGGCACAGGCAGAAAATATGATAGGATGGATTATGAGCAAAACAATGGAGCCAAAGCAAATGATCGGTATCAATGCCTTTGGTTTGCAGCACACAGAGTTGGGTGATATCTACACCCTCAATTACAAGGTTCTAGATGATGTTGATGCTATTGCTAGTGAAGAGAAAAGGTTTGTAACATATCAGGTTGATTATGGTAAAACTGAGCAAGGCGTAAGTATGTCTTTGTATTTGGTGGAGGTGTAAGATGGCTACCTATGCTGAATTGCAAGCCGCCCTCCAACGAGAGCACGAGCATTGGAAGGCTACTGGTGAGAATAGAACAGCAGAGTCTACAAGGCTAAGAAATTGGTGGGCAGGGTATCAGGCCCCAGCACCCTCACCCCCTCCTGCTCCACCACCCCCTCCACCTCCCCCACCTAAGGGACAGGATGATATAAACGCTAATGTCCAGGTTGGAGATACAAACATAGTGACTTGGACCAAGACCGATATGTCTGTGTCTCAATTGGAGGAACTATATTTTCAGGATGTTGGCGGTACCGAAATTCTTTCTGTAGCAAGGCACGATAATATCAATGGAGAAGAGACGGCATACCGATACCTAGGCAATGTTGATGAATTGCAGATGCAGTTCAATAGTCTAAACCTTATGCTAAACAATGATATTAGGAACATCTTCAACAAGTTTGCTATTGATATGTCCAAGAGAATCCCTGACCTAGAGGCAGCAGTAGAGAGTGATGCTACAGGGTTTGTGGTATACTTAGATAGTGTCAATGAGGATGAATATGTCCAACTTGAAGTCGCAACACAGCATGAACTAATACAATTGGAGGTAAACCCATGATCACCAATAACGGAAAAGACCTTATTGGAAAGTACCTATTGGGTCAGGTTCCCTCCTATGCCTCCTACATATCTTTTGGTTGCGGGGCTGATCCTTTGGAACTAGCCAAGGGAGATGAGACAGAAATGAAGTTTGAGATGTTCCGTGTTCCTATTTCTGCAAGATCTTTGCTAGGAGATCAAATTTCTTTTGCTGCTGAGATCCCTTTTGATCCTCGCTACCGCATTACAGAGGTTGGGGTATGGTCAGATGGCTCAAATGCCCTCTCACAGAGCGATAGCCGACTTATCTTCTCCTTTGTGGATAGTGAGAACTGGAAGATTTATGATGCCGATCCTAACGTTCCCATTTCTATTCCCGTAGTCTCTGACCCTCTATCGGAAAAGATACTTGCTGATGAGGATGGGGTCATTCGTGTTTCAGAGGAAGTGTTCTGGTGCGATGCCTCTAACCAAACTCTTGTCCACAAAGTAACAAATGGCTATGATCGCAGAGATGAAGGAGCAAGGTTCCTAAATCAGACTCTATTTGTTCGTAGCGATACGCAGAAGAAAATCTACATCGACGGTCGTAACGTTGACCTATCACAAAACTCACCAGAGGACTTGCTTAAATTGGCGGTAGCCCTACACAAGACAACACCTGAGGAACCTAACACAACAAACTTTACCCCACCAACAATTACTTTAAGGTTTATGCGTGACCCAGGCAACCCCACATCAGGTTTTGCAGAGTTCACGGTCCAGCCAAATCTTACAGATGCAGATGACGCAACAACATACAGAAAGTATCAGGTTCTAGAGCAGAAACTAGACGATCTAATTTACTCTGCAAACTTTACTTGGAAAGAAACACGATGGGTGGAAATGGAAATAACAAACGGTAGCGCAGATTGGTATCTAGCATTTGATGCAATGCGCTTTGATAATAAAACCACCCCAAATCCCCTATATGTTATGTCTGGATACACCGTTCCAGATGAGATTGTCAATAAGATTGCTGGATCTAACTCATTCCTAGAGTTTAGATTTGGTCTAGAGGTTATGTAATGTCTAAAAAAGTAGAAGTAAGGTACGAAGATATGCCTGAGGTTCCAGAGGATTATTTCATGGTCAGAGCCCGTGTGGTATCTCTTGATGAGAACCGCACCTCCCATTGGGTATATTTCACGGTTCCCAATCCCAACCCTAGTGTGGTATAATAGGACTATGGCTAGAGTACCCTTACCCGAAAGAGGACAACCATTAGACGTTGCCTATATCTATTCCCTTGCTTCTGCCATCAATGATTTGGCGGTACAGGTTTCGGATAATGCTACAAACTACTCAACAATCTATACCACTACAATGGGTAATCAAAACTTTAAAACAAGTGAATTAAAGTTTATTACAGCCACAGAGCAGGTTGTGAGTGGCGAGTCAGTTATTGCTGATACCACAAAGGATTTATCTTTTAACTTTCCTACAGACTACAAGTACATTCCCGTAGTTACAGTAAGTCCTGTAAACGTGGGAAAGAACAACTACGGAAATAACATAATTGTGTCAATCAAGGAGGTTACGACAAGTCGTGTTGACTACACGGTTCGGTACAACGTTACTGGATCTGTTTCTCTGTCAGTTAATATTATAGCGGTGGGGATTCCTCAGTAATGTCGGATGTTAAGCCTCCCCGTGCCCCTCGTCGTACCAAAACCCTATGGTTCCTCAATGGAACATTAGTTAAAAAGATTCATATTTCCAGAGCACAAGGAATGATTACTTTACATGATATTAATAGATGGGAAAAGTTTATGATCCCTCTATCTGAATGGAAGAAAAAGCGGAGGCGTGCATACCTTGTTAGTGAAACTGCTAGATTATTAAACTTACACCGAAAATCCCTGCCTAGATTAGTTAACCGTGGTATTCTGCCACCCCCTGTAGGTGCTACCAAGGACGGCATCCCTGTGTTCGGTAAAAAGGCATACTACAGCGAGGATACAATAAAGGATATGAGAGAGATTTTGGCGGGGCAGCACATAGGACGACCTCGCAAAGATGGATTCATTACAAATAATAAAACACCCACGGCCTTAGAGTTATCAATAGCCATGGGGGATTCTGCACAACTATATACTAAAGATAAATCAGGAAACTTTATTCCTGTATTCGCAGAACAAATATACGACTAAACCCTTGACAAAATCAGGGGTAGTGTGTATAATACACTTATAGAGAAAACCTTGAAGGAGGTTATTATGGAAAACACCAAGGTAACTTGGACGTTAGGTTACACCTTGAATACTGGAAACTTCCAGTCACTACGCCTTGACGCTTCTGTTGAGGACTTTGTTCGTGAAGGTGAAACCACTAAAGATGCATCAGACAGAGTTTATGCATTCGTTGAGCAAGAGTTAGTAAATAAATTGGCAGAAGCCAAGGAGGAACTAAGTGGCTAAGAAGCAACCAAAGTATGCCGTACTTGACTATTGGAAAGATTCGGTGTATAATGCTTATGGTTTCTACCCACAAATGAATAGGAACATAGAACAATGGGCTGCTAGAGATTTAGTAGATTCTTACGGTATGCCTACTGTCCTTGAGTTGATAGATTATTACATTTCTATTTGTACTACTACCCCAAAATGGGATACCTTTAAGTACAAGTGTGATAACCTCTTGACCAAGAAGAACGAAATAGAAGAAGATTTAAGATTACGAGAAGAAAACAGGAAGAAGGCAAAAGAGTGGCTACTAACCTAGAAGATAGGCTGCTGAGTGCAGTCCTAAAAGATGCACAGATTCACGTTCTGCTACAGGCAGACGCAACTAAGTTGTTCCGCACACACGGGGATGTGTGGGAGTTTGTTCGGAAGTATTACGAGCAGAACCAAGTTGTGCCCACCGTGAACCTCGTGAAGGAGAAGTTTATTGACTTTGAGCCACAGATTGAGGTAGGAGCAACCAAGCACCACCTAGACGAGTTGCGTGCTGACTACCTTCGTGACAACCTTCGTAACACTCTACGCACAGCGGCAACCGCCGTGCAGGAGGGTGAGACTGTTGAGGCATTAGATAAGTTGATTGCTGATGCTGCTGAACTAAAGCGAGTAACGAGTGAGGTCCGTGACCTAGACGTATCAGACATTGACAATGCTCTGGACTACTTTGAGCAAGTGCGTATCCTAAATGAGTCAGGCTCACACGGCATTCGTACAGGGCTACCAGGATTTGATAACTACCTACCCGCAGGCATTACACCAGGGCAGTTGGGTGTGCTTCTTGCGTACCCTGCTATTGGTAAGTCTTGGTTTGTTGTTTACATGGCGGCACAGGCATGGATGCAGGGACGCTCACCACTCATTATCTCTATGGAGATGACAGAGCAAGAGGTTCGCAACCGTTTCTTCACCGTGCTAGGTGCAGGATTGTGGCGGCATCGTAAGTTGAGTCGTGGTGAAGTAGAACTAGATACAATGAAGTCATGGA
>Ga0208018_100179_pt1 | contig 21360 bp, 18 predicted proteins | sample 31_taG_FD_184105 | JGI IMG/M metagenome (GOLD analysis project Ga0208018, IMG submission 184105) | Marine viral communities from the Gulf of Mexico - 31_GoM_OMZ_CsCl metaG (SPAdes) (version 2) | ecosystem: Environmental > Aquatic > Marine > Oceanic | place: Gulf of Mexico | collected 2015-07-12 | reverse complement strand
AGGTGTAACAGAGTTGGTTACTCCTGGAGTAGCTTTGAATGATGAGGTGTTAAGTTCTAAGTCTAATAACTTTTTGGCATCAGTGTATTTTGGAAAATATATTGGTGTCTCATTTTTGGATGTCTCGACAGGTGAATTTTTAACGTCTCAAGGAAATGCCGAGTATATTGATAAGTTGCTTCAAAATTTCAATCCTAGTGAAGTTTTAATTGAAAAGCGAAAGCGTAAAGAGTTTGCAGAAAACTTTGGTAACGATTTTCACACCTTTTATATGGAAGATTGGGTGTTTCAAGATGATTATGCTAACGAAACACTAAACAATCACTTTCAAACAAAGTCCTTAAAAGGTTTCGGAATTGAAGATTTATACGAAGGGATTGTGGCATCAGGTGCTATCATGCATTATTTAGGTGAAACACAACATCATAAATTGCAACATATTACCTCTATTCAGCGTATTGCAGAAGATGCTTATGTGTGGATGGATAAGTTTACGATTAGAAATCTTGAATTGTATAATTCTACAAATACCAATGCTGTAACCTTATTGGATGTGATAGACAAAACCATTTCGCCAATGGGAAGTCGTATGCTTAAGCGTTGGTTGGCGTTGCCTTTAAAAGACGTGCAGAAAATCAGACAGCGTCATGAAGTAGTCAAACATTTGATGAATAATGAAGTGACTTTACAGAAGTTGCAACATCAAATGAAGCATGTTGGTGATATAGAGCGTTTAATTTCTAAGATTGCCACAGCCAAAGTGAGCCCACGAGAAGTTATTCAACTTAAAAACTCTTTAGAAGCCATTGTCCCAATCAAGGCGATTGCTAGTCAATGTGATAATGAAGCTTTAAAAATTATTGGCGAACACATTCAGTCCTGTGATATATTAAGAGAACGTATTAAGGAGACCTTGAATGAGGATGCTCCAGTAAATATCTTAAAAGGAAATACAATTTCATCTGACTTTTCTTCTGAATTAAAAGAACTACGAGAACTCGCTTTTTCTGGTAAGGATTATTTAGATAAAATGCTGGAACGAGAGAGCGAAGCTACTGGAATAACGTCTTTAAAAATCGCCTCCAATAATGTGTTTGGTTATTATATTGAAGTTAGAAACACACATAAAGATAAAGTTCCAGATACTTGGATTCGTAAGCAAACCTTAGTTAATGCAGAGCGGTATATCACCGAAGAACTTAAAGAATACGAATCAAAAATCCTTGGAGCCGAAGAACGCATATTAGCCATAGAACAACAGTTGTTTTCTGAGCTAGTCGCTTGGATGAATAGTTATATTAAACCTGTACAACAAAATGCAGCTCTTATTGGTCGTTTAGATTGCTTGTGTGGTTTTGCGCAATTGGCTAAAGACAACAGTTATCATTATCCTGATATTGACGATTCATTTGATTTAGATATTAAAAATGGTCGTCATCCAGTTATTGAAAAGCAATTACCCATTGGTGAGCCTTATATTGCTAACGATGTCTTTTTAGATAGATTGTCTCAACAAATTATCATGATTACTGGACCAAACATGTCTGGTAAGTCGGCTATTTTACGTCAAACAGCATTAATAGTGCTACTAGCTCAAATAGGAAGTTTTGTACCTGCAGATTCAGCAAGAATTGGTTTGGTAGATAAAATATTTACAAGGGTAGGAGCTAGTGATAATATCTCAATGGGAGAATCAACCTTTATGGTTGAAATGAACGAAACCGCTTCAATTTTGAATAACATATCAGAGCGTAGTTTGGTATTGCTGGATGAAATAGGTCGAGGTACGAGTACCTACGATGGTATTTCAATTGCTTGGGCTATTAGTGAGTATTTACACGAGCATCCTAGTAAAGCGAAAACCTTATTTGCGACGCATTATCATGAGCTTAATGAAATGACTGAAACCTTTGCTCGTATCAAAAACTATAACGTTTCAATTAAGGAGTTAAAAGACAATGTCTTGTTCTTGAGGAAACTTGTAGAAGGTGGAAGTCAACACAGTTTTGGTATTCATGTGGCAAAAATGGCAGGAATGCCGCAACAAGTGATCCATAGAGCAAATAAAATATTAAAGCAATTAGAAAAATCACATTCTAGCGAGGAACTTACAGATAAAGTAAAATTACTTAATGATGAAATGCAACTTAGCTTTTTTAATTTGGATGATCCTCTTTTAGAGGAGATTAAAGATGAAATTTTGCACATTGATATCAATACCTTAACGCCTGTTGAAGCTCTAATGAAGCTCAATGAAATAAAGCGAATGCTTCAAAAGAAGAAAAGAGCATAAAAATTATAAAAAAGCCTTTGGTATTATTAGAATTGTTTTAAATTTGCATCCGCAATCAAGAGATTGTACGTTCATTAATAACTGCGAAAGTAGCTCAGGGGTAGAGCATCACCTTGCCAAGGTGAGGGTCGCGGGTTCAAATCCCGTCTTTCGCTCTATATTCCTAAAAATATACCAAGATGCTGAAGTGGTGGAATTGGTAGACACGTTGGACTTAAAATCCAATGAACATTAGTTCGTGCGGGTTCAAGTCCCGCCTTCAGTACACTAAAAAGAGGTTAATTACTTAAAAAAACAAGTAGTTAGCCTTTTTTTATGATATAACTTGTACGTTTTCTATAACGTTCAATCATTTAACTTTTTTTTAAACAAAATCATTGAAACTGATTGCATTGGATTTGTTAGAGTTTCAAAGAAATAATACACTAAAACATAAATCTATTCCAATGTCTAACATGTCTAATCAATGTCTAATCAAATGTCTAATATAGTATATATTTATAAGTATATATATATCAATGAATTATATTAATATTGAAACAAAATGTCTAAATGTCTAAAGATTTTCAGTAGGCTAGATATTAAATCTTGGAATATTTATCTAACAAATGCCCAGTTTTAAAACTTCTTATTTCTGTAATGGTGTTATGTTCAGTATCATAAACTGCTTCAATAAAAAACTTATCTTGGCATAACAGCTTATTTAAAGGCCTTTAGTAATGTAATTACCTAAGAATAGTTGCTTATGGATGTAGTAAAAAGTTACTTCGTTAATTTATAATTTGATAGGGTCTGTAATTGTTACAAGAAAGACGCCATATTCTTCCCCTACGGATAAACACCATCCGTTTTTTTGGTCAAAATCATTACAATTGAAAAGTACAAATCTGTATATTCCAGATTTATAGTAATACTCCGATTTTGTAAACTCATAGACTGTTCCTGTAAATATACCATCATACTCTTTCTCGCCATCTACAATAGTTATTAATTCTACTCCAGCATAATATTCGTAGTATGTATCAAAAAATTGTTGATTATCTAATATTATTTCCTCTTCTACCACTATGTTATAGTCCTCATCATTGTCATCAGAACAATTAAATGCAAGGATTAAGATGAGAAACATTAGTAAATTTTTCATAATATTTCGTTTTAATTAATAATAGCAAAAATAATATCCACGCTTTTTATCTCCTATGACTTAAATCATATATTGATTTTGCGTTGAAATCATAAGAATAGACTACTCACTATCACCAACATTCATTTTACATTAAAAGAATGTTTTTAGGCTTTCATATAAAATTAGATGCTTATATCGATATGATTTTAATCGAGAAAGCAGATAGAAACGATAATTAAATTATAATATCTCCACCAATTTTTTTCAAATTTCAATAACGTGTGTGTATAGCACATACAATTGACAACTAATTTTAAAATCTAATTTTGATATTAACAAGTCATAGATAAATTGCACTTGTTTAGAACAGGTAACAATTGGAGTTTCGTCAACCTTTTTTTGAATTTTTAGTTTCTAAATTATTAAAGTCTATCCACTGAAGTTTTTAACTCTTTTTGCCATAAAAGGTGTCCGATTGAGAGAAAACTAACCATGTAAACTAACAAAAAAGTTAATGCTAAACTTCCAAACTCAAATACAAATGCAATTATTATAAATGTAATAATACCACCAAGCCAATGGATTAAGTTAATTTTAGTTATTATAACATTTGTTTCTGTTTTAACTCTCAAAAGAGATTCACGTAATTTTATCATAACTGCAATAGTAGGTATTGAAGCAATAAGACTTACTATAATAGTTATTACAATAAATGGAATTATAATAGATATTGTAGACATTAAATGGTATTCCATTTTTATTAATATTATTGGAATACTCAAAACAGTCGCTAATAGACTTCCTAATAAAACAGTCTTAAACCAAACAATTATATATTTTCCTGCTTTCATTATTTCCTAATGAGTTTTATCATCTAATGATAGTTTATTGAAGTGGTATAGGTTTATTTATCTATTTTTAAGATAGTAAATAAAAATATGCAATAAATAAAACTGCAATTAAGACTACCATGAGGGTGTAACTTAATATTAAATCAATTATTAGCTTATAATTTTCCCTTTTTCGGTTTTTTGATTTTTTTACTACGGTATAAATAATAGCAAATGGAATTGCAAGAACCAGAGCATAAATAACCGAATAGATTTCAACTATTTGATTTAGTTTCATGGGTTGTACTTTTAATTCAATTAATCCTTTTTAATGAGCTGCATTGGTAATATCATTTAAAGCTCATTATTATTTATAACCAAAGTTACCATATAGGCCTAATATTAAAAATGATATTAGTCATTTACCATTCATTGTAACTAAATAGTATATAGACAATACTTAATTCTTAGTAGTCTGACAAAACGTTTAATAATGGTGCTTAAAACTCAATTATATACAATGATTGATGGGTAATTTAAAGTATTATTGAATTGAATAAAAATGCTTCTAGTTCAATTAATAAGCATTTGTAAAACCAATAAAGTGCTTATCTTATAATTGCAACTGCTATTAACCACCGAAAGTCTTTATTAAAAGAGGAGTGCTTTTTTTATATCTACCCTCTTATTGGTTTTATGTGTATATTTAAAAGTCGATAATTTTAGCTTAAATTGTTGTCGTTTATTTATTAATTTAATTCACTAACCATGAAAACCAACCTTAAAAAAACGTTAGTCTGGGTTTTTGCATTTGCAATTTTAGGCTTTTCTAACCTTGGCTATTCCCAAAAAAAGTATTCAAAAAAACAAATTGAAAATCTTAAAGCAGAAGTAGAGCAAATTGTTGAATCGAACAAAAAACAATCACAAATAATGGTCGATAAGATTTTTAGTTTTGCTGAACTTGGCTTTCAAGAATACGAATCCACAAAGTACTTAACAGGAATTTTAAAGGAAAATGGTTTTACTATTGAAAATGGTATTTCTGGCATCACAACGGCGTGGTTTGCTACATGGAAAAATGGAGATGGTCCAACAATTGCTTTAGGGAGTGACGTAGATTGTATACCAAAAGCATCACAACATCCAGGAGTTGCTTATCATAAACCTATTGTTGATGGGGCTCCAGGACATGGAGAAGGACACAATTCTGGAATCCCGTTAAATATAACTGCTGCATTAGCTGTGAAACAAATAATGGAACGTGAAAATATTCAAGGCACATTAATTTTATGGCCTGGAATTGCTGAAGAACTAGTTGCTGCAAAAGCTTGGTATGTTCGTGATGGTTTATTTAAAGATATCGATATGTGTATTTTTACACATGTAAGCAGTAATTTAGGTGTGTCTTGGGGACCAACTAGAGGTACAGGGCTTATTTCAGTGGAGTATTCTTTTGAAGGCGAAGCTGCACATTCAGCTGGTTCACCTTGGCGTGGGCGAAGTGCTCTGGATGCAGCTGAGTTAATGAACGTTGGTTGGAATTATAAAAGAGAACATCTACATCCTTTAAAACGCTCGCACTCCATTTTTACTGATGCTGGCGATCAGCCAAATGTGGTTCCATCTAAAGCTTCCATTTGGTATTATTTTAGAGATATCACCTATGAAGGGATTATGGAAATGTTTGCTGAGGCCAATGATGTAGCCAAAGGAGCCGCTTTAATGACAGGGACAACCATGACGTCTAGAATTCTAGGAACTGCTTGGCCTAGACACTACAATAAAACGATAGCTGAAACCATGTATGAAAATATTAAGCATGTTGGACTACCAGAATGGTCTGAAGATGATCAAACTTTGGCAAAAGCCGTTCAAACAGAAGTAAATTCAAACGAAATTAAAGGCTTAAACACAGAATTGTCGCCATTAGGATTACCAGTTAAAGTTCCTGTAAGCGGAGGTTCTGATGATATTGGTGATATTTCTTGGACAGTACCGACGGTAACTATGGGCTATCCTTCTAATATTCCAGGACTGCAAGGCCATCACTGGAGCAATGCAATTGCTATGGCTACACCAATTGCACACAAAGGAGTTACCGCAGGAGCAAAAGCAGAAGCCATGACCATTTTAGACTTTTTATTAAAGCCAGAATTACTAACTCAAGCTTGGGATTATTTTAATAATGAGCAAAGTAAAGAAACGAAGTACCAACCAATGTTGAGTGCGACTGATATGCCACCAAGCTATTTAAATAAAGACAAACAAGAACAGTTTAGACCACAGTTGGAGAAATTTTATTATGATGAAACTAAATACGATAGCTATTTGGAGCAACTAGGAATAAAATATCCAACACTTAAAAAAGATTAATCATAAAAAAAAGCTCTAGAATTTCTAGAGCTTTTTTATTTTTTAATTCAAAACAGGAATTATTGTCCAGATACTGAATCAACAACTTCTTCTACAGTTTCTTCTATAGTTTCTTCTGCATCTTCCATTACTTCTTCTGCATCATCCATAGTTTCTTCCATTGTAGCTTCTACTTCAGCTTCAGTTCCTTCTTCTTTTTTCTCTCTACAAGAAGTAAAAGATAATGATAAAGCTAGAACGATTACTGTACTTAAAATTAATTTTTTCATTTTAGTGTCTTTTTAGTGTTAAAATTGCCGACAAATGTATATTATAATTTTATAAAATTAACATTTGTGATTAATTATTTCTATATACGTTTTAAAATTAGATTTGGATTTTTTTAAACAAAAAAAATTCCTGCTTTTGGCAAGAATTTTTAATCTATTAAAATAGGGTTAGTTTATTTCTTCTGATACGATGTTAAACCACCTTTTTCACTATCAACATGAATACTGTAGTTAGAATTCCCTTTTACAATCCAACGTACTTTAACAATATCGTTGCCAGGAATATTTTTTACTTCTAATTTTTCTGGATTATTTTTCTGTTCTTGAGTAACACCAAAATCTTCGTCATTAACAAGCATGCCGCTAACAACATTTGCACCTTTAATACTTATATAGTCTGGTCTCGTGATGTTGTATTTTAAGTCCTGACTAGCATGAGTCGGGATTAACCGCTCGTTTTTAATATAAGCTGTAATTTCAGTTAGACCTCCACCTAAGGATTTTTCTTTCACATTATTTACAGATAGTCTAGGCATATGAAATGCATGATAAAAAGTGAACGCCATATTGCGATGTAATTCTTCTTCCAACATAAAACCTGGCGTTGCGCGTCCTATATTTTTTCTAAAGCCTCCTATTTCTATCTCACCATAGGTTGGATGATTGTAAGGCTTCCAGTCAGTAAATGCATCTCCCATGAGCAAATCTTTTTCAAATTCATACATCTGATCTCTATCTCTACTTTCAGTTTTGTAATAGGCAAAAGAGCTAAAAATTTCATTGGTAAAGGTATATATACCTCGGCTTCCATAAAACCAATCGAGCTCACCTCCAAATACCGAATATAAATCTTTATATACAGTGAGATATCTATAGCCAGGAAGCATTCTTTCACCTTTCTTTCCAATAGCATCATAAATTGCTATATCTGCTCTATTATATGTTGATAAGTCTTCTTCAGCACCAGGCCCTCTTAAAATCATACCACCTGAATTATGAAAACTTTGAGCACCAGCAATATTTGGACGACTTAATACAAAATCGGCAACTGCTCTGGTTTCAGGAGCTGAAAAAGGATACTTGTAAGCACCACGTTGAATGTAATCTGGTTGCCACTTCCAAGCCCAGTCTCTATTTGGATCATAGTAACCTGGTCTGTCTTCGTTAACTTCTCCATCACCATCATTATCTATACCTTCAGAACCCAAATACTCATAACGCTGCGCTGTAACAACATCATCAGGTCCTATTTCAATCATCATTCTTGGGTCTTTTGGATCTACAATCATATTACCATTTGGATTTTTACGTCGCATTGTGGTTACTGAACCGTCACCATCTAAATCTTCAAGTCCATCTTCATCAAACAAACCATCACGATCATCATCCATAGGAATCATACCTGCTCTAGGACTACTTCCAGTGTTGGCTTCTTTCATGTAATTATTTCTTGCATCTGGATTAATTGTTGGTACAATGTAAAAAATACGATCGTTAAGCATATTTGTAATATAATCGATATCGCCAAAATTTTCAGTGAGATACCAAGCTGTATAAGTACAAATTTCAGCGCCTTGAATTTCGTTAGAGTGAATGTTGCCATCAACATAAAATCCAGGCTTTCTATCAGCATCACCAACTTTATAATTGGTAATGGCCATCATCCAAATATCTCTTCCTTCAGTGGATTTACCAATAGATTTTCTTTTCACTAAATCAGGATAGGCATCGGCCATTTTTTGACTTAATGCTGCTAATCCTTCAGCGGTATAATATTTATTGAAAGAAATTTGAACTTTTGGATTGTGAGGTGAGCCTGCAGCTCTGAAAATTTCGTCGTTTTTCTGGGCAAGTACTGCTAACGGAAACATAAGTGAAAGCAATACGAAGTGCAATATATATTTGTGTGATTTCATCTCTTCTTAGTTTAAGTTTATTGTTGCATTACTTGTTCCTGTGTGCGCAGCTCCTGCTTTAATACTTAAAGAACCTTTACCTTTTATTAGCCAAGTAAGTTCTTCTGAGCTATCACCATCTATACTATCTATGAGTTGAGTTTTTCTACCAGAAATGATTTCTTGGTTTGAGTTCAAGTTGAGATCTACCTTTATTCTGCGCAGCCATCGTGAGCGCTTACCCATTTCGGTATGCGTAGGTAAAAAGCCTTTATTGTATACATTGACTGTGATTCGAGTTAAGTTATTGTCTACACTTTCTGTTGTAATGTTTTCAATAGTGATGTTTGGTTGCAGTTTGGTAACTTCAAGTACAAAATCGGTATGTTTTTTACTGATGTCATCAACCATATGATAAGGAGGATTGGTCATTTTATAAGGTGCAATGCCTCCAACTTCGACTTTTTTATTTGGAAAATCAGGATGATTTATTTCTTTCCAGTCAACAAAATAGTCAGTAAAGTTTTCTTGTTCAGCCCATTGTAAAAAATTTGCTTTTGTATTCTTTTTTGCTTTTACTGTAGAATCACCTTCAAATTTTGGAGGCCACCAACCTGGTGTACCCATTGCTAGTTTTCCGAAGTGAAAATAAGACCATTCAAAAAACCCACCACCTTCTTCATCTATTGATGGAGCATCTTTTGTGCCTGTTATTTTTGAATATTTTTTAGATAGAAATTCATTAAGTGAAGCATCATCCTTTAAAATACTTGTGACCACTCTTTTATTGGCATTCGGTGCACTGTACTTAAGTGGATTAGATAAGTTGTTTGAGGGTCCTAAAGTTAAGATAGCATAAATGTTCCATTGTTCATACAAGAAATCTAAGAGTGCACGATGTTCTTTTTCTGACACAGCATGTTCTCCAGCTCCAGGAGTGAAATATGGATAATTATAAGTAAGGTTTTTATTAAAGTGAATACCACCTTTTCCGTCTTCATTGTATTTTCCGTCTTTATCATTATCAATACCTTCGCTAAAGACTTTGTAGGCACCTAATTCGCCTTCTTTGGAATCAGCTTTCACCATAATTCTTTCGTCTTCTTTTAATTTTACATAGTTCCCTGTAACATCTTCAACTCTAATTAAAGTGATTAAGCCATCCTTATTTAAATCCTCAAAAGGATCTTCGTTTAATTTTCCATCTCTATCATCGTCAGTATCTTTTGCATTGCCTTGTGCTTCAAACTTTAATGAAGAAAAATATTGCTCTGTGGCATTTGGACTCATATTCGGAAAAATGTAAAACGTTGTATGTTCTAAAATTTCGGAATGATTTTCAAGAATGTTATTGGCAATGTTAACTGCCATTTCTGAGCTTAACAGTAAGCTGCCATCAACACCGCCAACAATGGCAATGGCTGGATTGTTTTCTGGTTGTCCTTTAAATAAAGTTAATGCCCAAATATCGTGACCACCAACTGTTTTTGTTAGGGATTGTAATTTGGTATTCGATGCATGTTTGCTTTGCATTTGTTTGAGCGCATTGGATATCTCGGTATTATTCCTGTAATCTGACTGAGCAAATACATTGATAGAAACAAGACACATACTTATCCAAATTAATTTGAATAATGGTTGGTTGGTTTTTAACATAATGTGCGTGAATTTAGTTTGTGATTCTGAATGAAATCCCTTTAGTAAGGATGTCTAACAAACCTATTCGTTATTTGTATATAATCCAAAAAAATCGAAGGCTTTAACTTTTGTTTAAGTAAGTCATAATCTTAGTTACAGAGCCTTGATTTTCTTTAATGTAGGCTGAATTTTGCATGCCTGATTTAATTCTTAAATCTTTGTTTCTTAATAAATCGCTAAGCACTGTGTTTAATTCATTTTGATTTGAAATACTAAACATTCCTTGTTTCCCAATCATTGCTGAAGCTTCGGGAAATTTTTTATAGTTATTTCCAATGATTATCGGAACACCAAAAACAGCAGCTTCCAATGTATTATGTAATCCATTTGTGCCTAAACCACCACCAACGTAGGCAATATCAGCATAACTATAAATTTTAGAAAGTATGCCAATAGTATCAATTATGAATACTTTGGCCTGCTGTAGCTCTGAAGTGTCTTTTTCAGAGAATAGAATAGTGCTTTTTTTCAACTTCGTTTTTAAGTTAGAAATTTGAGCACTTTTAATATTGTGAGGTGCAATAATATATTTGGTGTCAGATGAGTCTTCATTAATAAAATTGATGAATAAAGTTTCGTCGTCAGGCCATGAACTTCCTACAACCACGCAAAGTTGATCTTGTTTAAAAAATTCAATGAAGTTTAATGTGTTGTCAATGGTAAGTTGATTTGAAACCCTATCAAACCTTGTATCTCCAGATATAGTAACATCATTATAACCAATAGTGTTCAGCAATTTTTTAGAGGCTTCATTCTGAACAAAAATGTGATTAAAGGCGAACAACGCTTTTTGCATCCATTGCCCTGAAGGCTTAAAGAAGTTTTGATTCTTTCTAAATAGAGCAGATATTAGGATTGCATTAATTTCACGTTTTTTGACTTCCAATAAATAATTAGGCCATATTTCATATTTCACAAAAATTACTAGCTCTGGATTAACAATGTCAAGAAATCGCTTAGAATTTGAAATAGTGTCTAAGGGTAAATACACAACCACATCAGCAATTGGAGTGTTTTTTTTAACCTCATAACCGGAAGGCGAAAAAAAGGTGAGCACAACTTTATGTTTAGGGTGTATTGTTTTGACGTGCTCAAAAACAGGCAGACCTTGCTCAAATTCACCTAAAGACGCACAATGAAACCAAAGAGTCTTATCACTGTCTAACAATTTTGAATCTAACAAACCAAAGCTTGCTTTTCTGCCTTTTACGCCAAGTTTCAATTTTTCATTAAATAAACCAATGATGTTTAAGTGAAATCCTGCAATATGTGTTAAAATGTTATAGAAATGTTTCAATGAAAAAAGTTTAAAGCTAAAATACATTGTTTCTTTTAATTGATTGGAATTACTACATGGATTTTCGTATTTTCGCTATCTGCAAATGGGAAACTATTTCGATTTAACAATCAAAATTTTCGGATGAAAAAAATACAAATGGTTGACCTCAAAGGTCAATATGAAGCTATCAAAGAAACCATTGATGCCTCAGTGATAGAAGTTATTGAATCTACTGCATTTATTAATGGACCAAAAGTTCATGAATTTCAAAAGAATTTAGAAAACTACCTCGATGTAAAGCATGTAATTCCATGTGCTAATGGAACTGATGCCTTGCAAATTGCTATGATGGGCTTGGGTTTAAAGCCAGGAGATGAAGTTATTACCGCGGATTTCACTTTTGCAGCAACTGTTGAAGTTATAGCTTTGTTAGGCTTAACACCAGTTTTAGTTGACGTTGAACCAGATACATTTAATATTGACATAGAAGCCATAAAAAAGGCGATTACTCCAAATACAAAAGCCATTGTTCCTGTGCACTTGTTTGGTCTGTGTGCTAATATGGATGCGATTATGGATATTGCGAATGAGCATAATTTGTTTGTAATTGAAGACAATGCACAAGCTATTGGAGCAAGTTACACGTCAATCAATGGTAAAAAACAAAAAGCTGGAACTATAGGTCATGTAGCTTCAACCTCATTTTTCCCATCAAAAAATTTAGGTTGTTATGGTGATGGTGGAGCGATTTTTACAAATGATGATAAATTAGCTCACATGATAAGAGGGATTGTAAATCATGGTATGTACAGGAGATATTATCATGATGTTGTTGGTGTAAATTCAAGATTGGATTCTATTCAAGCCGTTATTCTCAATACAAAACTAGGTCATTTAGATACATATAATAAAGCAAGGCAAAATGCGGCCAGAAAATATAACGAGGCATTTAAAGGTCAGGAACATATTGTAACTCCTTTTACAAAATCTGGATGTGATGGTATTTGTTCAAATTGTGACTGTCATGTATTTCATCAATACACATTAAAAATAACTAACGGAAAAAGAGATGCTTTAGTAGAGCATTTAAATAGTTTAGACATTCCTTGTGGTGTATATTATCCAGTGCCTTTGCACTTGCAAGAAGCTTATAAAGACTCACGCTATAATGAATCAGATTTTCAAGTCACTAATCAATTAATCAAGGAAGTTATTTCTTTGCCAATGCACACTGAACTTAATGATGAGCAAATCGCCTTTATTACGACTAAAGTAAAAGAATTCGTAAATGGGTAAAATATTAGTAACAGGTGGTTTAGGCTTTATAGGTTCGCATACCGTTGTTGAACTTCTAAAAAATGGTTTTGATGTGGTGATTATTGATGATTTGTCAAACTCATCAATTGATATATTAGATCGAATTACCACAATAACTGGTAAAAAACCACAATTTGAACAACTTGATTTAAAGGAAAAGAATAAGGTTTCAGCCTTTTTTGAAAATCATAATGACATAAAAGGCATCATACATTTTGCGGCAAGCAAGGCAGTTGGAGAAAGTGTAGACAATCCGTTAATGTATTATGAAAACAATATAAATACTTTAATTTATGTTTTACAAGCACTGAAAAAATTAAAACATTCAAACTTCATTTTCAGTTCGTCTTGTACTGTGTATGGTCAGGCTGATGAATTGCCAATTACAGAAAATGCACCTGTTAAAAAAGCTGAATCACCTTACGGAAACACAAAACAAATAGGTGAAGAAATTATTAGTGATACTTGCAAAGTGAATCCTAATATAAAGTCTATTGTACTGCGATACTTTAATCCTATTGGTGCTCATGATAGCGCAAATATTGGAGAGCTGCCAATTGGAGTGCCGCAAAATTTAGTGCCATTTATTACACAAACAGCAATTGGACTAAGAGAGCATTTATCTGTATTTGGAAACGATTATCCAACACCTGATGGCACTTGTATTAGAGATTATATTCATGTTGTTGATTTAGCTAAAGCTCATGTTGTAGCTTTAGAGCGTTTATTGGAAAACAAGAATGTTTCTAACTATGAAACTTTTAATTTAGGTACTGGAACAGGAAGTTCTGTTTTAGAAGTCATCCAATCCTTTGAGCGTGTTACAGGTCAAAAACTGAACTACAAAATAGCTGAAAGAAGAGCTGGAGATGTAATAGCTGCTTATGCAGACACTTCAAAAGCAAACAATGAATTAGGTTGGAAAGCACAGCTTAGCCTAGATGACGCCATGAAATCTGCTTGGAAATGGGAGCAAAACATTCGAAAAAATGTCTAAATTAGAAGCCTAATAACATTAACTTCTAACCCACTTAAAAAATGAAAAAAACTATTTTTCTAATAGTTGTTTTGCTTTCTTGTAGCATTGCAGCTCAAAACACGTATTTACATTGCGGAAAACTTATCGATACAAATTCTGGTGAGGTACTAACCAATAAAACCATTGTTGTAAATGGAAATAAAATAACAGCCATTCAAGATGGATTTGCAAGCACAGAGAGAGCTGACGATATTATTATTGACTTAAAAGATAAAACTGTCATGCCTGGATTTATTGATATGCATGTTCATATTGAAGGTGAAACGAGTCCAACGCAATATCTTGATGCATTTATTAAAAATGATACTGATGTTGCTTACGATGCTGCAGAAATTGCTCATCGTACTTTATTAGCTGGATTTACAACAGTTAGAGATTTAGGAGGAAGTGGCGTTAACGTTGCTTTGCGTAATGCGATAAATAAAGGTAAAGTTCCAGGTTCTAGAATTTTTACAGTTGAAAAAGCGATTGGAACAACTGGTGGTCATGCAGACCCAACCAATGGAATGCGTCGTGATATGATGGGTGATCCTGGACCTGATGAAGGTGTTATTAATAGTCCTGACGATGCTAGAAAAGCCGTGAGGCAACGTTATAAAAATGGAGCAGATTTAATAAAAATCACTGCAACAGGTGGTGTATTGAGTGTTAGCAAAAATGGAGTTAATCCTCAATTTACGCAAGAAGAAGTTGATGAAATTGTTAAAACAGCTAATGAATATGGAATGAGTGTCGCTGCTCATGCTCATGGTGTTGAAGGTATGAGACGCGCAATAAAAGCTGGAGTGCAAACCATCGAACATGGTTCGTTAATGGATTTGGAGACCGCTCAACTTATGAAGAAATACGGCACCTATTTGGTACCTACACTATCTGCAGGTCGTTATGTTGCTGGTAAAGCAGATGTGCCTAATTACTATCCTGAGATTATTGTTCCTAAAATTAAATTGATAGACGCTCAACTTAAAAAGACATTTGCAATGGTTCAAAAGGAAGGTGTCAATATCGCTTTTGGCACTGATGCTGGCGTTTTTCCTCATGGTGAAAATGCTAAGGAATTTGGTTACATGGTCGAAACAGGTTGGTCTCCAATGTTCTCGATTCAGTCAGCTACGATTACTAATGCTAAATTGCTGGATATGGAAAATGATTTAGGACAATTGCAACCTGGTTTTATTGCTGATATTGTTGCCACAAACGAAGATCCTACAAAAAACATTAAGACCACCGAAAATGTTGTGTTTGTTATGAAAGAAGGCAAAATATACAAACAATAACAAAATTTCAATTCAGTATTTGTCAATGATTTTCGCTCATAGTTGTCATATTGATAACGATATGTTCATGTTTTTAGAGATACCTTAATTAACATATTGATTAACAATGATTTAATACTATAAACTTGGAATTGGCTCTTATCATGCGTTCCTTTGTGGCTAATGATAAATGAATTACAATGAAATTGATTAGTATTAAACGAGAAACAAAACTCGAAGACAGATTTACGCCTCAAATGGGTTTATTACACGCAAAGGTGACTTACATTAAAAAGCAATTTTTAAGTATTCCTTTTAAAACACTTCATAAATATAGAGAAACCTATTATGGTGAAGTGAAAGATTGTGAAGATTGCGTTTTAGCTAAATAAAAAAAAAGCCTCTAGATTATCTAGAGGCTTTTTTTTATTCCTTTATATTTTCTTTTTTTCGATATAAAAAACTTGCAACTAAAATCATTATCATTCCTGTAGTTACTGAAACATCAGCAATGTTGAAGATTCCTGTTCTTAGTTTTCCGCCAAGGTCTATATGAAGAAAATCGGTTACAGAACCATAAGCAAATCGATCAACCACATTAGCTATTCCACCACCAATAATACAGCAAAACCCAATAAGAGACATTTTATCAATAGCCTTGTCTCTAATAATATGAATCACAACCAGTCCTAATACAATCACTGGAAGCACCAGCAATAAAATGGTTCTCCAAGGCTCAGATAAATCACTTCCCATTCCTAAAAAAGCACCAGTATTTTCAACATTATGCAAGGTAAATATGTCACCAATGATAGATGCTTCTGAATATGGTTCAACAGTAGCTCTTACCCAAACTTTTGAAATTTGATCAATAGCAATGTTAAACATAATGAGTAGGCTGATAAAGGCAGTACGAGATAATTTCATTAAGCTTCTGTTTGCAATGTTGCTGAAGACGTTTCGGCTTCAGAATTTATTTTTTTAACCAAACCTTGTAATACTTTTCCTGGACCCACTTCGGTAAAATGAGTAGCGCCGTCAGCAATCATTTGTTTTACAGATTGCGTCCAACGTACAGGAGCGGTTAATTGTGAAATTAAATTGGCTTTAATTTCATTTTCATCAGTTATAGCACTTGCGGTAACATTCTGATAAATCGGGCAATTTGGTTTGCTAAACGTAGTGTTTTCAATAGCTGCAGCCAATTCTTCTCTTGCTGGTTCCATCATAGGTGAGTGAAACGCTCCACCAACTGGCAACACCAAAGCACGTCTTGCGCCTTCTGCTTTTAAGGCTTCACAAGCAGCATTTACTGCTTCAACTTCGCCAGAAATGACTAATTGTCCAGGACAATTATAATTTGCAGCAACGACAACACCATCAGTTGTCGCACATATTTTTTCAACCACATCATCATCCAATCCTAAAACGGCAGCCATAGTACTTGGCTGAATTTCGCAGGCTTTTTGCATGGCCAAAGCACGCTGTGAAACCAAACGCAAGCCATCTTCAAAAGTTAATGCTCCGGCAGCAACTAATGCAGAAAATTCGCCTAATGAATGACCAGCAACCATATCTGGTTTAAAACTGTCGCCTAAGGTTTTTGCCAAAATAACCGAATGCAAAAAAATGGCAGGTTGGGTCACTTTAGTTTCTTTTAAATCTTCAGCGGAACCTTCAAACATAATGTCTGTGATTGGAAACCCTAAAATCTGGTTAGCTTTTTCAAAAAGGTCTTGTGCCAATGGGGAGTTTTCATATAAGTCTAAACCCATTCCTGTGAATTGAGCTCCTTGACCTGGAAAAATATATGCGTTCATATGTTTTATTTAAGTTGCAAAAATAGTAATAATATTAAACTTATAATCCATTTGTAGCAGCTTCTGCACAGCGTTCGCCATCCATAGCAGCAGAAACAATGCCTCCAGCATAACCACCACCTTCACCACAAGGAAATAAGTTGTGTATCTCTGGATGCTGCAGGTTTTCGTTTCTTGGAATATTTACTGGCGAAGAGGTTCTGGATTCTACACCAATCACATTGGCTTCAGAAGTGTGGTATCCTCTCATTTTTTGACCAAAGGCTTCAAAACCTTTTCGCAATCTGCTACCAATTAATTTAGGTAATAATGAATGTAATGGTGCCGACAATAATCCTGGTTGATATGATGTCGGATTTAAATCTTTTGACAGATTGCCTTCAACAAAATCAGTTAATCGTTGTGCTGGAGCAGTTTGTGTTCGTCCACCAGAAGTAAAGGCTAATCGCTCTAAAGTCTTTTGATATTCCAAACCTTTTAAGGCTCCAAAATGTTCGTATTTCGGGATGTCTTTATCAACATTAATTTCAACCACGATGCCTGAATTGGCAAATTCATTATTTCGTTTTGAAGGCGACATACCATTAACAACCACTTCGCCATTGGCTGTTGCCGCAGGTACAATAAATCCGCCAGGACACATACAAAACGAATATACACCTCTTTCATTCACTTGCTGTACCAAACTGTAGGCAGCTGCAGGAAGTAGTTCATCTCTTTTCCCTGAGCAATGGTATTGAATAGAATCAATAATGTGCTGTGGATGCTCTACACGAACTCCCATGGCAAAGGACTTTGCTTGTAAGGCAATCTTCTTTTGATCTAGTAAATAGAATATGTCTCGTGCTGAATGTCCTGTAGCTAAAATGACTTTTTCTGTAGCAAGCTCTCTACCATTTTGTAGTTGAATAGCTTGAATAGTGTTGTTTTTGATAACAAAATCTGTCACGCGACTTTCAAAGTGGATTTCTCCTCCATACTTTAAAATGGTTTCTCTAATATTTTGAACCACTTTGGGTAATTTGTTGGTGCCAATATGTGGATGAGCATCTATCAAAATTTGCTCAGTAGCGCCATGAAATACTAAGTTTTCAAAAATGCGTCTTACGTCACCGCGTTTTAAACTTCTGGTATATAATTTTCCGTCAGAATAGGTTCCAGCTCCACCTTCACCAAAGCAATAATTAGAATCTTCATTGACAAAATGGTCTTGATTAATGGCACGTAAATCACGTCGTCTATCTTGCACATTTTTGCCACGTTCCAACACAATGGGTTTAAAGCCTAACTCTATACAACGCAATGCCGCATACATGCCTGCGGGACCAAAACCAATGATATGAATGGGTTTCGCATTGGATACGTCTTTATAATCAAATTGATACTCAGAGGTTTCAGGCAAAGGTTCTTTTATAAAAACAGACACCTTGTAATTGAACATGATTTTAGGTTTTCTGGCATCAATGGATTTTCGAAGAATTTTGATGCCAGAAATATCAGTTTGTGGAACGTTTAAAAATTCAGATGACTTCTTTAGCAGAATATCTTGAATTTTTTCTTCTTCCAAAGAAATACGAAGCTGAATATCTCTAACCATAGCGCAAAATTAGGTATATTTAATAAGTTTAAAATGATAATTAAGCATAAAGATGGAGTTTACCTTAACAACTACAATTAAAGCAACTGCAAAACAGATTTATAAATCCTGGTTGAGTACTCAAGGACATACAAAAATGACTGGAGGTGTTGCCTTTGTGTCTGATAAAGTTGGCGACAAATTCACAGCTTGGGAAGATTATATTACAGGAGAAAATTTAGAGTTGGAACCTTACAACAGAATTGTACAATCGTGGCGCAGTAAAAATTTTGAAGTCCACAAACCTGATTCTCGAATAGAAATCATGCTGACTGAAAACGAAAATGACACTACCTTAACTTTAAAACATAGCAATGTGCCAGAATCTGGGGAGCATTATAAAAAGGGTTGGGACGAACATTATTTTACACCAATGAAACGGTATTTTGAGGTGTTGAAATAGGTGTTTGGTTTAAAATCCTAAAATTAACCAATTTAGCTTTTTTCATAAGTCAAAAATGAAAACGAGTAGCCATGGTTCTCGTCTTTACCGTGAAATGTGTTGCTGGTTTCTTTCCAAATTGTTGCATCAATCTTTGGAAAAAAGGTGTCAGCTTCAAAAGAGTGATGTACTCTGGTGAGTTCAATTTTATCAGCCAATGGCATGGCTTGTTTGTATATTTCGCCACCGCCAATTACAAAAGGTTGATTATCGCTTTTAGCAGCATCAATAGCGTCTTCAAGATTATTAACTACAATTACACCATCTGGGACCTTATAATTTGCTTGTCTGGAAATAACAATATGAGTTCTGTTTGGTAAGGGTTTTGGGAAACTTTCAAATGTTTTGCGTCCCATTATAATATGGTGGCCATTGGTTAAGCTCTTAAATCGCTTTAGGTCGTCACTTAAATGCCAAATCAGTTGGTTGTCTTTGCCAATCGCATCATTTTCACCAGCTGCAACAATAATGGTTAGTTCAGAGGTTTTTTTTTTGGAGGTTTCTTCTGTGGTTTTATCGGTTGTTTTTTCGGTGCTTACCTCGTTGAAAACCTGGCTTTCTGCCATTAGTTTTTCTTCTTTTAAAAAGCCTTCTTTAAGTTTTTCTATGCGTTGTTGTTGTTTGGCCACTAATTTATCAAGCTGTTGTTTTTCCCAATCTTTACCCATGAATTTATGAGTAACAAACACATTAAACACGTGATAAACAAAGAAAAATAACCAAGTAAAAATGGCATAAACAAACCAATCAATCCCAAAAAACTGAACATCTTTACCAATGCCTAAAACAGTATTGGCTAAGATTAAAAACACGGCACCAATTAAAAAAATGACAAAGTGAATATAAAGACGCTTTTTTTGACGTACACGACGTTGCGCATTTTCTATAAGCTCTAATTGCTCTTTGTCTATTTGTGGTGTTTCCTTTTTCTTTCCGAACATAATCAAAACTGTTATAAGTGCAAAGTTAAGCCTTTTTTAAACAGCAACCACACCTTTAATATGTGGATAAGGATCGTAATTTTCAAGGGTGAAATCATCAAATGTAAAGGCAAAGATGTCTTTTACATCTGGATTTAATTTCATTTGTGGTAAGGCTCTTGGTTCTCTTGAGAGTTGTAATTCCAATTGCTCCAAATGATTGCTGTAGATATGAGCATCACCGAACGTATGAACAAATTCTCCAGCTTCATAACCACAAACTTGAGCTATCATCATGGTAAACAAAGCGTACGATGCTATGTTAAAAGGCACTCCTAAAAAGATATCAGCACTGCGTTGGTACAATTGGCAAGATAACTTGCCATTAGCTACATAAAACTGAAAAAAGGCATGACAAGGAGGTAAGGCCGCTTTGCCATCAGCTACATTTTCGCCAAAGGATTTTGAGGTATCTGGTAACACTGATGGATTCCATGCAGTGACTAGCATACGTCTACTATCAGGATTGGTTTTTAAAGTTTCAATTACTTCTTTTATTTGGTCTATCTCATCGCTGTTCCAATTTCTCCATTGATGTCCATAAACAGGCCCAAGGTCGCCATTTTCATCTGCCCATTCGTTCCAAATTCTAACGCCATTTTCAGTCAGGTAATTAATATTGGTGTCACCTTTTAAAAACCATAACAATTCATGAACTATCGATTTAAGATGCAACTTTTTAGTGGTCACCATTGGGAATCCTTCACTCAAATCGAAACGCATTTGATAGCCAAATACACTTTTTGTTCCAGTTCCTGTTCGGTCAGATTTTTCATTTCCATGCTCTAAAACATGCTTTACAAGGTCGTGATATTGCTTCATATTCATGTCCTGCAAAAGCAGGAATCTCATTAAAATTAAACGCTTATTTTCTCAGGAAATAAAAGTAAAAAAAAGCTTTAAACGTAACGGTTTAAAGCTGTGATTTATTTTAAAAGTTATTAACTAAGTTATCCGATTATCATTCCAGCAATGGTTGCTGAAATTAGAGATGCTAAAGTTCCGCCAATCAATGCTTTTATTCCAAATTCTGATAAGGTTTTACGTTGTCCAGGTGCCAATGAACCAATACCTCCAATTTGTATTCCGATGGATGCGAAATTT
>Ga0208018_100177_pt1 | contig 21466 bp, 36 predicted proteins | sample 31_taG_FD_184105 | JGI IMG/M metagenome (GOLD analysis project Ga0208018, IMG submission 184105) | Marine viral communities from the Gulf of Mexico - 31_GoM_OMZ_CsCl metaG (SPAdes) (version 2) | ecosystem: Environmental > Aquatic > Marine > Oceanic | place: Gulf of Mexico | collected 2015-07-12 | reverse complement strand
GGTCTATCCCTGCGGTTTCACTTGGGCTTAGAACATTGAAGTTTTCATCATAGAAATTAAAATATACATAGAATCCCTTGCTATTGCTTATATCTCTACATTGCCAAGCTAATCTTGTTACTTGAGTGGGTGTTATCTTCTTGAATTTATCGGCAGCAGACAAGTTTGTGATTCCATAATATCCACTTAGGGATGTAATGTAATTATCTCTGCTATTTGAAAATGCTGTTAGTATTTTTTCATATTGGTCTACTGATGGGTCTCCATCTATCGTGTAATTCTGCCACTCATTGTTCTGCCACTCCCTGTACTTGAATGCACCATTGTAGATGTAGAATGCAGTTCCTGAAGATTGACTTCCTTGGTATGATGGGTCTCCACTTGACGGGTTTGAATACCACTCTTGAAATACAGCCCTTACTGAAACCTTTTGATCGGTTTCGCAACTCACCTTTCCAGTTGATGTGAATAGGCTTGTTTCAGCATTGCTTGTGTAACCCTCTATTAATCTCTGTATCTCTGCTATCACATACGCTGTACTCGGTATAACATCGTACTTTAACTCTTTAACTTCTGAAGTTCCTACAACTATCTTACAAGATAACTTAAAGTTCTCTTCTGATGTATTGGTAGAACTTACTAAATACTCTATTGGATTATTTACTGGTATTGCTAATGTACTACTCGGCTGCTGATGTATTGTAATAGCCATTTTATATTAAAGACACATATCTATCGAAAATAGATTCTGTGTCTTATTTAGAACGATTATAAATAGATTGTTCATTGTCGCTGAACAGTTGAGATGATTGAACAACAAATTGCTTAGTAATAGATTCGAGGCAGAGTTTTATCCCCCCTAAATGTAGGGGGATGTTAATTGCTTGAGCAATGAGTTCTCAGCGTTGTCGACACCCGCACAGCGGAAAATGTAGGGCATCCAAGACCTGTGCTGTCGCATTTGTTCGGTGCATCCCTCACGAGTTACCTTCGTGTACTTCTCTGTCGGTGCGACTACCATCCGACTACCGAACGCCATCCCTTATGCTGCGAACCTCGCTTTGAGTAGACCCCCAATGGAACTACTCGCAACCACCTAAGCGTAGTGGTTTTTAATTATGTGTCGTTTCCCAGAACGGCAAATATAATACAGATTTACAAAATGTCAATCACTTTCCTAAAATATTTTTTATGTGTCTTTATAATAAAGGATTATGTACATTAAGACAAGGGTTTATATGGTCGAACACTTCGAGGGTGAGAATGAGGATGGAGAGAAGATAGAGTTTGAACTTGATTTAGGGCAATTAGACGAAGGTTTAGGTAGAATGGAAGAAAGATGTATCTTCATAGACCACATTGAATTTATGCACCCAGTAGAGGGTGGAACAGAGATATATACCTCACACTACTCTTGTGTTAGCTACGATGACATAAACACATTACTTGAAAAGATAGAAAAAAGTAAGGCTATACTTGTGAAGTTTAATTAATTTGTATATTTGCACAACGGAAAAGTATAACACAAGTAAAACGAACGACATGAAATACGCATACGTAGGAATATTAACAGCAATTTTTGTATTGATACAATACTCTTTTATTGAATACCCGATAGTGTTGGCAGTAGTAAACACTATTTTGATGATAAATAGTTTATGGCTGATATGGTCATATTACGAAAAAAGCAAGTGAGTGTATTTGTGTTATACATTGTTGGCAAACATTAAAACGATTTGCCAACAACTGCATATATGGCGTTTTAATGCCTTATATGCTGCGTTGTGCGCCCTTTCCTACTTCTTGCATATCGCTACGAGCCTTGTCGTCAGATTCTTTAATATAAGCCCACCAATTAAGAAACTCAATGAGACGAATGCGGAGAACCTCGCCCATGTCCTTGTTGTGAATCTGACAAAGCCTTTCCAAAAGGATAAACCAGCCCCATCTTTTCCCGAAGTCATCTCCAGAATCATCATCCTCTCGTACTCCTTTGCGAAATAGGGCAGGATAACTTGATTCAATGTCTTCAATTTTGCGGACAAAAAAAAACAAGGAGGGTACGCATCCTTCATCTTCATATTCTCTAACAAGAATTTCTCCTTCTCCGTGTTGTTCTCGCCATCATACTCATCACCCTCGTAACACATAGTAGCCAAAATAGCGTGAATGTTCTTAGGATTATCTAAATACATATTGCGTACATTGTTAAAGTCTATGTATTGCGAAGCAGTCATCTTTTCAGGCTCATAGACGAACTTAAATGTCCTTCCTAATATCTTTATACTATCCTTGGGTAGTTCTTGCTTTAAATCCTCTGAAATGGCGTAAAAAGATGCTTCTTCTTTAGCGAGTTCAATGTATGGTTTATTTTTAGCCTCTGCATAGGTGCATCCGCTAATAAATTGAGATATTAGGCATAGCCTTTCTATACCATCTGTTTCTTCTAAAATGTCAATGTACTTATAATAGTCATTGATAGTCATTTCGCTTAATTTCCTTTTAGCTGACATAGTATTTTCCGTATTGTGGTTTTGCAAGTTTTGATAGGCAGACATATCTGACGGCATCAATTCCGTGGTCTTCACCGCCTTTTGGTCTTTCTGGTCTCAGAGGTCTGCCATCTTTATCGCAGTCCCATCTATAACCCCTAAATTCTTTAATTAGTTCTTCGCTCTCGTAGTAAATCCATATCTTATGCCTTCGCATAATGTCAATACCTATTCTAATGCTATCCCGCCCCTTTGTTACTCCATCAATATTCCACCCCATTCTGCGTAATTCTTCGATAGATTTAGGCTCTGCGCTATCAGCACATATCATATCACGCTTATCTACACCCAAGATGCCCATCTCCAAGGCTATGTCAGCATTGGTCATTCCATGCTTTCTGAATATCTCCTTTATGTATATCTCGTTGTTAGCCATCCAAACGCCCGAAAGAACGGTAGGGTCATTGGTGTAACCGAAGTCAAGTCCGTATGCCAAGAATTTAGCACCTTGAGGTATGGTGTTGCAGATGTCGTACTTCTCGAACACCATTCCCTCCGCAATACCATATTCGCCCTCTCCGTAAACCCGCCATTTAACAGGGTCTTCGTACTTCATTGATTCTATCTGCTGAACAATGAACTCTTCCAAGAATGGGTTATCCCTAAACGTTGATACGATAACTTTGCAGCCGCCTGGAATCAATGGCTTACCATCATCCTTGACAATACTCTTCTTATCCTCAAGTTCGGTCTTAATCCAAACAAACTCGCTATCGGGGTTAAAGTCAATTATGATCTTATCGGTAGTACGCATACGAAGCTGAAAGAACTCGGTGTCCCAATTCAATTCATTCGCTTCATTGCAGTATAGAATCTGTCTTTTAGAACCCCTTAGCTTCTGTTGGTCATCAGCACCAAAGAACTCAACTATCCTAACACCGCTTTCGTCTATAAACTTAAACTCACGTTTCGTGATGTTGTATTCTACAAGTTCGCCATGCCCACTCTTGTCAAGTATCTCCTTAAAGTCCCTTAGAACGGTCTTCTCCAAGGTAGCACCAAACTTACGAACAACAGAGGCAACACCATGAGGTATCCTATTGTCTGCTGTTAGCTGACCCGTTAAAAGCCATACCAAAAGCTGCTGACATATAGAGTAAGTCTTTGTTGAGCGAGTGCCACCCCTGTTTATTACAACTCCTTCCTCGGAAGTCCAATTCTTCTCAAATACGGGGCTATATTCAATCCTTATCTCTGACATACTTTGTTATACATACCGCATATCTTTGCTTTTCATCAGGGAACTCTCGTGCCATGATTGGGTCGCTCATGCAGCGTGTTATGTACTCACTTCTCTTCTCTTCCTTCGATTTCGATGGTATCGGCATCTTCTTTTGGTTTAGCTGGTTGTAAAACTATCTGAATACCGCCCTTTGGCAGATCAAGCCCTTTGCCATATCCCCTTTCCTTACCCTTTGTGGCAAGATAGAGTTCAATAGCCTTGTATTGTGGCATCAGTTTTAATTCGTGTACATTCCCCTTCACATCTAACTTCTGCTCAATAGGACCTTCAATCAGTTCCATTAGCTTTGTTTCAACGTGGTCGGTAACGCTCTCTTCAATCTCCGTGCAAGCCTCATTAAACCAAGGGTACTCCTTCCTGAACATGAGATACGTTGCATACGCTATCTTAGAAGCCTTTGATGCTGCTAACTTCTGCGCTTTATGCTTTTCATAGTTCTTTAAGAAGCGTTTCATCTTCTTTTTCCGCTCATCCTCCACCCATAGACGCTTTCTTTCAGATAAAGCACCCCTTCTTCCACGTTCAGCCATTTCCTCACGCACTTCGTCTGTGAAGTATTCGGGTTTAGGTCCTCTCTTTTCGCCTGGAGGGTTTTTGCGTTTATAAAATTCTCCCATATCCTTTTATTATAAAGACACTAAATTGCTAAAATGAAATACAACTTAAATCATGTTATTTTTTTCGCTTAAATATAAGCCCCCACTCTGTTACAACTTTCCAATCCTCTATAAACTCATATCCATTTTCGGAAAGGAAGTCAATCCAACCCTTCTTGTCCTTTATGTTTATGTGTCCCCATTGTTCGTCAAATGATGGATTTCTGTGTGGAGTGCTTGTCATAAATAACCATTCACAGCTATCGTGTATTGATTTGATTATGAATTTTAGAGCATCGTCAGCAATATGCTCAAAAACCTCAACGCAATAACAAGCATCATATTTGTCAATAGGATTTAAGTCAAGACCATCTCCAAGTACATACTTTGATTCTGGAATGCCTTTGCTAATTGCAAAATCTCGCTCATATGGATTGATGTCATAGCCTAAATAATCTATTCCAACCGACTTTGCTCCTTGAAGGAAGAATCCAAGACCGCTTCCAAACTCAAGAACTTTGTTTATACCACGCTCTTTTAAATCTTTTGCACCATTAGAGTGCAATTTTACAAGTGCTTCATAATCTTTAGTAGTATGCCCAATCTCAACCGACTTATCGAAGAAGAATTTGTGATCTACTGTGTTAAGTTTTGGCTTGCTTTCAACTTTTACTTGTTGTGCCTTTGGCTTTCTGCCACGCTTTTTTGTTTCTTGTGTCATAAATACTTATTTACCGTTCTATTTATAAAGTTCCTTACGCAGTCATCGCAATACTTATCGAATGACTGGCTAAGGTTAATTCTTGCCCATTGCCTTAGCTGCTCTACTTGCTCGCTACTTAGGGTTACTCCTGAAAAGCCTTCTGTCTCCTTGTACTTCTTCAGTTCGGAAAGTACATCTTCTCTTAGGTTATTTATTGGATTTTCCATTTTTATTTATGATAGACAACATTGATTCGTAACGCTTATCATTCTCCTTGTCGATATTATACCTTTTAGCCACTTGCTCTTTTAGGTTTTCGGCAAGTTCTTTTCGATAGCTTCCCTTAAATATCATATCTATGGCTTTCGCCCAACTCTCTGCCTCGTTTTTAACCGATATGCAGTTCACTCCATTCTCTGCAAGGTATTTATAGGGGTAAACATCAGAAACAATGATAGGCTTACCGAGTGCAGCAGCCTCAAGCATCTTTAACTCTGACTTACACTTATTAAATCTATTCTCTAAAAGTGGTGCAATACACACATCAAAGTCATACATAAGTGAAGCGTAATCAACAATGCTCTTAGGCTCAACAAACCTTGCGTAAAGCCCATCGTATTCTTCTATCACCTTATCCCATACTTGGTCTCCAGCTTTAGCACCCGAAATAATTAGTTGCGGTCTGCTGCTAATCTCATATCCACGCTTAAACATTTTAAGGTCATCCAGGTGGGTAACACCACCCATCCAACCAATAGTTCCCTCCTCGCACTCCCCATCGTAGTTAGCCCATTGGTCATCTTCCATATCAATGGCATTCTTAATGTGAGCGTATGGCTTCGCTACCTTTAAAGTCTGTGCAATATCCTTCTTTAAGTATGGAGTGGTGTGCCATATCACATCAGACATCAGCATATTCGTAAACAAACACGATTCCATGTTCATTTTACGATAGGCGGTCTTTAAGATATGCTTGTTATTCAGCTTTGGAGTGTCATCTGTATCGCATACTATCGCTACATTGTGCTGCCTTAGCCTCTGAAATGCAAATTCAGGCTTTAATGTAGGGCTAATATTCCTATTAAACACCAAAACATCAGCTTCATCCAATATCTCGTCAGGAATCAAGTGTATAGGGTCTATCATATACCTTACACTATCCTCTATTTTGACCTTATTTTCATCTATATCGAAAATTTCCGTAACAAGATGGTCGTGGTAAACACCCTTTTCTACCTTCTTGGCTTGATTCATCTCCACGATCAGCTTTATGTCGTGGGTTCGTGCCATTCGCATAAAAGGTGCTACAAGCCTATGGTATCCAACGCCATCAAGTGCGTTTACAAGTACAATTACATTCATTCGTTAAGCCCCAATTCGTTACATATCTCAATTATCCACTCCTTAAATTCCTTTATGCTGTGCGCTATGCTTGACTTAGGAATCTTTGTCCTTCTGTTTACACCAGCTATACTGCCCTCTTCTGCGTAAAGTTTAAGCAATCCTGCGTGATACCACCACATACTACCCCATTCGTTAGCCCATTCGTCAATAGCTTCTATGATTTCAGCACCTTCCTCCACATATTCTTCGTCTAAAATGTCAAACTCTGGCTTATAATCAACCCATTCAACCCTCTTAGCACGATAGTAGTTGTAAATAGTGTTCCTAACCACTAAGAAGAAGTAGTCGATGTGCTTATTTCTGTCGTAAATGTCCTTCAATTTACCATCTTCAATCCTAAATACCTTGTAAAGACATTCGGAGAACACATCATCAGCATCAACCTCATCAACATTGGCATAACAATATGCCTTAACTTCACAATTCAGTAGGTCTTCACCAAGTTTTTCTTTCCAATTGTTAGACACGACTAACTTTTTTGTTTGATTAATCAAATATAATACTTAGACAAGGCTAAAGTGTCATATTTGTGTCATTTTCTTATAGTAGTGAATACAGAAGCCTTAAATTGGTCTAATAAATCCTTTTTTAGGGTATTTAAGTACTTCTTGCTTAGTACATCATCCACGAATGGCGATGGTATTATGCCTTTTCTCTTTATTGCGGGTACAATAACCCTCTTAGCGTACCTATCCAATGCTTTTTCCTTATTTTTAGCTGTAAGGTAGTTATTAGGCACAACTCCACGCTGTCGCATCCACATCCTGATGCGTCTAAGACCATCCTTACTCATCCCATAGTCGCTTCTGAACCTATACCCCTTATTGCTCTTACCACCTTGCGTTCCACGGACACCATAATTAACGTATTTCCACTCTGCGGGGGCTTTAATCACGATTTCGTAGCTGTTCCCATACTTCTTGATCGCATCTTGATTAACGCTCTCAAACTTATTGATAAAGTTGCCAGAAGACTGCCTCTTATAAGTTCTATATCTATTTTTTAGCCTATTGATTGTGTCTTGTTTCCAATCAGCTAAGAATTTTTGTAGTGCATCCATTTAATTTAAAGACACGGATGTTTGGTAAATAGAAAGCAAGTACTATATTTGTAACCATGAATAGCGATTATTACGGAGTATCTAAGAACACAGCCTTTAAGAAGAAGTGGGATGCAAGCAGACCCTGGAGGGGTTCTGTTACGAATGACCTCTTAGGCACAAAGGTTCAAAGGCAGTTTGCAACAGAGCGTGAAGCTGCCATATTTGTAGACAAGGTTTTAATATCAATAGGAAAAGAGCCTGTAAACATTTTAAAGAAAGTAGAATTATGACAAAGCAAGAACTAATAGATATACTGATTAACGAGGCTCGTGAGGAACTCCATTCAGCTAAAGACAAGTCTGGTCAAGACCTATCGAAGTATAGCCACATACTCGGAAGAGTAGATGGAATAAGGTGGGCAATACAGATAATAGAAAGTAACCTATAAAACACTTAATAGACTAAGCAAAATCGCCTAACGCACGGGAATACCACCATAAAATTAGGGGCTGCATTTAGTAGCCCTTTTTTTGTGTAAAAAAAGTTTTAGGAAACGTTGTTCATTTTCTAAAAAGTGTGTCTTTATAATAAATAGGGTACTCACCCACAATGTCCGTACTGCTTAAACGGATGCAAAGCAATGGTTCGCAACTCTCATGTCAGTCGTTCAGTAAGCGTAGTGTAGCCTTGATCGCCTTAGTAAGTTCGCTATAAACATAAGATACCGATATGGGAACGGTAACAGCCCTTATGTGATACCCCAGTCAAGATTCCTCCACTACCCGAAAACTAATCAATGTCTAACTAAAACCCACAAAACTTACAGGAGAGGGGGACATATTCCGCCCCGTACACCCCTATCCACTCAAATATCCATTCTAAGACATTATCCCACACTCTACCATACCTACCTATTACTCTCTACCAAATTATCCATTTCTGCCACTTTAAAACCCCTTTATCTGTCATTTAGAAAGCCTAACGTGATGTATTGAATTGTAGAAATGAATGGCTACTACACCGATAGTATTACTATCACGTATGACCTACCTTACTATCATAAAGCCCTAAAAATAAAGCCTTCAGTACTATGCAATACATAGAACGTCAGTATTTACAAGGCTTTCAAGAAAACTACTTTGTTACATAATTTGCATTATGTTAACTTTAATGCATGAGTCTTTCTTTGTCCGTGGAAATGACTATCAAATAAGGCATAAAATAAAGCATTTAATAAAGCATAAATAAGGCATACAATAAACACATTGAATAAGACCTAAAATAACCCGTTTAAAGCTATATTAATACATCCAATGTATAAACATATTAAAGACTATACAAAAGTCTTTTAAACAGCCTTAAAATAGCTTGTATCCTCCTGGAATAAAAAAGCCCTATCTTAAAAAGATAAGGCAATAAAAAAAAGGAGCTATTAAAGCTCCTTTATTAAGTATGATTTATTCTTTAGTCTTTTAATCTTTCTTTTCCCTCTATCAATATTGCAGCAAGTAAAGAATTTAGGAAAGAGCTCATAGTTCTTCTTTCACTTTTAGCTGCATTATTTAAGGCATAATAAACATCCTTATCAAGTGAAATTGTTGTCGTTTTTTTACTCATAGTCTTCTATTAATTCAATATAATCATTATAGCAATTACCGCAAAGGTCATAACCTTCGTAATTGTAAACGATATGAGAAACATTATTTAAGCATGAATCACATATGCAATTGTCAAGGCTTTGTGTTTCTTCTGATTCTTCTTTCTCTTCAGAAGAATCAGAATAGTATTGAGAATAATCAAAATAACTATATCTTTCGTATTTTTTTCTTTTGTATGAATTATTTGAATACCAATTGCCGTTATGGTCCCAATGCCCCAATTCTTCGTTGATAATAAAGTATTCACCTTCATTTGTAAGAAATACCAATTTAGAAGAATTGATATATCCTCCTATTAATTCTCTTATACTTTCATTAAAGATAAAGTCTTTAGGCAAACTTGATAGAAGTTTGTTAAAATAGAAGGTATCTGAAAAATTATTGTCAGAATGAATATCTATCATGCCGTTATGAATAAAGCCTAATTTTGGCGAAGTTATAAAAGGATGACAATTATTCTCATTTATCTTTCCTGAAGTTGCTATCCTGAAGTGAACTAAAATAGGAAAATTGGTTAATTGCCTTACTTCGTTATACTTCTTTATGAATCTTTTTAAGCTGTTTAATTCTTTGAAAGAATATAGCTTTTTTCCGTCAGTATACAATAAACCCGCTCCGTCTTTGTTTGCGTGCCATGAATTAGTGAGTGTTTCTTCACTTAATTTCTCATACTTGTTTAAAATTGCAATACACATAATTTTTTTCTTTAATTGGTTAAACTTTGTTTTGATTAGTCTTTTATAAATTGTTCTATTTCTGAAGAAATTATTTCTTCGTTTATATACTCCTGGAAGAAATTAGATAGTCTATTTATTTTATTTAAACTATCCTTATAAATAGGCTTTAACAAGTTCTGACAATTATCTAAATATTGTTCAAAGCCTATATTGAAGTAAGAAGCTAATAATAAATGATAACTCATTCTATACCTAAATAGTAATTGATTCACGTTTTTTACGGCATTTGGTATTCTTATTTCAATGCAATTGCTCTTGATATTTACACTGCTATATTTATGTGTTCTTTTTTCTTTTAATGCCTTATTGCTATTGCAAAAAGTATTATTAAGTCTATACCTATACATTGCGTAAAATATGCCTAAATAAGGCTTTACGATATCAAACAATTCTTCACCCGTCATGCCTTGAATTGACAAAGTAATATGGCCACCGCAATTTTCATCATAATCACTATTTATAACTTCTTTTGCTTCATTGCATAAACGCTCAAAATAGGATGAATCACTTGTTAAGGCTAAAATATTTGTTATTGCTTCAACCCCACAAGAAGAATCTACCTCAAATCCTTTGAATATATTGTATTCTCCAATTTCACATCCTTTGCTGCAATACCCAAAAAAGTCTGTTTTTTCTATTTCAAAGCCTATTTTGAAAATAGAATTATTGCTTAAGTCTTTTGCTTCAGGTGAATCATGATAGCCACATATTCTATGTGCTGTTTTATTATTTGAAGGCATATTTTCAGAATATCTATAATGCTCTTCACTTTCTTCACAATAATAACAATAATCATAATGATAGTATTCGCCTACATCCTCACAATAACAGGCGTCATCCAAATGTAATACGTCTCCGTCTCCGTCAAGAACAAGTGAATGATAATTTAAGGTATCCTCATGATAGTATTCGCCACAATAAGAATGATGATTTTCAGAATATGAGAAATAGCCCCTGCAGCCTTGGTGAAAATATCCATAAACAGCTTCATCCAATAAAATATACTCTTCGTTTATTTCGTCGAAGACTATTTCATCGGGTGCCTCTTCTAAATGAGAATGCCAAATAATACCGCATACATCATGACAATAATCAGAATGCGACAAATTTCCTTCGTCAGTTAAGATTAAATTACTTAACTCACTTTCTTTAATTGCTTCTTTTAATTCGTTTAAATTCTCTTGACAAATTAAGATAGAGTCTTCTAATAATAAACAGCTATTATCATAGCTATTTATTAGTTCTTTAAAGTTGTTAATTGCTTTCATTTTTTTTTTGATTAATAGGTTAAGATAAGGCATGAGCCAATAGTTAAAAGGTCTAAAAATAGGGTAAAAATTAGGCATTTAGAAAGCTCTTGCTTTGTGCCCTTCAGATTTGGAATAATTGATAGTGTAAACATATTTATTTGATTTGTTAGCACAAAGTACGATATAAAAAGCAATACAAAACAAGTGCTTTTATTAATTTAGAATGATTCAAAATAAGCCTTTTTAATCTATTAAAAGAATGGGCGCGCGCTATACGATTATTCACGAAAAAAGCAAATAAAAAATAATAAGATAAGCTAATTTAGAATGGTTCAAAATAATTCTTTCCAGTAGCTTATTTAGAATTGGTCTAAATAAAAATAAGGTTATTTAGAATTAGTCTAAATAAAAATAAGAAATTTGACCCGACAGAAAAACCCGACAGAAAAACCCCGTAGTGGGTAACGGAAAAACCCGACAGAAAAACTCCATCGGGTTTAAAAAACAATCCAAAAAACAATATGAAAAACCTTTTTACTCTTTTCCTTTTTCCCTTTTTTTCTTTTTTAATCTATGTATTTGCTGATCTACCGCACCCTTTGTTCTTCCTAATATAGAACCTATCTTAGCGTGGGTATAGTTCTTTTCTTTAAGATATCGTAGCCTTAGAACCTCGCCCATAGTCCAGGCGTTAGCATAAGGGTCATACTTCGCTGTATCTCTCTTTCCTTTCATATATCTTCTTATCTATTGCGTTTTGACTTCTACCTAATCTTGCGGAGATAAAGTTCTTGGTGAACCCTTTACGATGGTAATAATCTAACTTCTCGTACTCTTCAGCAGTCCACATATCTTTCCTTACATACTTCTTAGGTGTCTGTACATTAAAATCTCCTAACAACTGGGTGCATAAGAAGCAAACCGCATGATGAATAGCAGCAGATGGCTTTAATGATAGCTTATGCTCTATATGTCTTAAATAAGGCATTGTCTGATAAAGTAAGACGCTTTCTATGTCGTATCTCTCATCTCTTGGTGGTGTTAAGGAAACAATGTATGAGAAGTATTTGTGAAACTTCTTTCTATACACCTTATCTATCTCCATAAGATTGTTGTGCTTATCTACGGAGTGAATTATCGTGGTGTGGTCAAAAGAAAATAATCTCGCTATGTAGGTTAGCTTTAAGTCTAACTCGTTTCTTAAATAAGACATACACATCGACCTTGCATCAACGTATTCTCTTTTCCTACTTTTCTTGGTAATGTCTAAGCCGAAGAACTCGCTTGAGTGCTTAATTACCATCCGTTCTAATGAATCTATCTTTTCCATATATCTGATATTTTTCTATTTTGTAATACTTTATAAACCCTTCTGTTTTTCCCTGATAAATGCTCTGCCAATAATGATTGTCTACGATGTTTCTACACTCGTCAGAACAGAATGGTATCATCCTTAAATCAAAGTTCTCCACTAAGTTGCAAGTAGTACTTAAAAACTTTGCATCTGGAGAGAACCTACCGCAACGCTGACACTTAGCTTTCATAATTAATCTACGTTACAAAAACACTCAAATGAAGGGTCTCCATCAAACATACCAAATTGGCTCTCTGCCTTTTCTTTTAGCTTCTTATAGCTTATCTCCTTCTTAAAGGTGTTGCCTGTTGTTTCTTCCTTCTCTATCCACCAATCAAGCAACTCTGGTCTCTCTTTAGCTATGATTGATAGCAACCCTTTGCCTTTGAGGAAACATCCATCGCAGTTGCCATATGGCTCATTTACCATTAGATCAAAATCTTGTTCTTGCCACCAATCTAACACATCTTGCTTAGTTACTTTCCACTTAACAAGTGGCATTTCAACGCTCATGTATTGCGGTAGCTTAGATGTCTTTCCCCATCTTCTCGGCTCATCATACCTTATGCCAGTATAGTGATTCCACTCATAGATTCCTATGCTCTTCATATACCTTTTAAGGGTATTTATCTTCATATCCTTTGTACAGAATCTCATAAAGGTGTTAGGGAGAGTATTCCCATTATCCAATATAAGTTCGTCAAATGGTCTACCATCTCTTGAAGCTGTTTCATAGGTTACTTCTTCGAATATTTTACCACGCCTATACTCAAGCCATATAACATTCAGATTCCAACGCTTATCACATTCATTTATGAAGTCAAGGGTGGCTGGCATTTCTTTGCCCGTGTTCTGAAAAGTTACAATGTAGTTCTCAAGACCTTCATCTATTAACCTTTTAGTCATGTAGGCAGATGTCCTGCCACCACTAAAGTTTATTACGCTTATTTCGTTCATTCTTCTAAGTATTTTACACATTCAAACATCTCTTGTAAGGCATCAATACGCCCCTTTTGGTACAATCTCCAATTGTCATGCACCTCTTGTGATTCCGCTTTCTCTATAAGCGATCTAATCAGTCTTAGTAAATCTTTTCTTTTCATACTCTTATTGCCGTGTAACCATAAGCCATAACGCCATCTTTTAGGTGTGTTTCGTGAACAATGCCTACCGCTTCCGAGATTGATTCTGCAAGCAATTCGATGACATGAATGCCTGTTATGTCGTGATAGTAGACATGATAAAAAGCCTTGTTGTAACTTCCTTTCATGCCTACAAACCTACGACTATTTTTTAAAATGGCAAGGAATCGTCAGAATTTTGTGCAGCTTGCACTTCCTCGCCTTTTATTGAAGCCTTTACGGAGCCTAATAAGTCCATGTTATTAAACATCCATCTCCAAGTTCTTGAATCCTTATAAATCACTATCGGCTGCGCCTCATCTGTCGGTTTTCCCCCAGTTTCTTCCTCTTTTATCTTCCTAACGTGAGCAAAGGTATACTGCGCTATGTCTGCAAGGTTTTTATATCTGTGGAAGGTCATAGAATCATCCGCACGAGCATCAACCACAGGACCATTCTCTGCATCTACTAAAAATATGGGCTTTGTGTACCCAACAACAGAAACACCCATCACTTTTTCGTTATCTTTAGCCAAATGCTTGTTGTCAAAGGCTTTTTTGGTAGGGTGAACTACTAAGTCGAATTTTATCTCATTTTTAGCCTGAAATTCCCTCATTTCAGCGAAAATAACCTTGTCGTACTCGTACCACCCATTAGTACCCTTGGAAGAATCCGCAGAGAAGGCGTTTTTAGGGTCTATAAGAACACTTTGATACGTTCCTGGTACTTCCCTATCAATCATTGATTGCATGATGTTTAAAACGGCTGAAATCGTCTTATTTTTAAGTAGCGTTTCATTCTCATTATCTATAATCTTGATGTAATTGGATACAATCTCGTATCCTTTAATAATTTCATCTCTTGAAACGTGCCATTCTGCCTTTTCTCTGAATGGATATATGGTGAAGAGCCTTTTTCCGTACCATTGCCCTATTAATCTTAGGTAGTGCATACGTTTTGAGCCTTCGTCAAGGAAAGCTATACATTTTTTATCATTCCTTACTGCTTGCGAGAAGTGCATAGACAATAGGATGTCTGTTTTCCCACTTCCAGGGATACCGCAATGTATGCTATAATTCTTTTTAAAGGGATAGTGCTGATCAAGGTCTTTTACACCCCAAGGCTGACCAACGCTTATGTTGCCATCGAAAAAATCCAGTAAATCGTCTATCATTCTTCATCACTTATCTGTTCGCCCATATATTCCCAATTCCACTCTAATTCCCTTTCTGCCAAGAATGGATTATCTGTTGTATTTCCTCTTTGTGAGGAAGTATTCTTCTGTTTCAATGATTCTTCTAAGTCTTTGTACCTCTTTTTCATAATTGTCGTTTAATTCTGTGTATCTTCTTTCCCATTTTCTTGCTTCTGCTACTGATGTGGCTATTTCTGTGCTAAATACCATCAATGTGGTGGATACAGCAGCTAAAACACGCTGCATTTCCTCTATTCTATCCACAGAAGCACTATCACCCCTTTCAAGGTAGCCCAACTGCCATTCTGTTAGCTTTTGGACTACCTCTGTGTGGAGATCGGATAATAGTTGCATCCTATTTTGCACCAAGTCTTTTACCACGGCAAATCGTTGCTGCTTGAGGATGAACTACTGCTTTGGCTGCTGCCCACAATCTTCCCATTACCAAGATAAACCTTTTTCTGCTTGGCTTCTCTTTCCTCTTTACTTTGGCTGATGCTAACGGAGAAATCGTTGCCATACTTGTCAGGCTCGTCATTGTCCCAAGATGTGAGATTAAGGTAACGCTTTCCGTTCTTGGCTGTTACCAACTTTTCTGCGGGAATGTCATCCACGCAAATACTGAATGTTCTAAGTTTGCTCATAATATTATGTTAATTAAATTCGTCTTCAGAGTAGACCCCAAGTTGATAGAATCCTGCTATCTGCAAGATAACCCTCGCTTTAGCACGTTTCTCTGCCATAGCCACCTTGTAGTTCTGCTTTGTGTTTGCGGGAGTGGCTTCGCCATAGCTTTCTATAAGGAGTTCTCCATCCTTTGTGCCTTGGCACTTTACCACAACGCAACTTGCCTCATCGTTTATGTGTTCTAAGATGTAGGTAAGCATAACGCCTAATTTACCTTGTATCTTTTCGATACCAGTTCTTGTTACCGTGGGGATTTCTTTACCGCCCAACTTCTGCACGAATACGTCATCACGCTCTAATCCGTACTTTTCGTAAATTGCTTTTAGTTTCTCTTTATTCATTTTAATAAGTCTTTGATTTGCCTTTCTAATTCTTCTTGGTTCACCTCATCCCTAATCGAAATTATGCCTTTCTCTAAATTATCTTTAAGGAGGCTTATAGCAAGTTTGCTCATGTCCGATAGTAGGCATTCGTATAATTCATTCTTTGTCGTGCCTTCCTTAACTATCCCCATATCAAATGCTAAATTTACCCCAGTCTCACATATTGTGTCTATCTGTATTGCAAATTCCGCAAGAGGCTCTCGTAAAGACATTATCAATGCCCTCTTTAATCCTTCTTCTGATGTCATCTTACTAATATTTGATGTAATTGAAATTCATATTTCTGAAGCTGTCCTTTGATCTCTCTGATTCTGTCCTCATTCCTACTGATTTCATAGTTCCTCAACTCCATCTCTGACTTCAAGGTGTCCATTTCCTTCTGAATCCTCTGCAAGTCCTCTATCTTCTGTTTCGTAAGGGTCTGTGTCATAATATCTGATTATTGATTTAGTTACTTTGCTTGTAAAATACATACCATAGAAGGCTTCTATGATATAATGTGGTTTAGTTCTATCCTCTTTGTAAGAGTTGTAAACGAAATCCCTATCACAAAGATAGTGTTCTAATTCCATATTTGCCCAACTCCCCTCAAAAAAACCGATAAATTCTGTTCCGTACATAGGGTCGAAATAATCAACCTTGTACTTCATCTCGCCATATATTACCTGGAAGTCGCTCATAACATCGCAAACATTAATGCCTTTATATCGTTCTGGCAGCGTTTCCACATAGCCACATCCGACTTAGGCACGTTAAAGCCATCGTTCTGTATCATAGAGCGAATATTGCTTACATAAGTCTTCTCACTTCCATCATAGTCGTAATCAACCCAAGTCATATCAATATTCTTCTTAGCCCACTCTTCTGCTTGAGAAGCGTCAAATGTAACTTCGGTTTCATTCTCATCATTAACGATAGTAATACTATCATTCTTGTTGTCGTAATATATTCTATACTCTCTCATAATATTCTTTCATTGCTAATTCAATGTAGTGCATCGCCTTCTCAAGATCAACCTTGCCGCCTTTCTTAGCGTGTCGGCAAAGGTACTTGATGGCATTGCCTTCGTACCAGCCAATGTTGTTCTTGACAATGAACTCTGATGGTTGTATAGCCATGTCTTTGTAATGGCTTCCGTTCACTTGCTTCTTGGTTGGATTCATATCTCTTCGGTTTTAATCACAATCTTGTAGCCATGTTTTCACATCGAAGCAAGGGCAAGCCTTGCGAACGTTCGGGAAATCTCTATGTCCAAGCACTTCTGCATTTGGGTACTTGACCTTCAAAGCATCTATCAATGCCTTCATCGTTTCGCTCTGGCTCAATGTCATGTTGTTGAATGGCTTGCCATTGCTATCAACACCACCTATGTAGCTGATGTGGATTGATTCACGATTGTAGCCACGAACACCATTTGCTATCTTGCTCTCATCGGTTAGCTGACGAAGCATACCTGTTGGCTCAACGATGTAGTGATACCCTGCTGACTTCCATCCAAGCACCTCACGCCAATAGCGTTGAATGCTCTCGACCTTCGTGTGTTGTGGTGTTGCTGTGCAATGGATTACGATATAGTTTATATCTCTCACCATTGCTTTCTGTTGTTAGCACGATCATTAAAGTAGTTCACTAACTTCAGCATCAGATAAGTTCCAATGGTTAAGTAGATGCCCGTTGCGAGCATCTCCATCTGCCACGTTTGTGGATTGATGATGAAGTGGATGCCTTCTAATAGCAGCAAGCAGAGTGCTGCGATACTGCCTAATTGTAAGATTATTTTTTTCATAGTTGTTTATTTGTTTCGTTCAACATAGTATAAACGCTATTAAAACGAGCGTTTATACAGGTGTTGTAGGTAATAAAAACACTAATCACCGTTGTAATATTTAAGGTATGGTTGTTCTTTAAGCAAACACTTTTTTTTCCAACGCTTATCAATGAATTTAATGTATCTAAATTGTCTTAGTTCTTCACTTGTGGCACGTTCTTTATTGTCCTGTAAAAACTTTGCACTTTTACTTAGCTTAGGGTCTCTTGTCATTAAGCTATTGTGATAAACTTCACCATCAACAGTCCAGAAAGTAGAAACGTGTTCACCATAGAAAGAAAAACTTGCTGCTTGGTACACTATCCCAAAGCATCCGCAACGTTCATCAGCAAAACTTTGAATCCATTTGATTTTAGGAAACTTGCTTCTAATGTATCTAAGGCTGTAACTAATTGCCTTTGTCTCGCTATTCCGTTCCGCTTTGTCATCTAACCACATTCGGTTAAGTTCCAAATATTCATCCATTTGCGTGCCTTCCACTACACTTCCGCAACTTGCTGGGTTCATAGCGTAACCATATTGCAAAACGCCTAACAATTCACCGCAAATGAATACACCTAAATGAATGTACGTTGCGTTGTAGAACTTTTTAGAATAATGGTTTTTCACAATCAAATCGTTTGCAAGTTTTCTATCTATTTCCTTTACGTTCCAGTCTCTACTTCCAAAGCCTATTATTTTCTTAGCCCCAAAAAGTGTTTGCTGGTTATCGTATATTAAATCTTTTTTCATCTTATCCGTGTTTTTACATACCTACAACAACAGCTATACGCCATACAAGTACAGGCGCATAGCCAAACCGTTAAATAACCATTATTGATGCGACAAAAATAAGTAGCCTAACAATCAAAAGCAAGTAACTGATTAAAATTGCTCCAAACTTTTGTTCAAGCCATCGGATCATCAGGTCTGTCTTGGCAGTTGTACCAACGTATGACCAACGCAATCCAGAGAAAGCGTTGTATAGGTAGTCAAACCATATACGAATGGCAATGAATGCAGCGATACCCTGCCACCATTCACAGGTGGGCAGGGCTGCTGAGAACAAAAGAGACAATATGAAAACAAAGACTATTGATGCCCAATGCTTTTTCTCGCTAAAATTAGCTTGGTAAAATGCTTCAATAACGTGCATATTGAAGACTGGAATTAATATTAAGTATTTCTCCATAACGATACAAAGATAAGAAAAGGTTTTGAATAAAAAAGAACTTTGCTAAAGTTCCATTAAGCAGTTGAAAGGAAGTGAGCCATTGTCCAATATAACAGCACTTCCAATGGCGGGTTTCTTCCCGTGCTTTGCGTATGCCATAGCATAGCTTTTTCTGTCGATTCCGCTGCCTACTTGACATCCGAAAATCTTAAAGTTCTTGCCAACCAACCACTCGGTATAGGCTTGTGTGTGCAGATGTCCTTGAACAACGCTGTGAAGGTCGCTCTTCATTCTTGTCCTGGCAGTACCTTGCTCTCCGTGTATGTACAAAACATCATCTTGCTCGTGGCTTTCCTTAAACTCCCAATTAGGCACTTCTAATACCTCGTTAAAAGACTTTATCCACTTCCTCGGTATGCTTCCCGTTTGTGCCTTACGCATTATGATTCTGTCGTGGTTTCCTATGATAACAATAGCCTTCGGGAACGCTTCGTACCACTTAGCTATCTTTGATATAGCAAACTCTAATTCATCGCCACCACCCAGTCCATCTGCATCGGTTTCGTGATAAGATGAGTAATGATTGTCGATAATATCGCCCATAAAGATAACATCGGTGATATTGTACTTGTTCGCAAGTTCTAAGTTGAACTCTAAATAGCCATCTAAAGTGAAAGGCTCGTGTAGATCGCCTATGGCAAGTACATTTCTGCCATTGCCCTTTCTGAATTGAAGAAGAAACTCGTATTCTTCTTTACTAACTCTCGGTCTAATGTTTTTCATTGGTTATTTTTTAATCTCAAAGATAGAAATTCTAACAATTTGAACAAAATCAGCACTCCACCCATAAATAAAAACCATGATGGTATCTTGCCCTTCTCTTTTACAACAACGCTCTTCTGCGTTGTAATTACATAAACACTATCGGTCTTTGTCTGATCAATCGTAAATGTATCGTAATGGCGATATATTTGCGTTCTAACGCCATATTTTTCTATAATCAATGTATCTACCTTGTTCATCTGAAATGTGCTGTCTATGACGCTCCTATGCGTTATTAGCGTATCTCTTACAATTGTATCGTATGTGCATAGCTGCGGATGATTGTTGCAGATGCGTGTGATTCTTTTCTGTGGAGTGCATGAAGCTAAAATAGCCATGCAGATTGCTATGGCTATCAGGAAAAGAAGGTAGTATTTTGTATGTGATTTCATAGCTGCTTTACAAAGTTACTCATAAATTCTCTCTCCATTGATGTCCAAGTGCTGCTATCTCGCCAATGACCTCTACCATATGCGAAGCGTGCCTTATACCAACTGCCATATTTGTTGTTTAGAAACTGCAAATAGTAGGCAGCGACTATCACATTATCTTTGCGTTTGTTGCCAGACAAGGCAACCTTTGGAGCAAGGTAGTTGTATGTGGAAGGGATGATCTGAAAGTAACCCATATCTCCAAAGCTACCAACCACCCACTTGTATCTACTCTCATTCCACGCTATTGCTTTCATCACCTTTGCTGGCACGTTGTATTGCTTCGACACGCTGTCAATGGTAGCCATCAGCCATTGCTTCTCTGTCAATGCTGTGGCAGGTTGTTTGGCGTTTGCGAATATATCGCTCGTTGATGCGATATTCGCCTGTATCGGCAGAATAAGTGATAATATAATAGGTAAGAATCTCATTGGTCATATCTTAGATTTGGCAATATTCAACCAATGATTTGATATTTCCAAGAAAAAAGTCAATTATTTTATGTTGCTGCTTCTCAGCTTCTCTATTTTACCCACCAAGTGCGACCAAATATCCAAGCCTGTGATGTCGCTCACATTCTCGTAAATGCTTTTCAACTCAACAAGGCAAATATAGCCACTTGCTATCTGCCCCATGTGTACATACTGAAGTGCGGGAAAGAATACCTCAAAGCCAAAGGTGAGCAATATAACTGCGCTGTATAACACTATCTTGGTGGCTGTGCGCCCTAACGCTCTGCTTGTGATTTTCTCTTTGCGTTTAACCGCTGCCCATATGCCTGTGGCTGTGTCGCTGAATATCAGCACACCTGTGAATATGATGATTGGCACAGCTGGCGTTAAGATAGCCGTGATTGCTATCAGTAGTGCTGTGATGTGCTTGCCCATTAGTTCATTCATTTTAATATCGTCTTCTTAGTGATTTGTTCATGTGGTCGTTATCAAGTGCTTCCAAGATGCACACGAGCCACCACCCAGCCCATGTTAAGTTCTTGCTCTCTTTTACTTTGAATCTGAATCCGTGTTGCTTCAATGGAAGATTCTTAGCCAAGACATAGCTGATAGTATCGTTAATATCGCCAAACTGATATGCCTTGCTGCTTTTATGCAGCATTATCGTGTTTAATAGCGCACCTAAGACCACATTGCCTATCTTATCTATACCAAGTGCAACTGAGTAGAATAAGTTGCTCAGATAAGCTGTAAATGCGTTATTGCGATAATATCGCACAGCGTAGTAGATGGCGTAGATGAAGCCAAAAGGTAGTAGTGCGGCAGCGAGTGCTACCGCTACTACCAATAAGATAA
>Ga0208018_100176_pt1 | contig 21503 bp, 39 predicted proteins | sample 31_taG_FD_184105 | JGI IMG/M metagenome (GOLD analysis project Ga0208018, IMG submission 184105) | Marine viral communities from the Gulf of Mexico - 31_GoM_OMZ_CsCl metaG (SPAdes) (version 2) | ecosystem: Environmental > Aquatic > Marine > Oceanic | place: Gulf of Mexico | collected 2015-07-12 | reverse complement strand
TTAAATTCTATGAACGTTTAAATAAAGAAAACGAAAGTACCAAACAGCAAGCAGAGCGACTTGCCATGATGGGTTATGGAATGCCGTGGACCGGAGCAAAAGAAATTACCGGCGCTCGCAATCAACCTGAACAGGTTGGGAACTTTGATGCCAATCTTGTTAGCATGATGATGACAGACAATATCAAAAGAGAAAGTGATGAATTAAATCGTGATGGTGTAGCAGTTAATACAACAACAAATATGTTATTGATGATGAATAAAGTGTTTAATATTGATCAAACCTTGATTCAAGATACGAAGGTTGGTATGTTGGATCAACCGCTTACGGATTACACTAGTGACTTCCAGTTTGGTGAAATTGATGGTGGTAAATACCTAAATGGACAACCAGTTCCATCAGGAGTTAGCAGTACATTGGATTGTGCGACCTATGATCCGTTTGTTCCGCAGGTCATTATTATTGATGCTGGTATCTATCTAAACACTTGATATGACAATTCAAATCCTTAGCAGGCGTTCCAGCCTCCTTAATGACAGACCGTTTCCAATCCGTATTGGTGATGGTGAGCTGGCATTAAACCTTAATCCCGATGATCCGGGTCTTTACTTTGCTGATAGCACCGGAGCACCCTCTACAGGGCTCATCAAGGTTGGTCCAGTTCACGTGGATTCTACACCACCCAATGCAGCTCCTACAGGCTTTACAAGTCTTTCTAAAGGTGAGCAGTGGCTTAATACAACTTCAAGTCCTATTCTTAATATCTATGATGGAACCTCCTGGCAACAACCTAAAGCAGTTGCTTCCGTTAGCTCTGGTTCTTTTCCCACTAGCCCTATTGACGGCCAGCTTCATTACGATGAATCTGTTACAACTTTATATATCTATCGCACCAGTGTTGCAAGCTGGATTGCAATTTAATTCTGGTTTTGTTTAATCATAAACTCCCAAATACGATCTAACTTCTGATTAAGACCATTCATTTCACGAATGAAGTCTTGCTTGAGAACATAATCCCTAATCATGTCCTCCTCTACATCATGAATTTTATCTTCTAGCTCATTGAACTTTTTTTGAATCTTTTCGTTAAAGGTGTTCAATGCTTTGCCTACTCCAGTGAATGCAGCAAAGGCACTTGTAATTATTACGGCAATAATTTCAGGTGCCATTGTTCATTGCATTTGTTCCTACTCCTATTCTAAAGGATTTAACAACTTAGAATAAAAGAAATAATAGAATTATGTCAACTCAAGTACAATTTCGGCGTGGTACAACCGCAGAGCACTCAGGTTTTACTGGTGCTATTGGAGAGGTTACGGTTGATACTGTCAAACAAACTTGTGTTGTTCATGATGCCACCCAGGCTGGTGGTTATCCTCTTCTCAGAGAAGATTGTACCAATGCAGCTTTATCTCTTGGTTCACTAACAAGTTGCGCTTTAAAGTTTGCAGGAGATGCTGATACTGGTATCATTAGTCCAGGTGTAAACCAAATTGCACTCGTTACTGGTGGGGCTATTAGACTTACAATAGATGGATCAGGTGCAGTTACTATTCCGGGTAACTTAAATGTCTCAGGAAATCTTACTGTGAACGGCTCATTTACTTCAACAGACAACCTTGCACTTATTGTTGCTTTAGGCTGATATGGCAAATACTTTCAAAAACAATACAAAGTCCAGCCTGGTAACTGCTGCTATTACTGACGGATCAGCAACAGTTGTTACTGCTGGTGGTACAGCAAGACTTATTATTTTGAGTGTGCTTGCTTCTAATAAAACAGGTACCAGTGCTGATGTTGATATTTATATTAATAAAAATAGTGGTGATGATGTTTACCTAATTAAAGATGCACCTGTTCCTGTTGGTTCTACCCTTGAAATCATAAGTGGTAACAAAGTTATTCTTGAGCCAAGTGATAAGCTTCAGGCACGTTCTGGTACAGCAACTGCAATTGATTTAACTGTTAGCTATCTTGAGCAGACACCGTAATGCTAAGCTAGAAGAAATTCAGTGGCCCAAACAACCTAGTTTTTAATTTGTGAGGTAAATATGGCTTATTTAGGAAATAATCTGCAGGTTGCTTATGGAGGCTACACTATTTAGCAAGTTGTAAAAGTCCTGCAAACGCTTGGGTTGCTTGCCTAGACCTCTTAACCTTACTCAGTAAACAATAAAGTGTTTTATATTAATAGTAAATTGATCTTTACTATTAATGCATACCTCACAAACGGGTGTAGACCTGATTAAAGAATTTGAAGGTTTACGTTTAGATGCCTATTACTGTTCTAGTGGTGTCCTTACTATTGGGTATGGGCACACTGGTCCTGATGTTTGGGTAGGACAACTCATCACAGAAGAGCAAGCAGAACAGTTTCTTCGTGATGATCTTGAAGTATTTGAACGTGCGGTAGAAGAACTCATTGATATTGACCTTACCCAGAATCAATTTGATGCTTTAGTATCATTTACGTTTAATTGTGGTGACGGTGCTCTAGAGCAATCAACATTACGGAAGCGGTTAAATGCCGGAGAAAATCCCAATACCGTTGCAGAAGAAGAACTACCACGTTGGAATAAAGGTGCTAACGGTCCTCTCCCTGGTCTGACACGACGCCGTGAAACAGAAGTAAAACTCTTTACCCTAGAAGAACGTATCGTAGAACTGTGCAGTAATTACAATACTTGGCTAAAGAAAAAAACAGTTGCATCTTCTAAATTAAAATCTAACGAAAAAGCTAAAATAGTTAAGGGTCGCTGTTATAAATCTTGCAAGATTGTTAAGTCAGAACATAACCACACGCTTGTTCAGTTTCCCTATGGCATGGGAACCTGGTGGGTTTATAATGAACATTGGGATGGTTTAAAAGAAAGTAAAGATCAAAGTAAACATAACCTGGGCTACAAAGTCCTAAATGTCCCTTATCAATCCCAACGAGATAACTTTACCCAATGGTGGCGAACCTGCTACAGTTCTTCCTGTGCCATGGCTTTGATGTACCTCAAGCCAGATGCAATCAAAAGTGATGATCAGTACCTGTCAGAAGTTCTTAAAATTGGTGATACCACCAGCAGTACAACTCAAATCAAAGTTCTAGAAAAGTTTGGTTTGAAAGCTACGTTCCATCAAAATGGTACTTTGAGCAAGCTACGGGGCCTCATTTCTGCTGGTATCCCAGTCCCTATTGGAATCCTTCACAAAGGTCCTTACTACGCCCCACAAGGCGGTGGACATTGGATCTGCGCTATTGGCTATAACGAAGACCCTAAATTACCAGGTGGCGGTACTTTTATTGTTCATGATCCTTATGGTGATCTAAATAATTACTCAGGTACTTATGACTCAACTAAGGGCAATGCTTTACGTTATAGCTTTCAAATGATTAGTCAGCGTTGGACATGTGAAGGTCCTGGTTCTGGCTGGTATATTAATTTAAGTGATAATTAATGTAAACTTCGTTTAGTTCTATTATTCACATGGATCCCATTATCGAGAAGCTTGAAACTGGTCTTAAAGAACAGCTCAAATCTCTTGGCGAACAAATTAAAGTTGCAGAAGAAAGTTTGATTCGTACCAAAGAAGGTTACTTAAAAGTGCAAGGCGCTCTTGAAATTATGGAGATCCTTAAAAAAGAAATGAGTGATCAAGTAGAACGTGAAAAACGTTTAAAGTAAAATACCCGTCGTCGGACTCGAACCGACACTTATGGAGGCTTAAACCCCATGCCTCTACCGATTGGGCTAGACGGGCTTGCTTTGACACACGCACTATACCAGGAGATAGGTCTGTGCACAATAACCTTGTGGTAAGGAATCATGTACTCCCATGTTCCATACAGAGAATGAGTTTTTACAGAACTTAATTGTTCTGAGTCCCAAACTTGCAAGGAAGAAGTTTCGTGAGAGTATATTTGAATCCTGGGGTTGGAAATGTATGTACTGCGATAAACAACTCTGTAAAGATACCGCCACGATTGATCACATTAAACCAAAGTTCAAGGGTGGTAAGTCAACTCGTAACAACATGGGCGCTTGCTGTACGCAATGTAACTCCAATAAAGGTTCACGTTTAGTTGAAGATTACTATAACGAAACACATCCACATTACTCAGAAGCTAAGGCAAGTAAAATAAAAGAATGGATTGAGCAGAATACGCTCTCTTTAACTTTAAATTCCAGCAACGCTGAAGCAACGCCATACCTCTGCCATGATGTATCCATCGGATGGATTGCAAAATAAAAAAGATCCTAAAGATCCTAATGTTTTTTTAGGTGATTTTGCTGAAGGAATTATTGAAGATATTCAACGTGCGCGTAGGCGTACTCCCGGTGACTATGCATTTAAAGGTATACCAGGAGGAATGGAGATTAAAGATGAAGAACGAAGACCGTATTATACATAATGGCAGATCGTAAAAAAGCCAAAAGGAAGGCACAGCTTCGTAAGGAAGATATGAAGTGCAACAAGCCTCGGCGAGATGTGCGAGGCGGAAAAAAATCTGTTGTAAAAGCCTGCGAAGGAGGTAAAGAAAAAATCATTCGGTTTGGTGACGCCAACATGACAATCAAGAAGAATGATCCAGAAAGAAGGAAAAGTTTTAGAGCACGCCACAAATGCGACGAGAAAAAGAGTAAACTGACAGCAGGTTATTGGAGCTGCAAAGCATGGTGACACCCGAGGAATTGGCACAACTGTATTACTATTGTGATGGTAAACTATTCAGAACAACAACACGTTCTAGATGGAAGGAAGCTGCTCAAGCTTATAATGAAGCAAAGAAAAAATACCATAACATCTAATGTTAGACCATAGCAACAACATGACCCCCGATCAAAAACAAACATGTTACTGCCATCTAGTGCAGTTGCTGCGTGATACCTCCTGCTTATTGAACCTGACTTACATTGTTCATTGGAATGTGATGGGTAACAAGTTCTACTCCATCCATAAACTAACAAAGAAGATCTATGAGGAAATGCAAGAAGGGCTTGATGTTATTGCAGAGCACATCCGCTCTATGGACATCAAGACTCCAACAACTGTTGAAGATCTAAATAATTCCTTAATGATTCCCCTGCCTGACAATTGTTTTGATCAGGATGGAATGATTGCTGTCCTGGCAACTAACTACAACAACATGGCAGCATCTTTTGAATTGCTTGCAGAAGAAGCTGAAGTGCTTCAAGATCAACTCACTTTGGATCTTGCTGTTGAACGTGGCAGGGCCTGCAAGAAACACCAATGGCTGTTAAAATCAAATCTAACTGTTGATTTCTGATGCCTGTTACCTACTTCCAGGATACACTTTTCTTTACGCCAGCAGCACTTGATACTCCTGGTATTACTGCGGAATTTCCAGTCTGGGAAAACAACCTCTTTGCTACATCAACTTATAGTTTAATTGTTACAGTTACAAATGTTAATACCAATGTTGTTGTAAGGCTTGATGGCACTATTGACAATACTAACTGGGGTCCATTGATTTCCAATACAATTACTGCTAACGGTACCTATCATTACAATATTGTTGGTGCACCAGTTAAAAAGATTCGTGGTAACTTCCTCTCTGAAACTGGTGGTACCGCAGCAATCGTTAAGATGAGCATGAGTGCTCGTTAAAGCATTGGCCAACTTCTAAACCACTTTGTAATAATGTACTTATCTCCTGATAAAGGAGGAAGTGCTTCATGCAATGTTTTATAATTTGGCCAACCATTGATATAAAGGTTATTCCAAAAGATTGCTAAACCAGGTTTTGGTTTAACCTTTAAGTTAAGATGTTTGAAATAAGTTTCACCACCTTCTGCTACTTCATTTAAGTAGATCATAAAGGTCCAACTACGCTGGCCCATCCATTCGGTGTAAGTTTTGTATTCCGGTGTAAAGGGAGCGTACCAATCGTAGTGCTCTTTATAGAACTCACCTGGCTTGTACTTTTGCCCTTGGATTGATTCACCAAGGAAAGGATCAATCTTAAAGTATCGACTAATTTTAAAATCTAGGTCAGTACCCAGACGTGTATATTTATAATCAAAATCTGCTGAGCTAGAGGTACGATACTCAGAAACAACAGGTCGATCCTCTACATTAGAAACATAAGAAGGGTGGAGATGTTGTTCCATCCCTTCCATGATCTCTTGACAGTGATCTTCTTCAAGGAAGTTTTCTTGAAGATAGATTTGAGTGAATGGATACTTTAACTTCTTTGCAGTAGCAGGAATCTTTAGATTGTAGAGTTGAAAGTAGTTAACAAAGAGTGGTTTCTTTTTAAACTCACTCTCTTTAATGATGGCAGAAATATCATCATCGGTAAAGTTATACTCATCTTGATAGAAGCGAATCAACTGCTCTTTTGATACACCAGAGATTGCTGATAATTTAAATTCATCAATTGTTGCTTGATATGTCATTGGTGTAATAGTTAATTTAAAATAAGAGCAGAGTCAAGGGGCTACGTGGAACTTATCCTGATAACGTTTATTCTTACATTCTCAGGAGTGTACTGCGGTAGTTCTCATCTATTAAACCATAAGCTAAAAGAGCATGAATGGCAAGGAGTTTTTAAATCAGTATGTCCAGGAAAAGTTGCCAGAACTAGTTCTAGATACCGATAAGTTTGGTCGCTACATCCCTGAATTCACTAACGATTACAGGGATTTACCTATGCAACAGCCCCCTTATCAGGTATAGTGGGAATAGTTGTTCCTGTTAGGATAAATGAATAACGCCGGAACTCTAGTGGATTCCAGTATGTTAGATCTGCCAGTTGATCAGCAGTTTGCTATTCATGCGGCAGCCGTTGCAATCAAAGAGCTTGATCGAGATGAGCTAGAAGAAGCTTTTGTTGATATGCTCCATCAGAAAGCAACTGAACGTCAGATCTTTCTAAATATTCTTAAGGAACATGGCATCGATGCTGATGTTTCTTTTAACTTCATTAACGCAAACGAGATTTCTTGACCAATGGCTACTCGTACAATCTCTGGAACTCTAGATACATTCCAAGTTGATACTGGTTCTGATGTTATTTACCTCGGTAACACAGCTGCTAGTAATACCGGCGGTATTAACATTCGTGGTTTTCGTGTTAACCCTGCAAGCACTGGTGACATCATCATAAAGATTGATGGCAGTTCTGGTATTCAAAAAATTGAAATCTTCCAAGAGGATGCTTATACTGGATCTTCTGCTGCTTCTGGTTATAAAACCGTCGATAACATTGCTAAGAATGGTAAGAACAAAGGTGCTGTTGGGATTACTGTTACAGATGCAAGCAAGGATTACGTTGTTCTGTTAACCTTAGATGGTTATTCAGAAGTGACTTACGGTGGCTCGGTCGTCGTACCTTGATTTAGATTATTCTTACGCTAACGAATACTCTTTAAAACTTGCTTCAATGTATACCCCTGCCAGAACCCACATGGGTTTTGGTAAGTATGCAGCATATAAAGATTACGGTGAATTTATTTGGCGTATAGGATATGGTAGCAAAGAGCTACATGAACGAGTGATTTGTCCTTTCACCAGGGCAAGCAGCAAAGAGATTCTAGAGCAGCTTAAGTTAGATCTTGAAACACTTTCCTATAAGGTTGCAAGGTTAATCCAGTGGCCACTAAATGATAAGCAGAAAGCTGCTGTATTAAGCTATGCACATGGCATTGGATTTCCATCATTTAAAGAATCGAATCTTTTAAAGATTATCAATGCTGGTTGTAAAAAGAAAGAAGTTATAAAAGAGTTATCTCCGTATATAAATAAAAAATGGTTGGCGTGTGGGGATTACATTGTAAATCGGAGAAGAAGTGAACTTAATTTATTTCTTGCAGGTAATAAAGAAATTGCAACATTAGTAAAACATAAATGTGATTTAAATTACTGCTTGCTCAATATACCTGAGACCTATAACGGTAATCTAAATCAAATTAAAGCAATCAATTATCTTGAGAAGAAAATGACTGAATTTGATCCTTCTGGTGAGGTTCTTCGTCGGTTTTTTCGTTACTGGAATCAACCTCCAGGTAATCTAGGATCTCCCAAAAATTTTTAGTCTTATCTAACCAGTCCAACATATCAAGGATTTGAAACTCCTCAGTATAATTATCAATAAAATCTTTATACTTCATTTTGTTTCTGCCACACGCGAAGTAAAATAAGATACCCAACCAGATCCTGAATTACATCTTCGTCATCTAAACTGCTGTTACCTTGTTTAATTCGATTTAACTTATCGTCAATCCTCACCAGGATCTGTTCCTTGGTACTAGCCTTACTAAAAATTCGTACTGGATTCAATGCAGAATTACCGTAAGCTTGATTCTTTTTTAATAAGAGATCTCGAATATCATCACAAGTCTTTGCAATTAAAAGTGCCACTTGGTTCTCGGGCTCCTGACTCTCTAGCATTGTTGATTAGTTTTAGTAGAATATTAACATGGCAAAAAACCAATCACAAGTCTACGACGTAGATAATCGTTATTCCCAGACAAAGGGAGCTAGCGATAATGATGCAGGCAAGAGTTTTCTTCGTCAGTACATGCGACAAGACAAGGCAGCTCGTTACCCTGGAGTAGAAGCAGAACGGAAACAAGATAATCGTTTTATCCAAGCCGTTCCTCTTGCTGATAGCAATGCCTATGGTCGAGCTGTTTACAAGAATCAGTTCAAGGCAGAGCAGGCTAAGAATAAAGAGTATACCAGAAGGGAGGCAAAGACCGACTGACCCTGCTGCCCCAGAGCCTGGTCGGCGGCCTGAAGGAGCACCTATGGAAGGTGCGCTCCCTGCATCAAAGCGATCTGGCAGCAGGCTGGGGGCGCGTGCTGATGCCCTACGCGCTCGCCAGGAAATACCCGAATGCCAACCGGGAATGGGCCTGGCAGTGGGTGTTCCCCCAGCAGCATCGCTGGCACGACAGAACATCAGGGGCGCAGGGCCGCCACCACCTCGATCCAAGCGTGGTGCAAAAGGCTGTTAAGCGGGCTATGAAGGAAACCGGAGTGACCAAAGCTGCCAGCTGTCATACCTTTCGCCACTCTTTTGCCACGCATCTCCTGGAGCGGGGGCAGGACATCCGCACCATCCAGGAACCGCTGGGCCACAAGGATGTGAGTACCACCATGATCTACACCCACGTGCTCAACCGCGGACCTCTCGGGGTCCATAGCCCAGCAGACTTTGTGTAGCACCTCGAACAGCTGGTTCTCGAACCCGAGAACCAGCGCTAAGCTGGGGCAGACAGGGCATGAAAGCCCAGCCCAAACCTAGAGTTTTGACCTAAAACACAAGCCCACTAGCCGTGGTTCGCAGAAAGCTTTGCCACCACAGGCGGGGTTCACGGAACCTGCCAATAAAGAGTTAGACTTCATCTCAAAATTCATAGAGTCAAAGATCACTTGACAAGCCAGCAAGTCTAGGCTAAAATTCTTAAATCATACTGAGCAATGCGCTTTTGCTCCAATGAAAGGAAGAATCTCGGCAAATCTCGAAAAAATCTTGCGGTCACCGCAAGGCAGTGCTCAGCTTCGGCGTGTGTTGACCAATCAAACCGACGAACCAGCAGTTCAAGTCGGCGAGGTCAAATTTATCGTTCGGAAGGTTGGCCAAGTCGCCAGTGCATTGCCAACCACAAGCAAGAAGACGTAAAGAGCCGAGATGAAGTGATTGCATGAACATAGCGTTTCCTGCGCTACTAGTGCTTCTGCTTGTCCTACCCGGAATCACGCTTCGAGTATGTATTTGTAGATGCGTACTCCTCGGCAAATCAAGACACAATCCAGAATACCCAGCTTGCTTAAGAGTGGCGAATTCTTGTTTCATTACAGGAATCTTTAAAGTCTAACAATCTTGGTGAGCTTGTTTCAGAAAACATTCGTAGTATCTATAGGCCAGATTCTAAGTATACTGAGAATGTTAGGAAGCAATACTACTCTCGTTAATTGATAACCGTTCCTAGATGTGAAAAGATCTCCCTAAATCTTTCTCCGCTTTGAAACTCTAATCCTGGTGCTGGTAGGTAGACAAAAAAGCCCCAAGTAAAAGGTGTCTTAAACCTAAAGTATTTTTTGCCTTGAATTAAATTAGCGCGATTTTTTGGTATGCACACTGGATAGTTCCACATGCTAGGTGTGCTGCGAAACATTTCGTGATTACAGGAAAAGAATAAAGCTTCCCTTACATTACGCATCTTCCATTCGCGTTCTAGTCTCCTGAACCATGCTGCTGATGGACTCATAGCACCAAAGCCAGCACGTAAACCCCAACGCCAGGTGCCGCGTTGTTTACTAAAAGAACAGCGTCCATATGTTGGTGGGAAGCAATAGACTGTTCCAGTCCATGGAATATCAATATTGAGTCCGTCTTCTACCTTGGTATAGAAGTTTTTAGCATGAATAAAATCCCTGTTAGCATGTTCTGTACTACAGGGATCTAAATCAATGTCACCTAAAAGTGCATCAATATAAGGTAAGTATTCAACTGGTGTAATCCAATCCTCTTCTAGTCTCCAAACCTTTGTTGCTTTTGCGAACTTCTGACGAAATTCGGTATAACTCATTTTCATGAGTTTAAACCTCAAATAATACCGATGCTTTCAAACTCTTCTTTCTTGAATTCATAAAGAGATGTTGATTCTTCATCTTGAATTAAAAATAAACTAACCTTTGTTGGATCGGCAGACTCAGCCCTGGCAATAGCTTTACGCATGACATCAGCCATTTCATCCATTTGACGATTGCTAAAATCATTAACAGCATCTATCATTTGTTGTGTATTTAGATAGAACATAGAATGTTCTTCTGACTTAGGAGCATACACAACAACACCAGGTCCTTCAATCGCAAAGAACTTCTGATAGAAATCCGACATATCAAAAAGAATTCGCTCAACCACCAGGTCAAGCATTTTCTTTTGATCCTCTGTAGGATTAGCAATCAGTAGTTTCTTTAGAAGTTGGTTGCGCCTGCTGGTCATTTTTAATAAAGTGCGTGAGGTTTGATGTTTTCAGTGTACTCAATAATTTAGGTAAACCACGATAGAGAACAACAGGTTTTCCTGCATTACCAATTTTCTTTACTAGCTTACCGTTGACATCCCGGACTTTTGTAAGTTCGTTTTGCCGTAGCAAGTATTCCGCAACACAACGATAACGTCGTTTAGAGTTTAAATCAATATCGGGAAACCGATCACAAATTGTAGCAGGTTTCATGTCACTGAAAGCAATACGAATCTGATCTGCCAGGCTCAAGCCAAGAACAAGATCATTTGTTGTGGTTTCATAACTTTCAATGAGTTCCAGGTACCTCCTAAGGTCTGGTGTCTCAAAACTACCTGATGGCGGTAGAAAGATCTCAACCTGTTTAGCCAATGAAGAAACCATCATATCTTTATAGTTCTCTACCGTTACGTCCCTAATGACTAGATCCTTGAAACGATAGCTCTTATACTTCTTGCTTGGTACCAAAGTAATTTCAGAATCTTCTTGATCTGATAACAACCAGTCAACAAAATCCATACAAGAAATATCGTTATTGCTCCTAGCTTAACGCTTTTTTTGTGTTTGTCGCCACTGCCTATCGTGATCTATTCGGATTACCCACTCCAAATACTCTCGCTCTGGTTCCATATCTTGAAATTGACCGGGCTTAGGTTGTCCTTTATAGTTGCAAGCTTCCCATAATGACCTAGCAAGCATACGTTGCTGCTGTGTTGCTAACTCCTGGAACAAGATCTTATCTGGCACAGTTTTTAAAAGTTTGCTAAGATCTTCCATATATGGCGATTTATCACAATGTTCAAACGACCTATCACCTGGGCTGAGTTGATCCTTATTTCGTTCCTTATCCCTGTTGGTGTCTGGAGTGGCCATCAAATGTATGAGTATTTAACTGATAAAATTAGTATACAAGTTAAAATCAAAAAATAAAAATGGGATCTAGATCAGCACCTGCTCCTACTACATATATCCCTGCACCTGTTGCGCCAATAGTTTTTCAGTCTGTGGTTCCTGAGGAAGATTTTGGACGTGCTACTCAATACATTCAAGAATTAAAAACTGAAAGAGAAGCCGCCAAAGCAAAGCGATACGCTGAGATTGGTACGCCAGAAGAGATTCGTTCACGGATGGATAAACGTAGCAAAGCAACAGAAGCAGCATATGAATCATCTCTTCCTAAACCTGAAATTGATTATACTGCCGGCTTTGATCCTAAGCGTTTAAATAATCTTGATAATTTCTTAAGCAAACTTGCTGAGCGTCGGCAAGGAAAAGGTAAAGCTTCTACACCTGTTTCTGCACCTGAAACCGATAGTGCTGCTGCAGTACGTCAAGTTATTTAAGCACCTGCACTTAAAGTTGCGCTGCATCCAGCGCCTGCTCCTGCACCTGCTCAGCGTAATTAATTTTTAATTACTCAACATCTTTTTCAATGGGTTGATCTTCCACTTCTTCGACCCATTCACTACTGGAATCAACCCATTCATCATAAGTTTCAGATAGAACACTGTAGTCTTCATATGGAATAAGGACTACAGCACTTTCTACTAACCTACCACCTTCATCTAATGATGTAGTAGTAATTACATAATGCTCACTATTCTCAACAACATCGTCGAAAATCCGATCAAAGTCACGTTCCAGTTGCTGAAGAGTAACAGTCTTCATGGTATTGAAGCAAGTAAGTAAAGCTTAACAACAGCATACCTATGTTGCAAGGATTGATTCAAAGTCAATGATACTTTCTGCTGGTATTGTAATGAGATCAAAATCAACCGCTTCATCCACAACTTCTGCAACAAAGCGCCAGTTAATTGAAAAGCTGCTAATACTGATTGAATACTCTGTTTCCTGGTAACGAATGTCATTGGTAATAACAAATATATAGTTACCAGTATCTAATGTCTGGTTAGGATAATCCGTTAATAATTCACCGTTGTCCTCAGCATCAACATCAATACTAGCTTCATTAACTACATAACCATTATCATTAATTGAAAGTTCTCTACGATGCGTACCATCTTCTACCTTATAGAAAGCTATTAATGTGTTTCTATTGGTCTTTTGAGTATAAGCAAACTGGCTATAGTTTTGAGTAACTTGCAGTGAACGCCGTTTTCTTAATGTTAATTTATAAAATGTTGATTGTTTCCGGCTGAGTCCACCATGCTCTCCAGTTAGCGGGACCGTTCGGAACAAAGGTGAGAAATCCCCCAGATCAATAGCAGTATTAACGCTATCTCCGTCCCGCGCAGGTAAGGGATCAGATCCATAGTATGAAGTTGGGCCATAAGCAGTAGGGCCGGATCCACCTGTTGGATAGGATTGAACCAGGCCAAGATTCACATAACCTAAGTTATTCGGTATTGTTGTAAGAAACCTAGCCACTTATTACAATTGTTAACCGTTCATTTCATTATAGCAACCTGACTTACAATTTCCTTTTTGATATTGATTTTCCAGAATTACTGAACGTTCTGGATAAAAACCTTCATCTTGGATTGTTTTAATGAGTTCAAAACTTATTTGTTTCTCCATGCAACGCAACTCGTTTTCTGCTTCTGACTTATCTTCAAACGGTTTACTCCAATATGTTTTATCACCATCAAAAATGAAGGCAACATACATTGGATCTTGAATATGATAAGCAGTAGGAAGAACTTGACTACTCTTGTAAGCGACAATCCCTGGCGTGGTCATGAAGATTTTTAAGACTGAAGTTAATTGTTTCGATACCCTTTGGTTCGTTCAATAACTCTACACCCTTTATCTTGAGGTGCAGTGGATTGCAGCAGTCCGTAGCGCAACCTTCTTTATGGGTGATCCGAAGCTTACCTGTGTAGCCACGTGACAACCAGAAGGTTACACGCGGCGCTGATTGGGTCTTGGCGGAATGGAAGGGGCTTGGCATGTAGGCTACGGTTTCGTTCTTCTTGAGGCGCCTACCACCCTTCCAAGGCCAGCATTCATCGGGTCCCTTGATCTCGACCTTGCTCCAGAAGGATTGGAAGTAGTAGATCATATCGATGTCAAAGTTACGCACATCAATAGAGCAATAACCTGAGTGGATCTGTTCCATGCAATGCGTACAGGCAAGCATGTTTCCAAAGTGTATATGTTTTTCTTTGTCTGATTGCTTATGCCATAAGCAAACTTTGCTTTTTAAAAGTTGTTCAAATTTTGCAGATTCTTTTATATGGTTTGTTAAACCATTAGAATCACATGCCCTGATGATTTTGTTGCATTGATCGAGGATTTGTTGTGGTGTTTTCATTTGGAAACGCAAATTGCACGGACAATGTGTTCTTTTAAACGGAAGCACTCAGATAAATATTTGTAAGTATTTTGATGAGGATCTTCTTTTCTACGTTTAAGAATTGCAAGATAAATTTCTTTATTTATTTGATGACCTTTACGCTTCCACTTTTCAACCCTTAAATCAATACTATCGCCAAAAAAATAATGGTTTGGATTGATGCAGTATTTACAGCTACAGTTTGACCTTCTAATAATGTAGCGTTGAGTTGGTGTTGCGTAACATTCAAATACAGCAAGAAGTAACGGTCTTATGTCACGTCCTTTGTAAAAAGGAATTGAATGGTGTGTAGAAGATAAAGAAAGTGCTTTGGGTTGGAGGAAAGAACGTTTTACAGATTCAACATTCCAACAAGATTGGATTCCACGCTCTTCTGAAGTTTTCTTAATAACTTCAGCAATAAACAGGATGTCCTCTTTTTTTAAACCCTTAGCCTCATAGGTTTGAAGCAACTGGCTTGGAAGCTTACGGTACCTCAAAAGAGACCTCCCGAACTCACGGTCTAACCATAGCAACCACAAGCATTAGCGTCAAGTGGGTGGGTCCAGAAATCCGTAACTGTGGGTTGTTGCAACCCTACCGAGTTCTTCAAAAAATAGATTCCAGTGGTAGCAAGGGGTTTGAAAAACGCTCGGCTTACCTCTATCTACCTTAGAAGAATCAAGTGGTTACTCACACGCATCTATCACATACTGCATGTTAGCAACCACTTAAATTGCCCTACAAGCACAACGGTATAACAGAGGTAAGGTGTGAGTTGTGATAACTGTCTGTATGTAACCACTAGATCCTTCATGGGCCTGTGAGATCACGAAAAGTGAGTTGTGTTACTCACAAACCGTCAGCGCAAACCCGTTGCTATAACTGACTGTGCTTTTCTGTATAAACCCAAAACGTTGTTTTCACCTTGAATGCAAGTGGTTTATCACAACCTACTTCAGCTTTGCTTTCTCAAACTGCGTCGCATAAGACTGAGCACAATGCCACGGTTCGACCCATCGACACTGGCTTCGATCCCTATTACAGACGCGGTGAACTTGGTTGCCGTGTGTATCTTCACCGAACTCAATTGTTGTTCCGTTCTCAAACTCTTGAATGATTTCCAAAGAAAGTATCTACTACTGTTATTATTGTAAGTAAGATAATGTTAATCCAAATAAGATGACGTATTCCGGCGGTCAACGAGGGAAAGCAAAGCCTCGTTCTGAACGTGAATCTCCACTTCAATCTCTTCTTGGCATGATGTTTCCTTCGGGTACAGGGCGTCCTGCTATGGACCGTCGGACTGCAAGACAAAAGGCAGTTGCTACTGAACAAATGACACCTTTAGAACGTGCTCCTGTTGGCACACCAATGGTTCTTGGAGGTGAACTGGGTTATAAAGGTATAAAGCAATCTGGTGAATTTAAAGGTGCACCCACCTGGATTAAACGCCAAGATATGGAATCAGAAAATATTCCTACTTATGACCCTTCCACGCAGCAATACATTTATGCTGCACAACCAGCAGTAACTCCGATTGTTACCGGCCTTACCCCCACTGGTGAAGTAGACCGCACTCAGAGCGATGAGTACAAGGCCACACGGGCTCGTTACGATCAGCTTCGTAAGGATGATCCTGAGAAGGCGCTAGACTACGGCCTGCAGGAATGGGCTAAGATGTATCCTCAACTTGCTGCTAAGCAGGAAGCTGCTAAGTATGGAACCTTTAATCCATTGATGCAGCAAACCTTTGGTTATCAAACTGGTGAAGCACCTGATCAAGTGCAACGTCAGATGATGATTGGTGGTCAACGTTATGATGTTGATCCCGAAGCAATTCAATATCAAATTGATCAGCAACGTGCTCAACGTGATATGGAGTCTCCTGATCCTTTGATGCACCAGAAGATGAAACAGCGAGATACTGCTGAACAAGCCAATCAAGGAATGGAACCAATAGAATCTGCATTGAAAAAAACAGATGCATTTTTAAATCCTTATTACAATCGAATGTTTTAATATGTCAGGAGATTTCCCAGTGATGTTAAGCAACAGCATGGCATCAAACAGCGAAAGCATCTACCAGCACTATGCTTGGGCAAATAACGGCAAAGTATTTTTGTGCAACGATGCTGATGGAGAGTACGAGCAAGTATTTGGCAGTCCAGAGGAACTACAACGTTTCATTGACCATTTAATGGTAGTAGCCAATGAAACCTGGCCAAATAACTAAGTTGCTTTCTTTAATTACTATGACTGATACCACTGCTACAAGTTTAATTCAACGTTTAGTTGAAGACCTTGAATCTTGGATGGAATACTCCGACTGTCTTTCAGAGTCCGACCTCCTTACTGAAGCCCGTCTTTATCTTTCTTTGCAAGAATTAGCTAAAGGCAAAGCTAATGGGGCGTTAGAAGAAGTTGATGAGCATGGCTACCCATTAAAGCTTGGTGATTTTTACGTTTCGTAACTGTTTTTACTTTTATGTCTAAAGATATCCAAATGGCCAACGGTGATTTCTTAAAAAATTACCCAGAGGTAATTCGCGTTGAAGTTATTACTCGTGAAGGTCGCGAGTTTGTGCGATATGAATGCTCAAATGTTCAAGTCAGCCTTCAAGACAATGGACAAACGATTAAAGTTTTTTTGTTCACTACCTATCACGATGACGTAAACGAGGGTGCCCCCTGGCTCAATTGCGCCGATGGTTTTAAGGACCTTCCTGACGAGGACGCAGATCTCATTGACAGTGGTTTCCGGGTTGGGTAGTGCGTGCCATCACTAACTACTTAACATTTTCTTAATACTCTCTATATTTAATTAGGATATGTAGAATGGTTTTACTAACACGTAATTCATAACAGTGCTTGATCCAAGAGCTTTTTTAATTAACAGCAAAACTGGACGTGTTGTTGCTGCCACATTCATTGAGTTTCTTAGCGGTAACTCAACAAATCCAAGTATTTGTTTTACTGATTCACCGGATAGCGGACTACAGTGTGATAACTCAGGAGCTGTTAATTATGTTAAAAATGGAATAAATTTAGGTGAACTTGGAACAGCATCAAGTTTGATTGGTGGTTCAGATACTCAAATTCAATTTAATAATAGCGGAAGTTTTGGTGGTTCTGCCGACCTCACTTGGGACAACACCGGCAAAGAACTTAGCGTTGGTGGTAATTTAACCGCTGCCAGCTTTATTCCGACCAGCAGCACCGTACCCACCAACGGCGTTTATCTGCCTGCCGCAAATAGTGTAGCCATCTCGACTAATGGCACTGAACGCGTTAAGTTTGGCACCAGTGAAGTAGTGTTTAATGATGGGGGCGAGAATTACGACTTCCGCATTGAAGGTGATTCTGAAACAGATTTATTTTTTGTAGATGCTGGTAATGATCGCATACAAACGAATGCCCCAATAGGCGTTGGTGGAGCCAACTTTGGATCCGCTGGTCAGGTTCTTGTTTCTAACGGTTCCAGCGCAGCACCGTCTTGGGAGCAGATCACTCCAGCAGCTGTATTCGGCTGGGATCACGATGACGACACCTACGGTCTTTATCTCTTTGGAACCGGCATTAAAACCAGTGATCTGACCGGCGCTGTTGATATTGATGTTCAATCACGAATTCGCCGTTGCGTTATCAATAATTCCGGCGTTGTTCAGTATTATCTTGACGCTGATGATAGCGATCTAAAATCTGGTGACTGGCTTCGTATTGTAGAAACTGAATCGCTTGATACCGCTTACACCGGCACAATTAGCGAAAGCACGAACTCACTATTACGCGTTGGTGTTCCAGCGTGGGCCGCTGGCACCTTTACCCTTGGCCAACGTGTTACCCATAGCGGTTCTTTGTGGGAGTGCATTACGGCAACTACTACAGCTACGCCTGGTGCTGGCACGGTAGCAAGTGACCTGACTGGTACTGACGGTCAAGTTGTTGTTGAAATCCCAGCATTCAGCGTGCGTTATGGCTTTTTGAATGGTGTGCACACCCGTGAGGTCAAGATTGGCTGCAGCGATGCCTTGATTGCACAAGGTTTTCAACCCCATCCAGCATTCATTAAAACTGACGGCAGCTACAAAGATGCTTTTTACATTGGTGCGTACCATACATATGATGATGCTGGAACTGGTTCTAGCGTTAGCGGTCAAACAAATAGCCGCAACCAAACTCGTGATACGTTCCGTACAAAAGCCGCAGCCCGTGGCACTGGCTGGCATGTGTTGTCTTACTTAGAGCTAGCAGCAATTCAAACATTGCTCGTTTGCGAATATCAGGATTACAACTCCCAACGAGCCATTGGTAATGGAGCTGACGCTCTTGTCACATACGGTGTAACGACTGGTCAAAGCGATGGCGATGGCAACCATAGCGCTAACAGCACGGATAACGTATCCGATGTCGATGACTACATGGCGTATCGCGGCATTGAGAATCTATATGGTCGCGCTTGGCAGTTTGTTGATGGCATGAATGTTTACGAACGGGTAGTTTATCTGACCAACGATCAAACTGCTTTTGCTGACAATACATCTGATGGTTATGAGTTTTACGCTCAACTGCCAGAGGGCGATAGTTCTTATCAAAAAGAATTGCACCCCCTTGCTGATGTGTTTTTGCCTTCGGTTGTGACAGGAGGTAGTAGCACGACATATCTGGCTGATGCCTTCACGACTAACACCGGTTGGCGTGTGGCCAATGTGGGAGGCCGTGCCAACCTTGGCGCCTTCGATGGAGCTTTCTGCTTGCTTCTGAGTAATGATTCAGACAGTTCCGGCACGTCCGTCGGGGCTCGCCTGGCGTACGCCGCAAATTGAGACAAGCTATGATGATAAAGAGTACACATCGACTGGAAAATCTTGTGTCCGATCCTATATCCGTGAATTACGGCAGCGATTATCCGATTCCGCGCCTTGTTAAGGGTAACTGGTGCGTCCCATACGCCATCACATCGTCAACGGATGAGAATGGCGTTGTTACATACGAAGCAAAGGAAGCTATCAGCAAGACTTTGTTTGAGCATGACATTCGCGCTGTGATGGGTGATGCCGACGAGGCTGACATTGTTTCGGCTGTCAACCATGGCATTAAGCTGCAACGTGCTAAGGAGTACCCGCCGATGCAAGAGTGTCTGGACGGCATTGCTAAAGGCGATGATGCCCAGGTGCAAGCCTACAAAGATGCGTGCTTGGCAGTAAAGGCTAAGTATCCCTTCCTAAGCTGACAAGACCTACTCGGAAGTCTCTCTGACTCGGCAACTGCTGGGTCAGGAGCACTAGAGTAGTCCTGCGGCCGACCAAAGCTGCAGGTGTACCCTGGAGCTAAACTGTAATCGGAGGCAGCTGTGCTAGGCAGTGTATACCACTAACCTTTAAATAATTATTATCTATAGAATAAAACTAAAGATATTAGATTAATTTGTACCGCTGGCTTGCTACATGTATTGTTTCAACAGTTGTAGCAACTGGCGGTTTATCAATAGCGTGGTGGGCTACATGTAGTTTTTACATTAGCCCACAACTCATTAAAGCACAAACAGAACAGGAACAGTTAAAGGAACCTGAATCATGTCGTAACTCAGGAGAACGTGCTGTTGCTACGTTGACAGGTCTTCTGGCAACTCTTCTTGGTGTTGCTGGTCAGTTTGACCGGAAAGAATAGCGTTGTATTCTTCTTCACCAAGAATCTCTCTGGCACTGTCTGCAATGCATTGGATAAAGTCTTCTTCTGTCCAAGTATTAAAGACTGATTCGACTGGATCATTTGGATCCCAGTCAATGGTAAAGGATCCATCTTGTTTTTCAGTTACTTTCATCAGTGTTGAACTCCTTGTGAAATTCATCAAGCGCTTCTTTTACCTTTGCCTTCAAGTCTTTGCGTGGAATAAAGACTAAATCATGTTCATCTTTATATTCAGGACATTGATCTTTAAAAGTACAAGAGGCTTCATAAAGCAACGTACTTGTAATGTCATTAAGTACATTAAATGTTTTACCATCTAGTTGGTAGTTATCTATTTTGGATTCCGGAAAAAAAGCATCACGCACAACATCAAAATAATGTGCGTAATTCTTTGCAGTTCTTTCAAAGATAGAACGAAATTGCTTTGCATCGCCTTGATTTTTAAATGCAGGAATGCTGGCCATAGGGATTACTCCTTACCTTCTGGTAGTATAGTTGGTGAATCCTTGTATTGGTTGTCTGAGTTACGAAGTGCTAACCCTTTAAAGAAAGGCCGCCCATTTTTTGTAAAACTGTATACATCATCAAGCCCTAACTGGTTCTTGCAACAGTCGAGCAGGATCGATATAAACCGTTTCTGTCCCACTGGCTTTGATCCCGTACCCTCGCAATACTCGCAGTAACTGGGATAAAGGTGAAAGTTGCTATTGAAATAACGTTCAGACATTTCTTTATTGCTATTAATAATCTTCTTACCAACAGGTAATACGTTGTTCTCATCCAAAACAACCTCCGATTGCATCCATTCAATAAGGTTATTACTATTTACCATGATGCTGTGCCGCACCTTACGCAATGCAGGAACAGCATCATAGGTATCGAGAAGGTAATGACGCATCTCTGTCTCATCCATCCGCAGCACCCAATTGACCAACCCTGGCAAATACTCTTTCCAGGCGCCGCTAATCCTCCCGTTATCAATCTTAATCATATCTTTAGCTTCTGAACTTTTGTTATAGAGCTTCCGATTAAATTCAATTGTTAAACGACGACGGCTCAGGCCACTGGTGTTATCTGTTGTTTGAATTGGTTCATTAGCAGCAACCATTACCATCCCAGTATAAACAAAAGGTTCGCCAATATTCTTCATCTTCTCCTCATACCGCAAGTTGTCACCACCTGTCATGGCCTTAAAGACCTGAGCAGAGCCGCCATATCGTTCCGAATCATTAATCAGTGTCAGTCTCTTCCCTTTAATGGAAGACAACTCAAACCGTGATTGCTCTAACTGATTCAGTGAAGTGCTGGCGTAATTTCCTGAGCCCACAAGGGCACAACAAAGGTTGGCAAACGTCGATTTACCACGTCCACCAGGTCCAACAATTTCAAGGAAGCGTTGGAGTTCATGTCCTTGGGCAACGAGACAGGCCCGTAACCACGCACGTAGGACTTGAACTCTGGACTCATCACCGTATTGTGTCCGATAAAGCCATTCTGTAATGGGACCGGGCTCAATAGTAGGGTTGTAA
>Ga0208018_100173_pt1 | contig 21622 bp, 19 predicted proteins | sample 31_taG_FD_184105 | JGI IMG/M metagenome (GOLD analysis project Ga0208018, IMG submission 184105) | Marine viral communities from the Gulf of Mexico - 31_GoM_OMZ_CsCl metaG (SPAdes) (version 2) | ecosystem: Environmental > Aquatic > Marine > Oceanic | place: Gulf of Mexico | collected 2015-07-12 | reverse complement strand
TGTTCTTAAAGGCAGTGATATAAGTCCAAATTTAAATTTATTATTATTCCCTATTTATGTAATAATGATGGCTCTTTTAGGGTTAGGGTTAGGGATGACAATATCTGCGGCAACAACCAAATATAGAGACTTAACAGTTTTGGTGGGTTTTGGCGTGAGTTTATTAATGTATATATCTGCAGTGCCTTACCCTTTATCTGAAATAAAGATTAAACAACCACAATATTCATGGATTGTAGAGTATAACCCACTCACACAAATTATAGAAGGTTTTCGATATATGATTTTGGATACAGGAACATTTACTTGGTTTGGTTTTACATATACATTAATCATTTCAATACTTATATTTCTTATAGGGTTACTTATTTTTAATAGAACAGAAAAGACATTTATAGATACCGTTTAATTTATGGCAATTCATTTATATTTTTGGCAAGAAAAACGGGACAATGGTTTAGAAAATTATGGTGACCTTATGTCTAAATATCTTGTAGAAAGGATATCTAATAGAAAAGTAAAAACTATAACTCATCCTTCCAAACGCTTATATAAACATTTACTGAAACACTACCTTGTAATTGGTAGCATATTATCTTCTGCACAAAAAAAATCTGTGGTTTGGGGTAGCGGCATCATAAAGAAAGATGATACTATTAGAGAGGCTAAATTTCTTTCAGTTAGAGGACCTAAAACTAGAACTGCGATTTTAGAAAAAGGGTTTCAATGTCCAGAGAACTACGGTGATCCAGCGTTATTAATGCCTAGGTATTATAATCCAAAAATTGAAAAAAAATATAAACTGGGTATCATCCCACATTATGTCGATTTTAAAAGTATAAATGATAGATTTAAAGATAATCCAGATATAAAAGTTATTAATTTATTGACAAACAATGTAGAGAAAACGACAGATGAAATTTTAGAATGTGAACGTACTGTGTCATCTTCTTTACATGGCGTAATAGTTTCTCATGCCTATGCAATACCATCATTGTGGATTAAATTTTCAGAGAAGCTATCTGGTGATAATATCAAATTTTATGATTATTTTGATTCTGTAGGTATTCATTTTAAAAACATCATAGAAGAGAATCCAAAGCAATTAACTTTAAAGAAAATAGAAGACTTACTATTCGATTTTGAAACAGTGTTACTTCCAGAAAAAACAAAAATAGAGGCTTTACTATACTCATTACAGAAAACCTGTCCATTTAAATAAATTATGAGTCAACAGACTATTTTAAAAGTTGAAAATATTTCTAAACAATACCGTTTGGGTAATGTTGGCACAGGTACATTAAGTCATGACCTTAATCGTTGGTGGCATCAAATAAGAGGCAAAGAAAACCCTTATGCCAAAGTTGGTGCAGTAAATGATCGCAGCGCTACTGCAACTCAAGATTATGTTTGGGCTATAAAAAATATTAATTTTGAAGTCAAAAAAGGTGAGGTACTTGGTATCATAGGTAAAAATGGTGCTGGTAAATCAACTTTATTAAAAATTTTATCACGAGTAACATCTCCAACAACAGGATCTATTAAAACTAAAGGTCGTATTGCGTCTTTGTTAGAAGTAGGAACTGGTTTTCACCCTGAACTTACGGGAAAAGAAAACATTTATTTGAACGGAGCCATTCTTGGAATGAATAAAGCAGAAATTAACAGCAAAATAGATGAAATCATTGAATTTTCTGGTTGCCAGATGTATATAGATACACCTGTAAAGCGTTATAGTAGTGGTATGCGTGTACGTTTAGCTTTTGCTGTTGCAGCCTTTTTAGAACCAGATATTTTAGTAATCGATGAAGTTTTAGCCGTTGGTGATGCAGAGTTTCAAAAGAAAGCCATTGGCAAGATGCAAGATATCTCTAAAGGCGATGGTAGGACGGTAATTTTTGTGAGTCATAATATGGCGGCTGTAAAAAAATTATGCACAAGAGCTATAGTTTTAGAAAATGGGATTAGTGTTTTTGAAGGCGACCAAAATGAGGCTGTGGATTATTATTTAAGTTCAGAAAAAATTAAAGAAATTAATAGTTTAAAATCAAGAACTGATCGAAAAGGCAGCATGGCTCTTAAATTCACTAACATTAGTTTTTTTGATGAGCAAAACCACCTTTTGGAAAAGGTGCAAACCAACCAGTATTTAAAAATATTTTTAGAGTATGATTTAAATGACGGAGATCTCATCGAAAAATTTATTGTAAGTATTATCATATATGATTTAAATCAGCAAATGGTTGCTTCATTTCCATCAGATGAGTTTACATTTGAAAATTTTAATAAATCTAAGACATCTCTTTATTTAGAAATCCCTAAATTTAATATAAGACCAGGTAAATATGTATTAAGTATTTATAGCTTCAATAATGCTGCTACTCCATCAAATTATATAGATACAATCAATCACGTAGTTAAATTTGAAGTTCTGCCTATTAAGTACGATAAAAAAGGAAAATCAATAAGGTCAGGAAATATGGCCTTTGTGGAAGCAAAATACAGTCAATAGTAAATGAATAAATTAAAGAGACTTTTTAGGTTGTTTGGCTTTGAAGTAAGTAGGGTAAAAAGTAAGGTTGTTCCTGTTGAGAAAGTAAAACAAAAGTATCACAATTCAATTATTGATGGTTTAGTTCCAGAAATGGTAACTATAGGTAAAGATTTTATCTCTGCGCCAAACTCTATTATATTGGCACACGACGCATCTACATTTAAACATTGCGGTAAGCATAGAGTGGAACACACTATAATTGGTGATTGTGTTTTTTTGGGTGCAGGAGCTATTATTTTACCAGGTATAAATGTAGGTGATAATGTAATCATTGGTGCCGGATCTATAGTAACTAGAAATATAGAAAGTAATATGGTTGTTGCTGGTAATCCTGCAAAAGTAATTTGTACTACAAGTGAATATATTGAAAAATGTAATAATCGTAATGTACTTGTAGATACGCCAAATTGCTTTCGGGGTGATGGTATAAAAGTTAATAAGGTATGTATAGAAGAGTTTAGAAATAATGTCAGAAAAAAACAAGGTTTTTAATATACTAATTCTTGGTATTGGACAATCAAATTTCTTGAATCAACTTTATGGCAACATTGTTTCAAGAAATAAGAAATTTCATTTTTCTATAGATAATTACTTTGAATTGTCAACAGAAAATAATGAAAGTAAAGGTTTGCCATATATAAATTTTTATGATTTTGATAAAATTGAAATAAAAAAATGGGCACTAAAAAGGAGCTTGTTTAAATTAACTAAGAGTCGATTTTTTTGGAATATTCTTTTTTTTGAGCTCTCTCAAAATAGCTCTTTTAAAAGTATAAAAAAACAATTATATGATTTTGCAAGAGCTAAATATCGAGTCGAAAAACACATACTCCCTTTAAAAAATGATTTATATCATTTTCATTTCTGCGTCCCCAAAAATTTAAAATATATATTTTTTCTTCCAAAATCTGCTACTGTGATTTGTAGTTTCTGGGGATCAGATCTTTTAAGAGAAACAGGAACATCTAATGTTTTTTATGTAAGAAAAGCCCTTAGCAATGCAACCCAAATAACAATACAGACCCCAGAATTGGCACAAATACTTTTAAGTAAGTATGGTCGAGAATTTCAATCTAAACTAGAAATTTTGCGATTCACTATTAGTCAAGAAATTTATGAATGTCTAGATGAAAATAGGAATAATCCCGAGCAATTAGATGCTTTCAGAACATTTTATAATATACCGAAAGATAAAATAGTTATTGCAGTTGGGCATAATGGCTTTAAAGCGAATAATCATATTCAAATCATAAATCAGATTAAATTCTTGCCAAAAACAATTTTAGATTCAATTGTAATATTATTGCATTTGAGCTATGGTGCTAAAGAAGAATATTTACAAGACTTAATTCACTTGTCTCGAAAAACACATTCTTTCAAAATAATAATTATTAAAGAATTTTTCGACGCAGAAAAAATATCCTTATTACGTTTAAATACAGATATCTTAATACAGATGCCAATTAGTGATGCGTTAAGTGGGGCAATGACTGAGGTCATGTATGCTAAAAATATAGTTTTGGCTGGCGCTTGGTTACCTTATGGTATACTTAGAAGAAAAGGTGTTTTTTTTAAAGAAGTAGAATCCTTTAATAAATTGGCATTTACTTTACAAGAGTGTATCGAAAATTTAAATGAATTAAAGCATTTTAGTGACAATAATCCAAATGTAATTAGATCCTTTTTGTTTCCAAATACAACCACTAAAGAATGGATGCAACTTTTTGAAAAAACTCTAATTTAATAATCATTTAAATTTAGTCAATTGCTCTTTAACACTTTAGACTTTGCCATATTCCTTCCTATAGTTTTTTTGCTGTATTGGTTCGTAACAGCAAAACATTTAAAGATCCAGAACTTGCTTATTTTTATAGCAAGTTATATTTTTTATGGATGGTGGGATTGGAAGTTTCTTGGTTTAATAGCCTTTAGCACAGTTGTAGATTATTTTATTGCTATTTACCTTCAAAAAACTAAAAGGAAGAAAAATAGAAAACTACTGCTATATACTAGTATTTTAATTAATATAGGTTTTTTAGGTGTCTTTAAATACTTCAATTTTTTTATAGATAATTTTGAAAGTGCTTTTTCCTTTTTTGGCTATCAATTTCAAGGCTATTCGCTAAATATAATTCTTCCTGTAGGAATTAGCTTTTACACCTTTCAAACTTTAAGTTATACGATAGATGTGTATCACGGAAAATTAAAGCCTACAAAAGATTTTATTGCCTTTGGAGCTTTTGTAAGCTTTTTTCCACAATTAGTTGCAGGACCTATTGAACGCGCAAAACATTTATTACCACAGTTTTTCGAAAAACGAAAATTTGATTATGAATTAGCAAAAAATGGTCTTAGACAAATTTTATGGGGTCTTTTTAAGAAGATGGTTATAGCAGATAATTGTGCAGAATACGTAAATATTGCATTTTCAAGTTATGACACTCAACCAGCTAGTGTGTTAGCATTCGGAGCAATATTATTTGCATTTCAAATTTATGGTGATTTTTCTGGATATTCAGATATAGCCATAGGCACCGCCAGACTTTTTGGCTTCAATCTAAAACAAAATTTTGCTTATCCATATTTTTCAAGAGATATTGCGGAGTTTTGGCGACGCTGGCATATTTCATTATCTACTTGGTTTCGAGATTATGTTTATATCCCTTTAGGAGGAAGCCAAGTAAGTAAAATACTTCAAATAAGAAATGTATTTATAGTGTTTTTGGTAAGTGGATTTTGGCATGGCGCAAATTGGACCTTCATTATTTGGGGTGCTCTAAACGCTTTGTATTTTTTGCCACTATTATTACTTAAACGAAATAGGGTAAATACAAATACAGTTGCAGAAGATAAAATTTTACCAACGCTAAAGGAAGCAATAGGTATTTTAAATACATTTATAATAACAACTCTTGGTTGGATATTTTTTAGAGCGGAAACAATTCACCAAGCAATAGACTACATAAAGCTTTTATTTTCTAAGTCATTGTTTATATTGCCAACACTGAACACTTCAACAAGTACATTTACACTTCTATTACTAATTTTATTTCTACTAGTAATAGAATGGATTGGGAGGACACAAAAGTTTGCATTATCTAATTTCTCAAACACTTATCCAGTATATTTACGATGGGTTTTTTATTCTATGATTATATTCTTTTTGGGAATGTATATGAATACAAATGAAACTCCATTTATTTATTTTCAATTCTAATGAAATCATTTCTATTTCGTTTTATAATTTTTATAGTGTTTACGTGCTTTAGCTATGTTATATTTTTAGCATTTGTTGGGCGTTATGCACCTGTTGCATTTAGAAAGAACTTAAAATATGAAAAAGGAGGCTATGGTTTTACATATTCTAGGCTCACTGATGTGGAGAAAGTTGAAGATATAGATATACTTTTTTTAGGCTCATCACATGCGTATAGAGGATTTGATACAAGACTATTTTTTAAAGAAGGATATACGGCTTTCAACCTTGGGTCAAGTGCACAAACCCCTTTACAAACTGAATTTCTTTTAAAAACACACTTAAATAGACTTAACCCAAAGATTATTGTTTACGATGTGTACCCTAAAATTATGATGAATAATGGTATAGAATCATCATTGGATATTTTATCAAATACTCAAAGCATTAATCTCCATGCTGCTAAAATGGCCATTCAAGTTAATAATATGAAAGTGTATAACTATTTGGTTTATTCTATTATTGAGAAAGCATTATTTAAGGCAAAAAAAATTAAAGACAAAGGTTCTAGCAATGACATCTATGTAGTGAAACAAGGTTATGTGGAACGAAAATTAAGCTACAACAATAAATTTGATTTTAAACCAAATACTTGGCAATTGCCAGATAAACAGCTTAAAAGTTTTCAGCGTATTTTAGATATCATAAATAATAGAAATACCAAATTATTACTAGTACAAACACCAATTACAAAATCAAGTTATAATTCAGTTACTAACACTGAAGAAATTGATACTTATTTCAATAAGGCAGGTAAATACATTAATTTTAATAATAAAATTAAATTGAATGACACTTTAGATTTTTATGACTCAAGTCACCTCAATCAAAATGGCGTTAATAAATTTAATGATACACTAGTTAAAATAATAGATAACATATTAAAATTTGAAAAATAAAATTTCTATAATTATTCCTACTTTTAATAGGGCTCACTTAATAAGTGAAACCTTAGATAGTATTTTGGTACAAACATATAATAACTGGGAGTGCCTTGTCATAGATGATGGAAGTACAGATAATACTAAGGAAATTTTAAATGATTATATAAAAAACGATAGTAGATTTCAATATCATTTAAGACTTAAAAATTTACCTAAAGGCGCTAATGCTTGTAGAAATTATGGGTTTGAGTTAAGCCAAGGAGAATTTATAAACTGGTTTGATAGTGATGATATAATGCACCCAGAAAAATTAGAGCTACAACTAAAACTTTTATTAGATAGTGATGCATATATGTCTGTGAGTCAATGTGTCGATTTTGAAGGTGCTATTGATAATATAAAAGGGTTAAAAAATAAATTTATTTATAAGAACGATAATCTCAATTCTTTTATTCAAAATAAAATGAAAATTTTTACTCCTGCACCACTAATTAGAAAGCAGTTTTTGTTAAGTCATAATTTAGTATTTAATAATAACTTAAAACGATCTCAGGAATTTGAATTTTTTTCTAAAATTTTATTAATAAACCCAACCTACGTATATACTAATAAAGTACTCACTTACGTAAGAAAGCATAATGAATCAATTAGTTATACTAAAATGAATGTAGATAAAATTATGTCTACATATAGGAGTCGTTTTTTTTTAATAGAGGAACACATCGATAAGTTAACACAAGAATCAATAAATCAAATTAAGAAAAGAATACAATCCATTTTTCTTTTGCTGCTTCAGAAAAAAGAATTTACCCAAGCTAATTTAATATTAAAGGATGTAAGAAGGAATAAAAAAAAAATTGGTTTGAAGTTTCTATTTAAACTTTACTTAACCAATATATCATTTAAATCATTAGGAAAAGGAGAGAGAATTCTTAAAATGTAGCTTTGAAAGATCAGATTTCTATAATTATACCAACTTATAACCGTGCTCATATGATTGCGGAAACCCTACAAAGTGTACTTTCTCAAAGTTATCAATCATGGGAATGTATTGTTGTAGACGATGGTTCTACAGATAAAACTTCTGCAATAGTTTTAGAATATTCAAAAAGAGATTCACGATTTCACTTTTATAATCGACCATCTTATAAACCCAAAGGAGCAAATGCGTGTAGAAACTTTGGTTTCGAAAAATGCTCAGGTAATCTAATATGTTGGTTAGATTCTGATGACTTATTACACCCAAACCATCTCTCTATTCATTTTAACACTCATAATAATACGCAAATTGATGCTTCAATTTCTTTAGCTAAAACTTTTGAAACAACTATTGAAAAAAGTGTGGGTTTATGGTCAAATATCTATCCAATTAAAAATACTTTGGACGAATTAATTTCTGGTCAAATAGCTTGGCAAACAGCAGCTATACTTTGGAATAAGAATTCATTGCCTGTAAAACCTTTTGATGAAAGATTGCAAAGTGCACAAGAATGGACATTTCACATTAAAATGGTTCTCAAAGATATTACATATTTGCTATTAGATGAAGAAACAGTATACGTAAGAAGACATGAACAACGTATTGGGAAAGATGAAAGTGCAACTAAATACAAATCAAGATTTTTATCTAGAAACATTATATTAAATCACCTGCTTGCTACTAACAATCTCGATAAAACAAATGAAAAAGAACTTTTAACCTCAATGTTTAATGCTTTAAAAAAAAGTGTAGGTTATAAATTCATAAATTCAACTACTATAATGTGTTTTTCCTTATTGCGTCTTTTACCCAAAACAAGATTTAGGTATAATATTCTCAAAGTCATTTTAGTTGGTGTTCCATCCTATACCTTTACAGGTAAAGGAATAACATTATTTAAGTTATAAATAATTAAATAAATGCCAAAAAACCTCCTCATTCTAGCTGAATCTATTGACCCTAACGACAGTAGCGGTACAAAAGGTCGTGTGGCTCTTATAAATAATTTAGCTAAGGCTGGTTTTCAGATAACTGTTTTACATTACACGAGACGTAACATAAGTTTGAAAGGCATAAAAACCATCATGATTAAAGAGCGCAAATTTAATTTGTATTATCTCTTTAGCAAAATTCAAATTTTTTTATATAAGTGGTTTAATTTGAAGATAGGAGATAGAGTAGAGCAATTATTAGGATTTTCGTTCACTTTTTTTAATGATTCCAAAAGCATGTCCAAAGCTCTAAATAAATTCCCTTTAAACGATTACGATCAATTGTGGACATTGAGCAAAGGCAATAGTTATCGCACTCATAAAGCAGTATTAAATTTACCTCATTGGCACAACAAATGGTTTGCTTATGTTCACGACCCTTATCCACAACAATTATATCCTAGACCTTATAATTTTGTACCTTCTGGTTATAAGCAAAAACGAAACTTTTTTAGAAAAATAACTAAGAAATCCTATAGGTTGATATTTCCTAGTTTAACACTAAAAGAATGGATGCAAAGTTATTATATTGATGTTGCTAAAAAAAGTAGTATTGTTCCGCACCAAATAACCAATTACAATAAAAAGGTTAGCCTTCCAAATTATTTTGATGCAAATTCATTTAATATTCTGCACGCAGGAAATTTGTTAGATTTGCGAGACCCATCAACTTTAATCTCAGCTTATCTTCAATTTATTGTAAAGCATCCAGAAGCAAAAAGTAATTCTAAACTTTTAATTATAGGAAACACTGGAGCATTTACAAACGAGATTAAAAACATTATGAAAACAAGTGATAATGTATACTCAAGCTTAGGTTATGAAGATTATGAGGTGACGCGTAAAATGCAAAATGATGCAAGTATTAATGTTATATTAGAGGCTAAATCTGAGATAAGTCCTTTTTTGCCAGGTAAATTTCCGCACTGTGTAGCTGCAGATAAACCAATTATTCTTATTGGTCCGTATTATAGTGAAAGTAAACGCCTATTAGGAGAAAATTATATACATAGCCATAACTTTACAGATATTGAAAAAATAGTTGAATCATTTTCGAGTTTGTATAGTCAATGGAAAGAGAATCCACAAGGTTTGAACCTTAATCGAAGTGATCTAAATTTTTATTTGGGAATGGAGTATTTAGACGAAATTTTAAATGAAGTTTAAACACAGGTTTTATGAAGATTCTTATCGTCGCCATGCCATCAGTTCATACAAAGCGTTGGATAAGCCAATTGAAGGATTCTGGAATAGAAGTTCATTGGTTTGATATTCTTAATGGAGGAAAAATGTCTGGGCTAGATTGGGTGTTTCAACACACTAACTGGAAATTAAGATTTGGAAATTTTAAAGGGCGTACTTTTATAAAATCAAACATACCTTTCTTAAATAAGCTATTAGAAAAAGACGTAAAAAAAAAGTTTGAAACCATTCTTCAAGAGATTAAACCAGATGTGGTACATAGTTTAGTGCTTTACAAGTGTGCGACACCTATTTTTCCAATAATGAGAAAGTATGCACATATAAAATGGGTGTATTCATCTTGGGGCAGTGATTTATTCTATTTTAGGAACGAACAAAAACATTTACATGAAATAAGAACGATTCTCCCTTATTTTCACTTTATGTTTTCAGATTGTTATCGCGATAAAATAATTGCTGAAGATTTAGGATTTAAAGGTGAATTTTTAGGTGTTTTTCCTGGTGGTGGTGGATTTGATATTGAAAAAATGAACAACTTTGTGAAGCCTGTCTCAGAGCGGAAACTAATTTTATTAAAAGGATATCAAGGACGTTCGGGAAGAGCTTTAGCAGTATTAAAAGCTATAAAAGGAATTAAGAACGAATTGGAGAATTTTGAAATAGTTGTATTTGGCGCAGATCCTGAAATAGAAAGTGCTATTCAAAATGATAAAACTTTAAAGCATATAATAACAAAGGTATACACAAAGTCAAATATGCTAACTCATCAAGAAGTTTTAAAATTAATGGGTGATAGTTTGGTTTATATAGGCAATTCAGAATCAGATGGAATGCCAAATACACTCTTAGAAGCTATAATTATGGGAGCATTTCCAATACAAAGTAATCCTGGAGGAGCAACAGAAGAAATTATCACTCATAAAAAAAATGGACTTTTAATAGAAGATGTTACAAATAGCGAGGATATTGCAAGCTTAATAAAAAAATCCCTAACAGATATAAATTTACTCGAAGACGCTTTTTTAATAAATCAGAAATTGAAAATTAATTTTGATATTAGGAGAATTAAAGAACAGGTGCTTTCTTGTTATTTAAAAATAGACCAAGACGTATAATGCTCCAAATCATTTATCCATATCGCCAAAGGGAATTACAACGTATAAAGCAGAGCTTAGATTCTTTACTATCACAAACCAATACGAATTTTAAGGTATATTTTGTAGATTATGGTAGTGAATTCAGTCATTCAAAAGAGGTGAAGTCACTTGTTGACACCTATAATTTCACAATCTACACCTATCATTACACAAAACACCAACCTTGGAATAAAAGTCGTGCACTTAATAATATCATAAAAACACTTGATAATGGCTATTGTTTCGTTGCCGACGTTGATATGATATTTAGAAATGATTTTGTGGCATTGGCTATTCAACTTCAACAACCAGAAACAGCAGTCTATTTCAAAGTCGGATTTTTAGATAAAGCCGAAACCCAAAAAAAAGAGAATTTTAGTGGTTATAATATTAGTTTTGAAAGTACAGCAGAGGCAACCGGTTTGACCATGTTTCCCGTTAAACCCTTACAACAAATTAGAGGTTTTGATGAGTTTTATCACTTTTGGGGAAGTGAAGATACAGATGTGCATGTACGTTTGAAAAATGCGGGCTATAAAGTTCAATTTTATGAGGATGACATTTTAATGTTGCACCAATGGCATAAAACTTATAGGCAAAAAGAAACAAAAGAGTTATCACAAGAGTTGCAACTCAGTCATATTGTTCGGTTAAATTTTCAACATCTTCAAACAGCGATTAAAGAGAAGAAAACTATAGTAAACGATATTTATTGGGGACAAATCATAACTAAACAACAAGAAAAACAGTGTTTGGAGGCTTTAAAGCATAGTAGACATATTCCAAATGTAAAGGAAGCCATCGATCATTTCGTCTTTATTGAGCTACCACATCTAAAAAGCGGCACTCACGCTTTTAAATTTATTGAAGATCAAACCAATAAGACTTTAAAATATAAAGCTAAGAAAGTTTTAAAAAAACGAGTAGACACTTACTATAGCTTAAAAGAAGTAAACGATATTGTATTGCTGTATATCATAGGATCTTACAGAAACTATCCATATATTTTTAAAGTTTCAAAAGATACCTCTAATATTGAGTTTTCAATTATAATAGCTTAAGACGACACTATGACCAAAATAATTGCAGAAATAGGGCAAGCACATGATGGCAGTTTAGGGATGTTATATGCCTATATTGATGCCGTTGCAAAAACTGGTGTCGATGCTATAAAATTTCAGACACATTATGCAGAGGCAGAAAGTAGTATTCATGAGCCATTTCGTGTTAAATTCTCAAAGCAAGACGCTACACGATACGACTATTGGAAGCGTATGGAGTTTACACCACAACAATGGAAAGATATTGGTGCATACTGCAAAGACGTTGGTTTAGAGTTTATAAGCAGTCCATTTAGTAATAGAGCAGTCGATGTCCTAGAAGAAGCAAATGTAGATAGCTACAAAATAGGTTCTGGAGAAGTGACTAATTTTCTACTTTTAAAAAAAATTATAGAAACGAAGAAGCCTATAATAGTGTCAAGCGGTATGAGTTCTTATAAAGAATTAGACGAAACAGTAGACTTTCTTAAGAAACATCAAGCCAATTTTTCAATCTTACAATGTACCACGAGTTACCCAACACAACCTAAAGACTATGGTTTTAATGTCATTAAAGAATTAAAATCACGTTACGATGTGCCTGTTGGATTTTCAGATCATTCGGGGCAAGTCGCTACTGGCATTGCAGCAACAGCTTTAGGCGCAGAAACTCTTGAGGTTCACGTAGTTTTCGACAAGCAACAGTTTGGGCCAGATGTATCATCTTCTCTAACTTTAGAGGAGTTACAAGAACTTGTTCTTGGTGTTAAGGCTATAAATAGTGCAATACAGCATCCTATCGATAAGTCTGATAATTCAAAATTTAAAGAACTAAAAAGTATCTTTGAGAAATCTCTAGCGGTAAATAAAACACTTAAGAAAGGTCATAAAATCACATTTACCGATTTAGAAGCCAAAAAACCAAAAGGCTATGGTATTTTAGCGTCTCAATTTCAGGATGTCATAGGAAAGAGCTTGTCAAATGATTTAAAAGCTTTTGATTTTTTAACAGAAAAAGATATTGAGTGATGTTAAAATTAAGTGATATAGCAAGAGATGTCTATTTAAAGTTTTCTAACCTAGAAGGTAGTCAGCACATAGCTAGTGAATTTGCATTGCTAAAAATACTGCAGTTGATAAAGGAAAATAAAATTAGCAGTATTTTAGAAGTTGGTTCTGGAATTGGGACAGTTCCTTTTGCAATTCATAAGGCATTTAAGAAAAAAGTTTTGTACACAGGAATTGAGGATAATGATTTTTGCCTTAAAAGTCTAGCAAGTAATATTGATATTAACTCAACTAAAATTTACAACAACCTAAATTCTGATATTTTAAATGAGCGTTACGATTTAGTTATTATAGATGGAAAATTAAGTAATTTTAAAATTCTGAAGACCATACTGTCTAAAAATGCCATTATAGTAATTGAAGGAGATAGAAGTGTGCAGCAAAAGGGAGTTTCAGAAATTTTTCCAAAAGCAAAATATGTACATCTTATAAGTGCAAAAAAAAATAGGGATGAAGGTGTATTTAACCCAAACCATTGGCAAGGTGGCTTGAAGGTTTTTTATAAGAACCCAAATATAAAACAGCAAGTTTATTGGATTAAGTATAAAGTCATGAGTAAATGGAATTATTTTAAACGATAAATATAGTGCTGATAAAAAGAAAAATTTGTGTAGTTATAACAGCACGACCATCTTATAGTCGTGTTAAGTCGGTTTTGCAGGCTATAAAAGCACATGATAAACTAGAACTCCAAGTTGTAGTTGCAGGATCTGCATTGTTAAATAGGTATGGTACCGCTGTAGATTTTATTGAAAAAGATGGTTTTCAGGTTCAAGATAAGGTATTCATGATTTTAGAAGGCGAGGATAAAACCGCTATGGCAAAATCTACAGGGTTGGGCGTTATGGAATTATCTAATGTCTTTTATAATTTGAAGCCAGATGCAGTGATTACCATTGCAGATCGCTATGAAACTATTGCAACAAGTATTGCTGCAGCTTATCAAAACATACCATTAATTCATCTTCAAGGAGGTGAGGTTACAGGAAATATTGACGAAAAAGTAAGACACGCCAATACGAAACTGGCAGATATTCACTTAGTTACTAATGAGGATGCAAAACAACGTGTATTAAAACTTGGAGAAGATGAATCTTATATTTTTAATACAGGTTGTCCATCTATAGATTTGGCAAAACTGGTCTTAAAAAATCCTGAATTAAATTTTAATCCTATAACTAAATATGGAGGTGTAGGAGCAGAGATAGATACAACTCAAAATTACATCGTCGTGATGCAGCATCCTGTAACTCATGAGTATTCACAATCTAGAGAAGATATATTAACTACACTTGAAGCAGTAGATAAGCTTCAAATACCAACATTTTGGTTCTGGCCTAATGTAGATTCAGGTTCGGATGGCACCTCCAATGGTATAAGATCGTATAGAGAACATGCAAAGCCAAAGCATATTCGTTTTTTTAAGAATATGGATTCTGAGGACTTTTTAAAATTACTTTTTCACTCTAAAGGATTGGTTGGTAATTCAAGTGTTGGCATTCGAGAGTGTTCTTACCTAGGCGTTCCTGTTATCAATATAGGAACACGACAACACAAGCGACTTCGTGGTAATAATGTAGTAGATGTAGGTTATAATAAAAAGGAGATTTCAGAAGCTATTACAGCAATGATATCAAAATCAAATTTGGAATCTGAACATATTTATGGTGATGGAGAAAGTGGTAAAAGAATAGCTAACATTTTAGCTGAAGTCACGTTACGTTTCCATAAAACCATTACCTATTAATGCGTATTCTAGGAATAATACCAGCAAGAGGTGGCTCTAAAGGCGTGCCTAATAAAAATATTAAACTTTTAGAAAGTAAACCGTTACTTCAATATACTTGGGAGGCAGCGAAAGAAGTAAAATCATTACATCGCATAATTGTAAGTACAGAAGACGATAAAATTATTTCAATTTCTAAAACTATAGGGATTGATGTTCCATTTAAAAGACCACAACATTTAGCCGAAGATACTTCTGGATCATTGGGTGTCGTTAAACATGCTTTAGCGTATTTTGAAAGTCTTGGTGAACATTATGATGCCATTTGTCTATTACAACCAACGACACCATTTATAACTTCTAAAGTTATTGAAGCTTGTATTGAAAAGTTTAAAGATATAGATACAGATAGCTTGGTGTCTGTACGAGAAGTGCCACATCAATTTCATCCTAACTGGGTATTTGTTGAAGATGGAAAAAACCATATTAAAACTTATAAAGGAAAAACCCTGTCAAAAAGTAGACAAGACCTTTCAAAAGCTTACTATCGTGATGGTCAGGTTTATCTCACAAAAGCTAATGTCATTTTAGAAAAAAAGTCACTCTATGGAAACACGATTGGGTATCATGTCTCAAAAAATTCACCATATATAAATATTGATACAATGAAAGATTGGCAAGAGGCAGAGCGACTCATGAATGATTATATTTAAGCTATGGGTAAACGAGTTGCCATATTGATTTCAGACGGCGTAAGCCTTCGTAACTTTGTGTATAGCGATTTTATTGAAGTAGGGAAAGCAAATGGTTGGGAAATGACTTTCATTAACCAATCACCTATAGACTTTGAACGATTTGATCTTGATTACGTAGATTTAAAAGAACAAGCACGTACAAAATCTGATCTATTAAAACGTGCCAGAAAGCTCATTGAGTTAAAGAATTTTGAAAGACGGTTTCGAGATGACATCTATAGATCTTACAAATTTAAGTCTCGCATCAATTCTTTAAAATCAATTACCAAAAATACTTTTGTAGCTTTTTGTGAGCTATTGTATTATGGAAACAGAGTTGATATTTTAAGACGTAAAATTAAATCTTCAGAACAACAATCAGCTTTATATAAAAGTTCTTTGGCTCTTTTGAAAGCTTTGAAACCTGATGTTTTATTCGTGACGAGCCAACGCTCATTAAAATCTATTGCGCCTACTTTAGCAGCTCAGGATTTAAACATTTCTACAGCGTCTTTTATCTATTCTTGGGATAATGTCCCAAAAGCAACTTTGGTTGTAGAACCAGATCATTATTTGGTGTGGAGTGAATATATGAAAAATGAATTACAGAAATACTATCCTTACATTAAAGACAATACTGTTTGGGTAACAGGAACACCACAGTTTCAATGTCATTTTAATCCAACTTTTTCACAAACAAAAGCAGAATTTTATCAGGTTCACCAATTAGATACTGAGAAAAGCTATATCTGTTTTTCTGGTGATGATATTACGACATCACCACACGACCCTCAGTATTTAGAAGATGTAGCAAAAGCAGTTTCGCAATTAAATATGCAAGGCTATAACTTAGGTGTCATCTTTAGGCGTTGTCCTGTAGATTTTAGTTGTCGATATGATTCGGTATTAAAAGAGTATTCAGAGTTGATAACTCCACTAGCACCTATTTGGAATTCTGAAGGTACGCTATGGAATACGATTGTACCACAACGAGAAGATCAAGCATTGTTGCTTAATACCGTAAAACACGCAAAGTTAGTCATAAATTTAGGCTCATCTATGGTGTTTGATGCTGCTATTCATAATACACCTTGTGCATATATCAACTATAATCCAGACATAACTCCCCTTAAAAAAGATGTACATAGAATATATAAATATGTACATTTTAAATCAATGCCAACAAAAGATGCTGTACTTTGGTTAAATTCAGAAGAAGATATACTGCAAAAAATAAAAGAAGTTTTAGAAACAAAAGCTATAGATTTGATACCAACAGAAAATTGGTTTAAAACTATAAATCAACATCCTTGTGATAAAGCAAGTGAACGTATTTGGGCTGCTCTTGATAATATAATGAATTAAATATGCTCTTTAATTCATTTACTTTTTTAATATTCCTTCCTCTTGTTTTTATACTTTACTGGAGTTTTAAATCGCATCATAGAATACAGAACATCATTTTATTATTGGCGAGTTATATGTTCTATGCGTGGTGGGACTATCGCTTTTTAGGATTAATTATAGCAAGTACATTGGTAGACTATTGGGTAGGCTTGGCAATGGGGAAAACGGAGAGCAAAATTAAACGCAACTATTTATTATATATAAGTTTAGTTTTTAATCTAGGACTTTTAGGATTCTTTAAATACTTTAATTTTTTTATAGACAGTTTTGTAGATTTAAGTACTTTAATTGGTCTTTCGGCTAATTATAGTACTTTACAAATAATCTTACCAGTAGGTATTTCATTTTATACATTTCAAACACTAAGCTATACCTTAGATATATTTAGAAAAGACATATTGCCAACAAAGTCTTTGTTAAGTTTTGGCGTATATGTTGCTTTTTTTCCTCAATTGGTTGCAGGACCTATTGAACGCGCTAAAACACTCTTACCTCAGTTTTTGAAACAAAGACAATTTAATTATAATGAGGCAGTTTCAGGAGTAAAGCTTATAATTTTGGGGCTTTTCAAAAAAGTAGTTATTGCAGATAATTGTGCCTTTTTTGTAGATCAAATCTTTACAGACCCTAACGCATTTCATTCTGGAGAACTTTGGGTTGGTGCCATTTTATTTTCATTCCAAATCTATGGAGACTTTTCAGGTTATTCAGATATTGCTATTGGTACTGCAAGGTTGTTTAATATAAAATTAATGACCAACTTCAAGTATCCGTATTTCTCAAAAAATTTAGCAGACTTTTGGCATCGCTGGCACATTTCTTTGTCAACTTGGTTTCGAGATTATGTCTATATTCCTTTAGGAGGTTCTCGAGGTAATCGCTTAACTCAAATAAGAAATGTAATTATTGTTTTTCTTGTAAGTGGTTTTTGGCATGGTGCAAATTGGACGTTTATTATTTGGGGTGCTATTCATGCATTGTTATTTTTACCATTAATTTTTATAGGATCAAAGTATAAGGTTATAAAAAGAAATCGCATAAGTATTAAAAATTTACTTCAAATAGTAGTCACATTTACGATAGTCACATTAGCTTGGGTGTTTTTTAGAGCAGAAAGTGTTACAGATGCTTCACATTACATTTTAGGAATGTTTGAACCTAGCTTTTTAAACATTGAACATATCACGAAAACGGCAAAATATAAACTACTCTTGCTTATATGTCTCATTGCTATTTTAGCAATTTTAATGCTAGAGTTTGGAGCATTTAAGAAAAATCGTGAAGAAGTAAGGCTTAATAGGTATAAGTGCTTTGCGCTTGTATTAGGACTTATATACCTTGGTGCTTATAAAAATCCATCAGAATTTATTTACTTTCAGTTTTAATGAGACGTTTTCTCAAACATATGGTTTTGTACTCTTGCTTTGCATTTTTGGTAGTAAACCTTTTTGCATTTGCAAGCTTATTCTCATTAAAGAAATCGTCGTTTTATAAACCTTCATTTGTACATACTAATTTTCAAGATAAAGAATTAGACTACGTTATCTTAGGATCAAGTACAGGTTTAACAACATTAAATACAAATTTGATAGATGAAATCTCAGGGTTTAAAGGAGCGAATTTTAGCATAGATGATACCTCAATGAATACTCATTATCTCATGCTTAAACATCTTTTAGCTGAAGGTATTAATACTAAGACAATAGTATTAGTATTTAGTCCTAATGATATTGCAAATAAAACACCTTCTATAAGTGGGAATGATTACAGGTTTTTACCTTTTTCGGATAGAAGCTATGTATATCAATATTACTCTGAAATTGAAACTCCCCATATTAAAAAGCTAACGTTGTCTAAATATGTTCCGTTTTTAGGTGTTGGGTTCTATAATACAGAAATTGTTGCGCCATCTTTATTAGCATTATTTAACCCAGAAAAAAGAAACAGATTTGATGAACGAGGAAATTATGTTTATCCTGATTCAGGAAAATCTTTAAAAAAATCAAATACAAATAAGATTAAGATTATTGCTAAGAATCCGTATTATCAAAAAATCGAGATCTTGTGTTTACAGAATAATATTAATCTTATATTGTATCAACCTCCAACTTTTAAAAGGAATATAAAGGTTGAGAATATTTCAAATCATTTAATAAATCATTCAAATCTCATATCTAAAACCTCTTTTTTTTATGATGAAATTCACGTAAATAGCAAAGGAAGAGATGAGGCAAGTACACATTTTAGTGAAGAATTTATAACCCTAGTCAATACACTTAATTAATGCACATCGCCTTTCTTACACCAGAATATCCTCACGGCAATGTAAACAAAACCGGTGGTATTGGTACGAGTATAAAAAATCTAGCTGAAGGTTTAATACAGCAAAATCACGCCGTTTCTGTTTTTGTATTCGGCCAACAAAATGATGCTGTAATTAAGGATCAAAGCATCAATTTTCATCTTTTAAAAACACGTAAGTTTAAATTTTTAAGTTGGTATCTTCAGCGAAAATTTTTACAACGATATATCAATAAAGTGATAGTTTCTGAGCAAATTCATGTTATAGAAGCTCCAGATTGGACAGGTATCACTGCTTTTTTGAATTTAAAGTGCCCAATCATTATAAGATGTCATGGTACTGATGCCTATTTCTGCAAATTAGAACAACGAATCCAAAAGAAGAAGAATTTTATTCTTGAACGTAAGGCGCTTCTTAATGCCGATCATATTGTTTCAGTGAGCCAATTTAATGCAGATGAAACCAAATCTATTTTCAAGCTAAAAAAACAAATTACTATTATTCACAATGGAATTGACACCGATCACTTTCAGCCTCAAAATATCTTTAATAAAGGCACAATCTTATACTTTGGAACGCTAATACGTAAAAAAGGAGTCTTAGAGCTATCTCACATTCTCAATAGAGTAATGTCAAAATTTCCAGAAATGACATTTCGGGTTGCAGGAAACGATACTTTAGATTTTCAAACACAAAAATCTACAAAGTCGTTGATGCTTGAGCAAATGAGTGATGCTTTAAAGGAAAAAACAACCTGGCTTGGCAATTTGCCATACAGTGACATAAAAGCCGAAATTGCAAATGCGCACTGTATTGTATTACCAAGTTTTGCTGAAGCTTTTCCTATGACGTGGCTAGAAGCTATGGCTATGGAAAAAGCAATGGTGACTTCAAATATTGGTTGGGCAAATGAAATGATGATAGATGAAAAAACTGGTTATACTGTAGGTCCTAAAAATCATAACTTATATGCAAAAAGAATTTTAGAGCTTTTAAAAGATGATGGGTTAAGCGCGCGCTTGGGAAAAGAAGCAAGAAAAACTGTAGCTCGTAACTTTAGCGCAGAAGTCATTACAAAAAAAAATATTGCTTATTATAAATCTATCATAACATGATCATACTAGAACATGTTTTGGGCGAAACTGTAAAGCAAGCTTATGATAGCTCAAAAAATCGGTTGACCTTAAAATCGAAAATAGCTTGTGAGGCACTTTTTGAGTTAGCACAAAAGTATCCTAACGAATATATTATTTGGATAGAAGAGAATACATCTTCTCATATTGTAGTTGAGGACATTTTATCTCAATGTGCACACCAACGTGAAATGTTGAGTTTTTCAAATAAAAATTACTTTCCGAATTTTATAGGCTATATTGAAAACTCACCATTTCTTAAGATTAATTCTCAAGTTAAATATCCAACGTGGCAAATGTCATCTCAATTGGGTGGAGCTCTAGGTGCACAATTATTACAATTTAAGAATACTGTGAGTGAAGAAATGGGCTTAGACAATATGCTATGTTCCATAGCAAAACTAGGGCAACCCAAAGGATTGTGCTGTTATAGGTTACCATTAGCAACTTTAAATACTGTAAATGTTAAACAGGCAACCACAAGCATTGTATTTAAATTTGTAAGACAACACTATAGTTTACAATGGCAATTTTTACTCTTGTGTAATTTTATCATTTTTGAAAACAAATGGCCGTTTGTACAAATGCTTAAAAGTATATGCACTCAAAAGCGATTACATTTAAAAACTTCATTATCACCTTTAAATGTAAAAAAAGAAATTATTGCCCAACCACAAATAGATGTCATTATACCAACAATAGGTAGAGCATCATATTTATACGACGTTTTAAAAGATTTTTCAAAACAAACTATATTACCTCAAACCATAATTATTGTTGAACAAAATCCAGACAACAATGCAATTACAGAACTAGATTTCATTAAGACTGAAACTTGGCCTTTCACAATAAAACATATATTTATACATCAAACAGGAGCTTGTAATGCAAGAAATTTGGCTTTAAAAGAAACTAAAAGTCATTGGGTGTTTTTAGCAGATGATGATAATAGATTCTCTGAAACCTTAATAGAAGATTGTTTAGAGACATTAACAACATACAGTGCATCAGCAATCACCACAAATTACCCTCAAAAGGGAGAAATCTCCAAAGACACAGAAATTAAACAATGGTCAACATTCGGTTCAGGGAACAGTATCGTGAAGTCTTCTTGTTTAGATTTTGTTTCGTTCAATACGGCATATGAACATGGATATGGAGAGGATGCCGATTTTGGTATGCAATTGCGTAATAATGGAGTAGATGTT
>Ga0208018_100171_pt1 | contig 21703 bp, 28 predicted proteins | sample 31_taG_FD_184105 | JGI IMG/M metagenome (GOLD analysis project Ga0208018, IMG submission 184105) | Marine viral communities from the Gulf of Mexico - 31_GoM_OMZ_CsCl metaG (SPAdes) (version 2) | ecosystem: Environmental > Aquatic > Marine > Oceanic | place: Gulf of Mexico | collected 2015-07-12 | reverse complement strand
GTTACGAAAAGGACGGACAAACACGTTACGCAACGGACATTCAGGTTATTAATTTTCAAATGTTAGATTCAAAGCCAAAAGATGAATTTTAAACTTCGTCCATACCAAGAAGAATTGGCGAAAGACGTATCGCGAAAACTCGCCCAGTCCGGGCGGGTAATTGCGTGCGCCGCTACTGGTTCAGGAAAGACGAAAACCTTTGTTTGGATAACACACCAAGCAATTAAAAAAGGGAAGGCCGTTTTAATTCTGACAGAGTCGCGAAAGATATTTGAACAAATCACTGAAGAATTTTCGGAAGTGGTGGAAATCAAAGCCGGAATAAAAGAATTGTTCGTTTATTCAGGCGAAGTTTACGTTGGAATGGCTCAAACATTAGCACGACGCAAAGCAATATTGGACCAATTCGAAGCGCTCGGAAAGAATTTAATTGTTATCAATGATGAAGCCCATATCGGAACGTCAACGAAAGTTTTGAAAAGGTTGTTGAATTCTTTTATAATTGGATTCACGGCAACGCCGCGATGGAAGGAGGCAAAACACTTGACCGAAATTTACAACGATATTTCAATCGGAAAGCAGCCGTCTTGGTTAGTTGAAAACGGATATTTGTCGCCATATTACCATTTCGCCCGTGTTGTTGAAGGGGTGGACCAATTAAAAATAAAAGGGGGCGAATACGATCAGCAGCAGCAACGCGAAATTTTCGAAACGGCAAAAGTTTACAACGGTATTTTTGACGACTTGAAGAAATTCAAATTTAAGAAAGCGATCATTTTTTGTTCAAACGTTGAACACTCCGACAACACAACCGCCGCGCTCAATGGTTTAGGCTTCAAAGCGGTTTCAATTCATTCGAAAAGCGAATCGGCGGCCTTTGATATGCACCAATTCAAAACGAGTTCAGACGTCAACGTTTGCGTTTCGGTTGGAATGTTGACAAAGGGATTCGATTTTCCTTCGATTGATTTAGTAATTTTGAACCGGGCGACAACTTCGCTTCCGCTTTATTTGCAAATGGTTGGACGTGGTTCGCGTATCGCTGAAGGAAAAGACCGATTCACTGTAATTGATTACGGGGAAAACGCGAAACGTCACGGTCTATGGATTACCGACCGAGAATGGGACAAACTTTGGTGCGATAAAAAACCGCCTCGACAAAAATTGGAAATGTCCGATTTGCGCGATTGTCCCGATTGCGGGTTTATGTGCGAACGTGCTGAACTTGTTTGTCCGAGCTGCGGCCATAAATTCCAGGAGGTTAAAAAACCGGAGGAAGAACCCGAAACCGTTTTGAAGGAATTAACCGACAAATTCAACGGAATTCGAGGAAAAAGAATTTCGGAACTGGAGGAATCCGAATTGTTTATTTACCGGGAGTTTAGCGGGAAAAAACAATATTGTTTGCGAATTGCAAGGGCAAAAGGCGAAGATTATTTGAAAAATTTTGCTAAATTGTGCGGCTACAAAAACGGATTTTTACGTCACAACGAAGCGAATACGAATTTGAAATTTAATGATATTTTAATACGATGAAAATAACGAACGAAGACAACATGGAATTAATGGCGAGGTATACGGATAACTATTTCGACCTTGCGATTGTCGACCCGCCGTATGGATTAGATTTCGCGAAGTATAATAGGTTTTCAACCGCTTCAAATGGCGAAAAGTATATAAGTAATCAGTACAAAAAGGGCAATTGGGATGAAGGAATTCCAAACGAAGAATATTTTAACGAACTGTTCAGAGTTTCAAAAAACCAAATTGTTTGGGGTGGAAATTACTTTCCTTTTATTTGGAATTATGGCGGAAAGGGTTTTATTTATTGGCACAAAGGAAATCCCGTTCCAAATTTTGCCGATGGCGAATTAGCTTGGACTTCATTCGATAAAGTTGCGAAACAATTCGATTATAGATATTACGGAAATTTAGAGGGGAAAAGCTCAACCGGAGATAAAATCCATCCAACACAAAAACCCGTCAAGCTTTACGAATGGTTATTAATAAACTACGCGCAAAGAAAATGCAATCATAAACATTCAGAGCAAGAACGCGAACTTTGTTCGGATTGCCGAAATTCAGACGTTAAAATCCTCGACACTCACTTAGGTAGCGGCTCAATCGCAATCGCTTGTCACAACTTAGGTTTTGACTTAACCGCTTGCGAATTAGACAAAGACTATTTCGAAGCCGCAATGAAACGATTTAAACAACACTCGGCACAACAACGACTTTTTTAACATGACCGAAATCAGAATTACACAACTAGAAATAAGAAACGGTCAATTAATAATCAAAGAAGCGCGAAAGCTGAACAACGGACGAATCGGTCCGAAAGTGACTATCAACGAAAAGTTCGCAATCACTTTAAAACAAACAGACATTGAATTAAATTTGGAGGAAATAATATGACACACGAAAAGGTAATAAAAGAAGCTAGTAAACTAATCGAACAAGGAATAAACGTTATCCCAGTTCGTGACCGTGACGAAGTGACCGAAACAAAGACACTTCCGAAAAAGTCGCCGTTCTTCGGTTGGAAGAAATGGCAATCAAACAGAATCAAAGTTTCGCAATTCTATGAAATTTACGAAGCGTCCCGCACGTCATGGATTGCTATCGTTTTGGGGCAAATTTCACGCCGTACCGTTGCGATTGACATCGATAATAAGCATTGGGAAGGGGTTGAACACAAACTTTTCGCAGCGCTTCGCGAAATGTACCCGGAACTTTGGGACAAATTAAGAATTCATAAAACCCAGTCCGGCGGCTATCATATTTTATTCAGCCAGTCGGAGGAACAAGAATTGTTAAGATCCAAAAAATTAGCATACAAAGACGGGGAAAAAGAAGCCGGAATCGAATTGAAAGGGGAAGGCGGGATCATTGTTTGTCCACCGTCCGAAGGTTATTCAATCGTTAAAGACGTTGAAATTCCGATTTTGAATTCAAACGAAGTTGCCGTTCTTCTTGCAATTATTGAAGACATTAACGAAAAGAAGAAAGTTAAAAAAGAACGTGTTTCGAAAACACAACGCGAAGACCGTTATTACTCAACCAATCCGTTTGAAGACTTTAACAATTCGCAAGAAGGCGAAAAAGTTATTGAACAGTACGGCTGGAAATATGACGGTTCGAACTCGCAGTTCATCCACTACACGCGACCGGATAAAAAAGGCGGCGTTTCGGCTTCGTTTATTAAAGACAAACGTTCTTATCACATTTTTACATCTTCAGACGCAAGACTTGAACAGAATTGCAATTATTCGCCGTGTTCACTTGTTCAGACAATCAACGGTTGGACCGGTAAAGAACTTTACCGTTGGTTAGTTGAAAACGGCTTCGGTCGTGCCGACTCGGTGGCTGAAATTAAAAGAGCGCGCCAATTAGCGGAAAGAAAGAGTCCACCGATGCCGAATTTTTCCGAACAAGGAAAAGCAGCTTATCAGGAAGTAATTGAAAAAATGACTTCGGATATTCCTTTCGGGGAGTTTTGGAAGTTCAACAAGCAAGACGGAATCGTAATCAGTCGCGGCAAATTGGTAAATGTTGCCAACGAATTAGGGTTTCGAATCTTAGGGGAAAACGGCGAACTTTACAGAATTAAAGAAGGTAAATTCTTGCACAAACAAAGCGTTCGCGAGTTTCAAGATACTTTGGTCGATTACATTTTTTCGGAAGATGAAGACGTTTACACCGAAATTGTTGACGCGACAGAATCGTTCTTCCAAAAATCAACCGATTTCACAATCAACCGTTTGGAAATTGTTTCGAAAGATTTAATTCTTTCTGACGACAAATACAATTCGTTTAAACTTTACAAAAACGGCGTTGTTCATATCACGGCCGATTCAATCGACTTGGAAAGTTACGACGAATTCGATCAACTTATTTTTGCTGATAACATAAAGAACCGGGAATTTAAGATTTCGAAAAAACCTGAAATGTATTCGGATTTTTTGCAAAAGGCTTGCGGTCTGAACGATTACACAAAAAAAATTCTCGGTTACCTTTCGCACGAATGGAAAGACGAAACAACCGGTTATTTTGTTTTACTAACTGAAAAAGCGCTTGATCCAACGGACGGGGGAGGAAGCGGGAAGAACGTTTTTTGTAGTATGTTAAAAGAAATCACAACGTACGGAAACACAAACGGGGCGCAAATGTCGTTCGATGAAAAAGCGTTTCAGTCCTGGAACGGGGAAAAAGTTTTTACGATTTCAGACATTCCGAAAACATTCCCTTTTGAATTCCTGAAGGAAATTTCAACCGGTTCGTTCAAATTAAAGAAACTATTTAAGGACGTTATCGACATACCGGTCGAAGACGCGCCGAAAATAATTCTTCAAACAAACTATTCATACGAAGTAAAAGACGGAGGAATCAAAAGACGTTTAATTCCGCTTGAATTCTCGGACTTCTTCAGCAAAAACGGAGGAATTGACGGATATTACAACGCGCATTTTCCGAAAGGCTGGGGCGCAAAAGAATGGGCCGACTTTGATACGCTTCTTTGCGAATCGATTCAACTTTGGTTAAAAGGCGGATTGAAATTAAAAGCCACAGAATTAAGCGGCGACGGTTGGAAGAAACAATTCAAAATGGTTTACGGAACGGTAATTGTCGAATTAATCGCCGAACTTCTTCCGACTTGGATTGAAAAACACGAAGTCGGTTCAAAAGAGTTTTTGGAAAGCTTAACAAATTACTATAATGAAAACGACATTCAATTTAAATATAGACCTTCGAAAAATAAGATTCTGAAAGCGATTGAAGAATACTGCGAACACAACAAAATTCACTTTGAAAAATCAAAGGTCGTTTCAAGAGGTCACGGAATTAAAGAACGCGTCAATTTGTTCGGTAGTCCGAAAGAAAAAGACAACGAACCGGAAACATTACCATTTTAAAGAATCAGCCGCACAATTACGCGGCTTTTTTTTATCTTCGCCCAATGCGAAAAAACGAAGAAACACAATTCCAAATAAACTTATTCTATAAACTTTCAAGGCTGGAACTAGAACGTCCCGGCCTTTTTGTTTACGCGGTTGAATTCGGAGGGGAAGAACGAAAAGACTTCGGAAAGATTCGAGAATTGAAAGCGAAAGGAATGCGAAAAGGAATTTCAGATTTAACCGTTATTGGAAACGGTCGAATTGTATTCCTGGAACTTAAAACCGGAAAAGGAACGCAACAACCGGCGCAAAAGATATTCCAAAACAAAGTTGAACAAAACGGATTCGTTTATATGCTGGCCAGGTCAACCGAAGGGGTTGACGAAACGATTCAGCGCGTTTTGGCTGCGCTTGGGTACGAATAAAAAAAGACCGAATCAAAACGAAACGGTCTATTTGATAAGAGATTTATAAACGCAACGTTCTTTCCTCACGCAGTTGTGAAGGCTCGTTTATAAAGTTGTTAGTTGCAATGTATAATAGTATCACCAACATTATAAGTGTTTGAAATAGATGCGCCAAAAAAAGATGCGCAAGTGCTTTCTATAATTTCACCATCACCACATTGTAATAAAATACCGCCATTGTGAACATCAATCTGCATTTCCATTTCAGCAATCATAATAACGGGGCATTGCGCATTTGATAATCTTACGTCACTTGAGCAACTATTAAACAAAACAACTAACAATAAATAAAAAACAATTTTAAACTTCTTCATGATTTTAATTTTTTATTGCATTTACAGCAAACTTTTTTAATAGTGCCATCTTCTTGCAATGTTCTCCAATGTTGTTTGTGTTGGCAAGCTATAACGCCATTTTCGCGAAGTCTTGAAACGGTCAATCCTTTCCGGAGTTTTCCGATTTCTTCTTCAAGTTCAGAAACCCGGCTTTCAAGTATTATTTCTTTACTATTCATCACGAACCCAACAAACCCAATACTTTACGATAACGATCTTGCAGCCTTGTCAATGCAGCTTTCGAAACGGTCCAATCCTTATAACGCATATTCGAAACGGTCGAAAGACCTGATTCTTGGTAAAAGCGAACGTCTTCCAGTTGTTTACGAACTTTTCTTTGCATGAAGTCAATCGATCCGGCCAGTTCTTCAAGTAAATTAGTCGCGGCGATTCGCTCCGGGTTTTCAAATTGAATGATTCTGTCTTCTAGTTTTGCAACGCGTTTCGCGATGTCGTTTTTTATTGCTTCCATATCTATAAATTTAAATTGTATTCTCAACCGATTCAACCATAAATTCCAAACGTTCCAACGCTTCCGAATCGTTTTGAAGCGCTCGACGTAATTCTTTTCGGTGCGGGTAAACTTCGAAGCGGCTTACACTCATACCGGTTCGCAACTTTAATAATAATTCGCTGCGTTTCTGTTGTTTTAGTTCTTTGTAGTTCATTGTCAAATAGCGTCAATCGTTGTTTTATCAATCAATTTTATTGCCCTCTCAAGATCCCTGTATTTTTCCTCTCTTACTTTCAATGCCTCTTTATACTGGCTCCAATCACTATATGCAATTGCGTTTTTTAATACCCTTAATTCATCCAATAATATTTGTTTTGCGTATCTCATATTATGATATGTTTTTAATTAATAACTCATAAGCCCACATTGCAGGCTCTATAAAATTTTGTTGTTCTGCATTAACTTTTATTTTTGCCATTAGTCCACCTCCCTCATACGAATGTCTTTTTTCTGCCTCTGCTTTTACTTGCCTTAAAAATTGTTCTTTGTCAAGTAATGACAATGCTTTTTCTTTTGGTTTCATAATCTTTCTTTCTTTTCAAAGTCTTTTGCTAATCCATCTTTATAGGTACTTAAAAACTTTGTAGCTTCATCCCATTTATCAACTGGAATAAATTGCTCAAAGCATTCTTTATAAGCGTCTATTTTCATAGACGCATATCTTTCCATAACATTAACGACTTCCTCCATTTCAAAAATATCTGCAATATGTAATGGCTCTTCATAAAAAGTTTCTAAAAATTTTTTTGCTGTCATAATCAATTATCTTTTTCAAGTTCTTCTAATTCTTTTCTAAGCGCATTAATTTTCTTTTGCTTGTCTCTTTTTTCCCTTGTTTCCTTGTACTCCTTTTTTAGATTCGATCGCTGCGATTCGTTTTTCTAATTCTTTGATGCTTATCTTTTCCATACCGCTAATCTACTAAACTATTTTTAATTGACAAGCGAAAAAGTTAATTATTTTTAATGAAATACCCGGAACATTGCGCATTGTTAAGAGGCGGTCCGGGTATATTGGTTAAATACAATTATTATAAAACAGAATTTAAAATCCTTTTTAATTCGCTTTTGTTTTTTACTTCGCCAATGAAAAGTGTTTTAGATTCTTCCTCGTCGAAAGGATATTTTATTTCAATAAGGTTATTAAATGGATAGTAATAAAGTTTATCATCTCCGCGAAAATAAATTTCTTTGTATTTTTTACGTTTTAAATATTTAAATCCTAAATCGTATAAGTCGAAATGATCCAGTTTTTTAACATAGATCGGTTCGGAAACATGATAAACCGTTTCTTTGTTTAATAATTTTTCGGGGTCGAAAAATCTTTCTAAATCTGAAAAAGTAAAATTAAAAGGGATAACCTCAACTTCAACTTCAGAATCGTTATAATCTTGTAAAATTACAAATTCAAATCCTTCGTAAAATTCTTCAATAGATGGTTTGTAATACTTATCAATACGACTAATTTCCGTTTGTGGCTGTCTAAAGGTTTTTAATTTTTCTTCAATTTGACGTTTTGTGTACTTTTTTAATTCTTCGCTTATAATTTCCATAAAAAAAAACCGCTTAATCCAGAGGTGAGAGACTCTTTCATAAACGGATTTGTATAAAATTTTTTAAATGCAGCTCTCACCCTACAAATCCAAAGTTAAAACTTTTTTTGAATTAGTTGTTTCAATATAGATAAATTCAATTAAACCGACTTGAACTTATAGTTTTTACTTATATCAAATTTGACTAAATTAAATGTTAAAAAGCTTGTTTATATCGATTATTTTTCGGGGTGTAACAAAAGTTTGCAAATTTTGTAACCAAATGGGCAAGTTTTGTTCCATTTTTGTAACTCCAAACTGTTTGATTTTCAGTGCTTTATCTTATCAGTTACAAAATAACATATTTTTTTCTATTAAATTAATATTTAAAAAAAGAATAATAGTAATAGAAATAAGGGTAAAAAACTTTTAGTGTTTTTGTTTTGAACTGTTTATGAAAACTAGACCACAATAGGGAAATATTTTGTAACCGAACGAGCGTTTCCATTCAAACCCTAATAAATACTAACGTTTCAATGAATTCAAGTTTTGTTACCGTTTTTGTTCCAGTTTTGGACCAACCGCCGCAAACCCCAATAAACACTAACATTTCGCGGTAACATTTTTTTATTTCGACCGAATCGCTTATATTCGCACCCGATGGACATTGAACACGACCGCGCTTTAAACGACTTTTTGCAATACGCAAAAGAACAACTTCCATTCGCAACGAAACATTCACGCGAACGGTTTATTTATCAAATGTGCATCGAGTGCAAAACGCTTAATTCGCAGCAACTCGAAAACGCAATGATTCAAAAACTGTACGGCCGTTGTAAATTTGCGCTTCGTGAAAAATCAATCGACTACATAAAAAATTTATACAAAATTGAACAAATTTGGTTCAAATTAGCTTATATTAGGTAACATTATGGCGCGACCTAGCAAAACACTTGAACAAACAACTTTCTGTAATTCTTGTAAAACTCAAAAAGAAATAACAGATTTTGCAAAGGATAATAGAGCTAAAACTGGATATCAGTCTAGGTGTAAAGATTGCGCAAAGCTTTATTATATTAAAAATAGAGACCATTACAGAAAATTAAAGCAAAAAGAATCTTACAAAAAAAAGGTTAAAGAATATCAAATAAAAAACAAAGATTTAATTAACGAATATAAACGCAAAAGATATTCATCAGAAGACGGTAAAGCAAAGGTAAAAGCATTAAATTCTGAAAGAAGAGCGTTGAAAAGAACAACGTCAGACGGAAGCGTCACTTCAAAATTTATAAAAGAATTAATGATTAAACAAAACTACAAATGCGCATTAAGTGGAGTATGTATAAAACACGATTACCATATCGATCATATCATTCCATTATCAAAAGGAGGTAAGCACACAAAATCAAATATTCAATTATTAAACCCATCTGTGAATATGTCTAAAAAAGATAGTATTTTATGAGACCTACAAAATACACAAAAGAACTTTGTCAGAAACTTATCGAATTAATGTACGAAGGAATGAGTATAGAAGAAGTATGTTATGAATTAAAGATTTGTAAACAAACATTTTATAATTGGTGTGATAAATACCCTGAGTTTTTAGACTCCAAAAAAAAAGGAGAAGATTTTTCAAAGGGGTGGTGGTTAAAGCAAGGTAGAGTAAACTTAGAGAATAAAGATTTTTCAGCAACGTTGTTTTACATGAACATGAAGAACCGCTTCGGTTGGGCTGACAAGCGAGAAGACAAGGTTCAACATTCGGGGTCAATCGAACAAAAAACAGTCGACCTAAACGCGCTCGAATCAAACGATTTGGAAAAGCTGCTTGAAATAAAAAAGAAGCTGGGAGAATGAAAAAACAATCGTTGATAATTTCAATAATCTTTGCAATGTGGATTCCGATCTTAATTAGTTACATTTATCCAAACGACGCGTTGACGTTCTTTACTCAATGGCTTTTCGTTTTGGCTTTTGTTAGCTTCGGAACTTACGCGATATTCAAATATATTGAATCAAAACTTTTCGTTCCGCTTCCTGGCCGTTATTGGATTAAAGGGGGCAACCATTACGCGGACGGTTTAATGTGGACTAAGATCCGAAACGTGAAGTTCTTCTTCTTCAAAAAGGAAATTAAATTTTGGTATCGTTTGAGCCCAGGAGCAATTCAGCCGGACAACTACCAAAAGAATAAGGTTTTCGGAATCACTTCGGTTTTGTATCGACGCAATTCAATTCGAATCGCTTTTGCAAGTCGGCCGAAGTTGAATGTTTTCGATTCGTACCAATACCGCTACGCGAACAAAACGAATTTCCAAATGATTGAAGACGTTAATCAAAAGGCAGAAACTTGGTATCATGCCAAATTAAAGGCGCACAAAACAATTTGGTTCGGTTTGTATCATTTTCCTTATCACGGAGGAAAAACGCCGTCGAATCAAACTTATAATATCGATATTCGATTCGATGAACCTTCTTAATATTCCAATAAAAGACATTGAAGCCGCTTTGGCTCGAAAGTCGTTTTGGAACTTTTGCAAAGCGATGAACCCGGAATTTTACAAAGATTCACGGCCACACCTGAAAACAATTTGCGACACGCTCGAAAACTTTTATTCTGACAAGCTGCTGAAGCCGGACGGAACGCCTTATTCGAAACTAATGATTAACATTCCGCCGCGTCACGGGAAGTCCTATACGCTGACCTTATTCGCTGCTTACATTTTAGGCGTTGACGTAACGAACCAAATCTTTACAGTTTGTTACAACGAAACATTATCCGGAAGGTTTTCGAAAGCGGTCCGAAACATGATCGACACGGTTTCTGTTGATTCTAGAATTTTAGTTTATCCCGATATTTTCCCGAATACGAAAATAAAAAAAGGCGATGCGTCTTTTCAACTTTGGGCGATTCAAGGCCAGCCGCTTTCGTATTTAGGGACGTCTTTAACTGGTACGATAACGGGAGTCGGTGCAAATATTGGAATCATTGACGATCCGGTCAAGAACTACAAAGAAGCGTTTAACGATAGGGCGCTAGATGACATAATCGAATTTTACAAAAACACGTATTTGTCACGGCTTGAAGAAGGATCGAAAAACATTGTCAATATGACACGTTGGGCGAAGCGGGATTTGTGCGGCTATCTACTGGACCAAGAACCGGAAGACTGGTACGTTTTAAAAATGGAAGTTTTCAACGGGGAAGAAATGCTTTGTCCGGAACTCATGAGTCGGGAAACCTACGAAGACAAACGCAAAATGATGGACGAAACAATTTTGCGGGCCAATTACCATCAAGAACCAATGGACTTGAAAAATTCGCTTTATTCCGAATTAAAAACTTACGACCATTTCCCAATGGATGACAAAGGGCGCGAACAACCTTCGTTAATTCGTTGCTATGTGGACACGGCAGACGAAGGAAAAGATTTTCTTTGCGCGATTTGGTTCAAGGAGTTCGACGGAAATATTTACATTATCGACACGCTTTACACACAGGACCCAATGGAGCGAACCGAACCTTTGTTGGCTGCTAAATTAATTCAGAATAAAACGGACCAATGTTACATTGAATCGAACAATGGCGGGCGCGGATTTGCAAGGGCGGTTCAGCAACTTTTATTAAAGAAACGACACAAAAGTTGTAAAATCGTTCCGTTCAGGCAAAGCGCAAATAAAATTGCAAGAATCAAAACACAAGCGCAGTGGTTGGCGCTTCATTGCTATTTTCCGACGGACTACAAAAACAAGTGGCAAAAATTTTATGTAGATTTAACCGGATTTAGTTTAGAATCAAAAAATAAAAACGACGACGCGCCCGACTGTTTAACCGGTTGCGCTGAATGGTCACGAAAACTTATTGGATAAAATGAATATTTTTCAAAGAATCGCAGCGAAAGCGCTTTCAAGATTAACGGGAGTTGAAACGGACAATCCACTTTATAGAGCGGCGACAAGTTCAAGACTTCAGGGTTTCAACCGTATTTTGGGAATGACGGACCAAAACGACGAATTAATTATCAAAGAAGGTTACGCGAAAAGTTCCGACGTTTATTCAATAATTAACAAAATCACAAGAGGTTTAAAGAAAATCGATTGGCAAGTTGAGGTTAAAACCGTCGACGGATGGGAAAAAACAGAGGGGACGCAATGGAACGAATTAATGGCAGCACCGAATAAATTGACAACGTGGCAAGGGTTAATCGAAGAATACGCGGTTTATTATTTACTGCTCGGCCATTCGTACATGTACAAATCGGAATCAATCGGACTTCCTGGAATTGCTGAACTTACAACAATGCCGGCGGATAAAATCGACATTGTAGCGGGCGACTATATGAACCCGATCAAAGGTTTCGAATTGGAAGAAATCACAAATTCGTTTATCCCTTACGAAAAAATGTTATTTCAAAAAATGGTTAATCCAGTTGGAACGTTTGAGGAAAGACTTTACGGAATGAGTCCAATACGTGCGGCTTGGTACGTTGTGCAAAGTGGAAATAATTCTTGGGAGGCGAACGGATCAATTTTAAAGAATCGCGGAGCTTCGGGAATAATAACGTCGACGGCTGATTATCCGCTAACAGACGAAGAAATTGAAGACATCGAGGAAGTTTGGAACAAAAGGAATTCAGGACCGAACAAATACGGAAAAATTGCTTTTGGAGGTAATAAAGTAAACTACCAACAAATCGGAATGAGTCCAAGCGATTTGAAATTAATTGAAATGTCTGTAATTCCACTTCGAACGCTTTGTTCTGTTTACGGCGTTGACGCTGAAGTTCTGAACGATACGGCTTCGAGTACTTATAACAACCGAAAAGAAGCGGAAAAAGCATTGTTCGAAGACGTTGTTCTTCCGTTGGCGGATACGATCAAAGACGGTTTGAATATGTGCGTGACTCCGGATTTGGTAGACGGGGACAAATTACGAATAACTTATTCGACGGCGAAAGTTCCAGCGCTACAAGCCGACAAGGAAAAACAATCGAGTGTTGCGGTTAATTTGGTCAACGGTGGGATTTGGACGCAAAACGAAGCCCGTCTTTATATGGGGAACGAACCGATGGAAGGCGAAGAATACGACCAATTGAAAAGAAATTCGGATAAAACCGATACAACCAACAACGAAAATATTTAACATTGAAATATGAATGTTGAATCAAAACTTTCAAAACATTATCCCGTTAAGTCGATTTCGTTTAAAATCGAAGACATTGACGAAGGGTCAAGACGTGTAAAAGGTTACGCGTCCGCTTTCGACGTTATGGACTCGGACAACGACGTTATCAGAAAAGGGGCGTTCTTGAAATCAATCCATGAGCGCGGACCAATGACGGCGGGAAATCGTAAAATTGCGCATTTAAGGAATCACGATTGGGAACATCAAATCGGAAAATTCGTTGAACTTTACGAGGATGAAAAAGGCCTTGTTTTCGTTTCTGAATTGGGACGATCAACAAAAGGAACTGACGCGCTTCTTGATTACCAAGACGGGATTTTACGCGAACATTCAATCGGGTTTAATTACATCAAAGACAAATTGAATTACATCGAGGCGGACAAATCAACATTTGATTCGAACAACGGCCATTTCGAAATTACCGAAGTAAAACTTTGGGAAAATTCAGCCGTGACGTTCGGGGCGAATGAATTCACGCCGGTTTTAGATGTAGCGAAAGGGGCGGAGGGACGCGATAAATTAATCGAGAAATTAAACGAAATGTCGGAAAGGTTTCAAAAGACGTTGCGAAACGGTGGAGGAACTGACGAACGACTTCAAAACTTGGAATTAACTTTCAAACAAATACAAGAATTACAAAATTCACTTGTTTCTATGAAGCCGGATTTTAAAACCACTTTAAAGGAAGACAAGCCGAACGATTCAAATTTGAATGAACGTTTATTTTGGATAAATCAAATAAATAAATTTTAAAAACAAAGACAATGGCTTTTGAATTAAAGAGTGCGGAAGTTTTAGCACAAATGAATGAAGTTGAGTTGCAAAAGTACTACGTTGAGAAATTAACGTGGGAGCAAAACCAACTAAAAGAAAAAATGGCGGCAATCGAAGAAGCTGCGAAAAAAGACGCAAACGTTTCAGACGACTTGAAAAAAGAAATCGAGGCGTTAAAATCGCGTGAAGTTGAATCTTTAAGAAACGCAGTGAAACAACAAGGAATCATTCTTGGAAAACTACAAGACGGTTCGCTTGCTGGATCTCAAGTTAAATCGGTTGAAGATTCAGTTTCGAAAACTTTAGGTTCTTTAAAAGGGGACGCAAGAAGCGAATTTTTACAAGGGAACAAAAGGGTAACTTTCGATATTGAAAGAAAAGCGGTTGGCGATATGACTTTCGCGGGGTCGGTTACTGGTACAATGCCGCAAGCGGTAAGACTTCCAGGAATCAACAACATTGCTGAAAGACAACCAAGAGTTTACGACCTTATCCCAAAATTAACAGTTTCGGGAAATACTGTTGAATGGGCTTTCGAAAGAAATCAAGAAGGTGCGGCGGCTGGAACTGCTGAAGCGGCTGCTAAGAACCAAATCGACAACGAATTTGCGGTTTCGTCTGTTAGCTTATTGAAGCAAACTGCATATTTCAGAGTTTCAACTGAAATGCTAGACGACGACGCAATGTTTGAATCTTGGTTCAGAAACAAATTAATCGTTCGTTTATTTATTAGAGTTGACGCACAAGTTTTAGGCGGTAACGGTACTGGAACAAACTTAAACGGGGTTATCACGCAAGCAACTGCGTTCGCTGCTGGTGCGTTCGCTAACGCGGTGGACAATGCAAACGAAGTGGATGTAATCGCGGCGGCTGTTAATCAAATCAAAATTGCAGAGCAAGACGCTTCGAACTTAGCAATCGTAATGCATCCAAGCGACGTTACTGGATTGAAGTTTGAAAAAGTTTCTTCGACTGACAAACGTTACGTTCAAAGAGTGTTACAAGCTGGTTCAACTATGAACATTGACGGTATTCCAATTATCGAAACGACTGCGATCACGCAAGGGGATTTCTTAGTTGGAGCTTTCAACAAAGCGTTAATTCTTGAAAAAGGCGGAATCACTGTTGAAATGGGAAGAAACGGGAACGACTTCCGCGAAAACATGATGACAATCCTTGCAGAATGGAGGGGAGAAGTTTTAATCGAAACTAATGATACAACTTGTTTCGTGACTGGTACTTTCTCAACTGCTGAAGCTGCTTTGGAAACTCCATAATTTTAAAGGGGTAAAATAATAAAGGGGCGGTTTAAATACCGTCCTTTTTTTTGTTATATTAGTGAAAATTTAAAAACGTTTTCAAATGGACAATAAAATTGAAAAAGCTAAATCGGTTAAAGTAATATTAAAACCAACGGCAAAAGGAAAAAAGAAAGGTTTCCCGGAAGGCGCTTTGAATAGCGACGGAAATCTTGCAGTTAATGAAAAAACCGCTTCGAAACTTTTAGCGGCTGGATTAGCTGAAGAATTAAAAAAATAATTTTCTATTGGTTTTTTGTTTGATGTGGGCGGTTACTATGTAGCCGCTTTTTTTTTATTATTGCATTATGTCGATTATTTCAATAGCGGACTTCAGCGCGGGCGAATTAAAATTAACTCGCAACAATTCGGTCGATACCGATTTGCAAAGTTACATTGACGAAACGGAAGAAAAATTCCTTCGTTCGTTGTTAGGCGATACGCTTTACATTCAATTTGTTGCGCAATTACCAACGCCAACGCTTCAAAAATGGACCGATTTATTAAACGGTTACAATTACACGGTTGAGAATGAAAACGGCGAAAACGAATCGGTTTATTTCGTAGGGGTAAAAAAAATGCTTCGTTTGTTTACCTGGTTCAATTTCGTTCGTGAACAATCGTTTCAAAACGCAATCGTAGGCCAGGTAAAGGGAGCGAGTCAAGCAAGCGCGAACGCTTCGATGGAAGAAATTTCACGATTAATAAAAACGAGGTACAATAAAGCAATTGAATTGTATCATAGCTGCTATAAATTTATTTATGACAACGACGAACAAACAAGAACTTCCACTTCGGTTGTGGACAATGGGGGCGGCTCTTTTACTTTTAATGTTTCGGATACTCGTTACATGGTGGACGGGGCAACCGTAAAGATTGAAGGCGACGAATACACATTTTCAAATATTGTAGCCGATACGAGTTTCGACATAACCGGAGCAACTGGAAAAAGTTATTCGGGGGCGGTTTCGATTAGTTACGAAATATTCGATTTGTGGAATTTTTCGAAGTTGAATAAAATAGGAATTTGGTAATATGGCAAGAACAACCGAAGAACAATTGATCGATTCAGTCGTGACCAAGTTACGCAACAAAAGGACGGGAACAATTTCGTCCGTTGTGAATGAAGGCGGGGGAATTTACACTTTAAACGTAACAAACACTTTCGATGTCGTTTCTGGGCATTACATTAGTGTTCTTGGTTCTTCTTCACTTGTTAGAGAAGTTGTTTCGAATACGTCGATAAAAGTTTTAAGTTCGACCGATTTAAGCGCGGCGACTTCATGGACGGCGAATTTTCCTTATTTCTTTTACGGAAACCCAGTCGACATAAACAACGAAAGAAACACGGAATCGGATCAGCGAAACAACTATCCGGCCATTATATTATTCGAGGTTAAAAACATTGTAAAGAATCGCGATAAAAACGACATAATCCAGCGAACGCCGACTTTGAGGCTTTATTTCATGGATATGTGCGAACATTTCGACAAAACAATTTCCGAAATTTACACGGAAGTTTTGGACCGAATGGAGGAATTGAGCGAGGAATTTGTCAACCAATTAGAGAAAGAACGCGGCGTTTATATCCAGGACGAAAGTTATAGAGTTGAAAAATTTTCGAAATGGTCTGTTCGTGTAATTCGAAACGGACAAACAAATTCTGACGTTATATTCGACAACCATTTAACCGGTGTCGGAATAGAAATCGACGTCCCAATGTCGAACGCGTTAAATTGTTTGTGTTGTTAGTGTACAACCAAAAAACAAAAATTGTAAATTTCAAAACGAATTCAAAAATTAATTAAAATAAAAAAACAATGAGTTGTTCAACAAATTATGTAGACTTAGGAAAACCGGGTTGTCCGTCAAAAATGGCAATCGCAAAAAGATTGGTTTTCGTTCCGGAATATGCAGCAGACGGAACAAAAAATAAAATTTCGCTTGCAAACGCGGCAACGCTATCGAATTGGATTACTAAATTCAACGAAGCGAACGCGAAGGATAGATTTTATCCGATTGTAGAACTTGACAACGTTACGGACGAAAGAGCTGATCCGGAGGTTGAAACATTAGATTCGGGTAGAGTTATTGAAACAAGAAGGGGGACAAGAAACTTTGTAGGTCACGCAATCCAACAAGGAACAATCTATTTATCGCAGCTAAAAAGCTGGGAAAATGTAAAATTCGGTGTTTACATTATCGACAAGGACGATAATATTATTTATAAGAAATGCGACGGGGATACGGATCTTTATCCGATTTTGGTTGACGAAGCAAGTTACTTCAATAGATTAGTAAAACCGACGTATTCAACTTCGGAAAAAATCGAATTGAATTTCAACTTTAGACAAATCGAAGACGATGCGGACCTTAGAGTTTTAGAAGCAAGCGACTTGGATTCGGGATTCTCGCCATTAGAAGATTTCTATTCGTTGTTAGACGTTAGCGGAACGGCTTCGGCAATTTCAACAACTGGTTTCACAATGACTTTAGTTGATCCTTACGGCGATCCAGTTGAGGACTTAATCGCTGGGGATTTTTCACTTGAAGAAGTTTCGCCAACTCCTGGTTCGGTTACGATTTCAGGCGTTACAGAATCAAGCGCAGGTGTTTATGTATTCTCGTTCAGTGCTGAAACAACCGGCGACGTGTTAAGCTTAACGCCATCTAAAAACGGTTACGACTTCAGCGCGATCCCTTCGGTAACAATCACAATTCCTTAATAAATGGCGGTAATTGTTAAAGAGGCAAAAACGAAGGGGTTCTTCCTGGTTGGAAATTGCAAGACAGAATTTAAAAGGGACGCCGTCAAAAAGATGACGTTCCCTGAATTCAAAGCAACATTCGAACCGCACGGAATTGTTAATCTTGTAACAATTTACGAAGCATTAACGGGGAAGAAAGTCGGAAAAGCGAAAGCAACGCCGGCGAGCAAAAGAAAAGGCAGTTAGTTGTTTATAGTAGTTAATAGGTTAAAGGAGGGGGCGGCGACGTTCCCTTTTTTTCATTATGGATATTTATAAGACAATTTCGAAATATGCAAAATTAGACTTCGGCGACGTTATTTTTGCGGTCCTGAACCTTGACAATATTAAAGAACTAATAATCGAACTTCAGCAAGAAAGACTATATGAACGCGGAACGGATTCGGAGGGTCGAAGTCTTGGCGACTATTCAGATTACACAGTCGAAATAAAACGGGAAAAGGGGCAACGATACGACCATATTACACTACGGGACACGGGCGAATTTTACGAATCGTTCACGGTTACGGTTGTAAAGGACGGAATCGTTTTAGATGCGAATCCGAACAAAGAAAACACGAACTTGTTCAGCGAATACGGAATCGACATTCTTGGACTTGACGATTTTTCTTTTAATATTGTAAAGGACCAAATTTTGGTTGAAATGTATCAATATATTGTAAACAAACTATGAAATACTTTGAAACGCTCGACGATTTACCGATTTACAACTTTTGGAAGGTCCGCGAAACGGGCGATTTTGTTTATTTGTTCGAAGATTTCAAGAACGAAGAAGCTAGTAAGCTAACAAAACGGAAAGTTTGGAAAGGTGTTTTGGCGGAATTGTGGCGCAAAATGGATGCGGAATTTATCGAAAACTTCGCATTAACTGACGAATTCTTTAATCGACTACTAATTGAAAAGAAAATCATTAATTTGCAGTTAGATTATATGTTGACGAAAAGTTCTGTAATTCGTGCCAGGTTGAAAGGGGAACAACAAAAACTCGAATTAAATTATCAGAACGAAGAATTCAAACCCGTAAAACTTCACGAATTTATCGCGGGAATTGAAAAATACATAGGTTTCCAAATCAACGAAAAGGAAATTAGCACGAATAAAGTATATTCGTACGTTAAACAAATGAAAGAACAAGCGGCGCAATATGGCAAAGAAATTAAATAACAAAGACTTTTTCGAACCGGATTTTGGAAAACCTTTAATCGAGGTTTTCAAAGACATTCAAAAAGAAATTGACGAATCGATCAAAGGAATTCGAAAATTCGGTAGTGCGTTAAAAGATGAAGTCAAGGCGAACAAACTTGAAACGGCTGAAGACGTTCAGAAATTAAGCGAAGCGAGAAAGAAAGCGAACAAGGCGATTGAAACGGAAGCGGAACTTCAAAAGCACCGCTTAATTGTAGCAAAAAAAATAGCAGAAGAAGAAAAACGCGCAGCAAAAGAGGCTGAAAAAATTAGAGAAGAAAAAAGAAAAAATGCTGAATACGATAGAAGGCAAGCGGAAAAAAACGCTGAAAATAAAAGAAGATTAGCCGAAAAAGAAGCTGAATACGGTAGGAGGTTAGCAGATTTAGAAAAAGCCCGATTAGAAAAATTACAAGCGGAGAAAAGGAAAAACGCCGAATACGATAGAAGACAAGCGGAAAAAAATGCTGAAAACAAAAGGAGATTAGCCGAAAAAGAAGCGCAATTTCAAAACAAATTAGCCCTTTTAGAAAAAGCCCGATTAGAGAAGTTGCAAGCGGAAAAAAGGGCAAATGCTGAATACGATCGAAGACAAGCGCAAAAGGAAGAACAATTCCAAAAAAGGAAAGCCGAAAAAGATAAAGAAAGGGCAGAGAAAGAAGCAGCAAGACAAAAGGCACGTATTGAAAAAAACAAAGCCGTTGCCGGATCGATTAAAGATATGCGTCAACAATTATCGAGGTTGACAAAGGCTTACGATAATTTAAGCAAAGAGGAACGCGAAAACGCACAAGTCGGGGGGTTATTACTGAATCAAATAAAAGCGCAAAGGAAAGCCGTCGGAGATTTAGAAATGGCAACCGGACGCGCACAAAGGAATGTCGGAAACTATGCGGACGCGTGGGGACGTGTTGGTTCATTGTTTTCGCGTGGGCTTGGTTTCTTGGGTATTACTGCGGGAATTGCTGGCGTTAAATCGTTTATTGATTCCTCAATCGAAGCATTCAGGGAACAAGAAAAAGCGGTCGCACAAGTTAAAGCCGGTATCGAAGCAACCGGAGGCGCTGCGGGGCTATCGCTTAGACAATTAAAAGAGGAAGCAACGGCTTTGCAAAGAAATACTTTGTTCGGGGATGAAGAAATTTTGAAAAACGCAACGGCCCAGCTTTTAACGTTTACCAATATCACGGGCGAAAATTTCAAAAGAACCCAAGCGGCTGCGCTTGATTTGGCGACAAGACTCGACGGCGATTTGAAAAGCGCATCGATTCAATTAGGTAAAGCCTTAAACGATCCGGTTGCGAATTTATCCGCTTTGAGTAGGTCCGGGATTCAGTTCAGCACGGAACAAAAGGAAGTTATTAAGACTTTAACCGAATCTGGGCGACTTGCTGAAGCGCAATCGATAATCCTTGACGAATTAAATAAGCAATATGGAGGCTCAGCCGAAGCGGCCGCAAAAGCCGACGCCGGATTCACTCAACTTTCAAATTCATTCGGGGACGTTAAAGAAATTGTCGGGCAAGTAATTGTCGAAGGGTTAAGGCCGTTAATTAGGCAATTAAAGGAGTTTTTCGATACGATTGACGAAGGGGACGTTCGTTCGTTCTTCAGCGCGTTAAAACAAGGGTTCAAAATCATTGCTGTTGGTGTTTCGGCTTGGGTTAGTTATAAAGTGGCAATAAATGCGGCAAGATTAGCGACTTCGACTTATACACTCGTTACGAAAGGGGCGCAACTTGCAACGGCTTTGTTTTCGAAAGGGATTAAAGGCGCTGCGATTTCGTTCAAAGGCCTTAATACTGTAATGAAGGCGAACCCAATTGGCTTGGTTGTTTCGGCAATTACTGCTGCAATCACGGCGCTTTCGTTGTTCAATGATGAAATTGACGAAACTATTGAAAAACAAGACGAATTGGAAAAAAGAACGGGCGCAAGTTTGGAAAACAGATTCCAAGCCCGAAGACGTTATTCAATTTCACAACTTCAAGCGCTTCGCGACGATTTAGAGGAAAACAAAAGAATTAACGAAGAAGAATTAACAGACTTGACCGCAACGGCGAACGCTGAAAACGAAATTATTCAAAACCGAATCGATTTCAATAAAAAGGAAATTGAAGAACTTAGAAAAGGTTTAGCGGAAAGGATTAAGAATTTTGGAGGAAATAAAAAATTAATAGACCTTGAAAAGAAAGACACGCAAGAATCAATCGACTTGTTGGAGGAAAAAATAAAAGCGGACGAAGCGGAATTAAAAGTTGTTAAAGATTCAAATCCGGTTATTGACAAAAGGATTGAACAAATAAAAGAAATTAACGAACTTTTAAGACAAAGAAGAAAGGAATCAAAAAAAGCTGGGGAAAAAGCGCCGTCGGTTCTTCCTGGTGTTGATTTAGCGGAAGAACAAGCGGAAAACACAAAAAAATTCAACGATGAAATTTTAAAAGGGACGGAAGACACAATCGAAAAAACAGTCGAAGCGGTAAAAGACGGGGCGGATCAAGTCGCAGACATTGAAGACGATAAACTTGACAAACAACGCGAGCGAAACCGCAAAATGTTGGAAATTGCGCAAGACTTTTATCGAGAACAAGACCGCGCAAGAGTCGAAGAACTTGACCGTGAAATTTCAGATTCAAAACGACGCGAAGACCAATTAACGCAATTAGCTGCGGGAGGTTCTGAAGAAGCGCAAAGAAGTTTGGCTTTAGAACAACAAAGACAATCGGAATTAGAACGCGAACG
>Ga0208018_100165_pt1 | contig 22303 bp, 25 predicted proteins | sample 31_taG_FD_184105 | JGI IMG/M metagenome (GOLD analysis project Ga0208018, IMG submission 184105) | Marine viral communities from the Gulf of Mexico - 31_GoM_OMZ_CsCl metaG (SPAdes) (version 2) | ecosystem: Environmental > Aquatic > Marine > Oceanic | place: Gulf of Mexico | collected 2015-07-12 | reverse complement strand
GGAGCATCAGGCCTGTGTCCCGCGGCAGCGCCAATTCCGAATATTTAAGGTTCGGAATTAGCCCTTCCGCTCATGGCTGGGGATTTTTCAAACGGCGGTTTTGGGGAGATTACGTCCGGCGATTACAGAACTACCGTGCCTTTGAGCGCGCCCGCCTTCAACCCCGAACTTAAGTATACGCCCCCTACTGTGGTTTGAGGGGACGCGGATATTCTCTTCCGGACTTGTTCCTGTGCATCTGCGGCTTGCCCGAAGCGTTTTACGCTTGTGATGCGCGTGTATAAGGCACTCCAACCCAACCAGTTTCTATTGAGTGTCGCAAATAAATAACATTGTTTGAACAGTTCTAGCTTTTCGTAAAGGCAGCATCATGCTACCGCTCAAAGTTGAACGACTATGCCTAAATTAGAGCATCTTATTCAGATTACAGTAAGCACAAGAAGAGCCGTAGGCACTTCTTGTGCGGCAGCCTGCGAAACGAGTGCTATTTGATGGTGGGACAGCGCAGCGAAGCACAAGAGGACTTGCGGTTTCGCGTCCTGCGCTTGCTGCAGGAAAACCCTGAAATGTCCCAGCGGGATATTGCAGCCGCGGTCGGTATAAGCGTTGGCGGCGTGCATTACTGCCTGAATGCGTTAGTGGCAAAAGGTATGGTTAAGCTGGGGAATTTCTCGGCTTCGAACGACAGGCGCCGCTATGCCTATATCCTGACGCCAAAGGGCCTGACTGCAAAGGCTGCGCTTACATCACGATTTCTCAAGCGGAAGATGGAAGAATACGAAGCGCTTAAAAAAGAAATAGAGACGCTTCAAACTGAAGTAAATTTGGGGGCCGATATGGCATCCGGATCCCGACAATAACCGCAAACCGAAAAGATATTTTAATGAAACGCATTTTAATCACCGGCACCGCTGGTTTTATCGGCTTCCATCTGGCCAAGCTCCTGCTCGCTGAAGGCTTTATTGTCCACGGTTTTGACGGGATGACGGATTACTACGATGTAGCTCTCAAACAGCGCCGTCACCAAATGCTACTTCAAAGCCCAAATTTTGCCGCGACCGAAGGGATGCTTGAGGATCAGGCTTTGTTCGACCGCGTCGCTGATGAATTCGCTCCGGATGTGATTGTCCATCTCGCAGCGCAGGCCGGCGTTCGTTACAGCCTGGAGAACCCGCGGGCCTATCTCGACAGCAACGTGATCGGTACCTTTAATGTGATGGAGGCGGCACGACGTTTGAAGGTCAAGCATTTGATGATGGCGTCGACTTCTTCGGTTTACGGTGCCAATGAAGAGATGCCTTTCATCGAGACTGAAAAGGCTGACACGCAGCTGACCATCTATGCGGCGACAAAGAAGGCCACCGAGAGCATGGGGCATTCCTATGCCCATATACATGATCTACCCACCACAATGTTCCGGTTCTTTACCGTCTATGGCCCGTGGGGTAGGCCAGATCTGGCGCTTTATAAGTTCGTCGATGCGATGCTGGATGGGCGACCGATCGACATCTATAACAACGGTGATATGTACCGCGACTTCACCTATGTCGATGACTTGGTCCGCGCGATCCGCTTGTTGATCGACGCAGTGCCAGAGCGGCCCAAGGATGGCGTTGTGCCAGAAGGCGACAGCCTTTCCCCGGTGGCTCCGTACCGTGTAGTCAATATTGGTAACTCCGACAAAGTACGGTTGCTAGATTTTGTGGACGCGATTGAAGACTGTCTCGGACAAAAAGCCCAGCGGAACTACATGGGCATGCAAACCGGCGATGTGCCCGCTACTTGGGCCAATGCAGAGCTCCTGAAAACACTAACGGGCTATCGCCCTCAGACAGATTTCCGGGATGGAATCGCACGGTTTGTCGAATGGTATAGGGAGTATTCGGGGAAATGAACTTGGATATGAAAAAGAAAATTGCGGTTATAGGGCTTGGCTATGTTGGTCTTCCGCTTGCGATAGAGTTTGGCAAATTCCGTTCGGTGATCGGCTTTGATATCAACCAGAGTCGCATCGATGCGCTGCGCGAAGGTCGTGACGATACGCTGGAAGCTTCCGAGGGAGAGCTTCGCGAGGCTTCTCACCTTTCATTCACGACAAATCCTGCAGATTTGGCGGACGCGCAAATCTACATCGTCACCGTTCCAACCCCGATTGACGCGCACAAGCGCCCTGACCTGACGCCCTTGATCAAGGCTTCCGAAACCTTGGGCAAGGTTCTGAAACGCGGTGACATCGTAATCTACGAATCCACCGTATACCCCGGTGCCACAGAAGAAGACTGTGTGCCTGTGCTGGAACGCGTCTCAGGCTTGACCTTTAACGAAGATTTCTTCGCCGGGTATTCCCCTGAACGGATTAATCCCGGTGACAAGACGCACCGCTTGCCAGATATCCGTAAGGTAACGTCCGGATCCACACCCGACATCGCCGAGAAAGTGGATCAGCTTTATGCCAGCATTATCACGGCAGGCACGTACAAGGCCGAAAGTATCCGTGTGGCAGAAGCTGCAAAGGTGATTGAAAACACGCAGCGGGATCTGAACATCGCTCTGGTCAACGAGCTGGCCATCATTTTCAATAAGATGGGAATTGATACCGACGCCGTGCTGAAGGCCGCAGGTACGAAATGGAACTTTCTGCCCTTCCGTCCGGGCCTAGTCGGTGGCCACTGCATCGGAGTTGATCCTTACTACCTGACCCATAAGGCGGAGGCGCTGGGCTATCACCCTCAAGTGATCCTCGCAGGGCGACGTATCAACGATGGCATGGGGGCCTATGTTGCCGGTCAACTCGTCAAAGGCATGCTCAAGCGGAGTATTCAGGTCAATGGTGCGCGAGTGTTGGTTTTAGGGCTCACCTTCAAGGAAAACTGTCCTGACTTGCGGAATACACGTGTTGTCGACGTTGTGCATGAATTGCAGGATTACGGGATCGAGGTTGATGTTTGCGATCCATGGGTAAATCCGGAGGATGCTCAAAGAGAATTTAATATTAATATGATACAAGCTCCTAATGAATGTACCTATGATGGGATAGTTTTAGCCGTAGCACACAAAGAGTTTTGCAAGACCAACGCAGGAAGCCTTCGCCGATACGCGCGATCACCCGGCATTTTTTATGACTTAAAAAGTGTTCTTGCTACCAGTGAGAGTGACTTGCGCCTGTAATATTTTTAAGTCGTGGCAATATTTTATATCAGAACAGACTGTTTCAACCAGATTATTCTTATCTAAAAAATGGTAAAATTGTGAAAATAAATATTTCCCGTGGATGTTATCGAACGCACCAACATTATGATCTAAAGTGGATTTAGAGATATGCTTGAGAGAACATTATTCGTGTGTGCTTTTAGCTCCGGATGTGAATTTACATCATGATTGCAAGTGGGGACTGGAAAAAAGCTTGGGTTCTTCTTGAGGCGCGCGAGCAGCGCAATGCTTGGTTCGTCTTAGGAATCATTATTTTAGGCGGGCTGTCTTCTGCAATGATGATTGGATCAGTACTGCCTTTCCTTTCCGTCCTTGCAGACCCTGAAACGATTACCCGCACACCTGCGCTTAAATGGGCTTATGATAAATTTGGCTTCGCTTCAAAATACAATTTTCTGATTGCTCTGGGATTAGGCTCGTTGGGAGTGATCATAATTTCTAGCGTAATCCAACTAGTTAAGACTTGGGCTGTGGCGCGATTTGCTACGATGAGAACACACTCACTCAGCCGCCGCCTACTGGCGACCTATCTGGGTCAGCCCTATGAATTCTTTCTTAACAGCCATTCTGGCGACATGGGCACACGCATTCTAACCGAGACACAACAAATGGTCGGCCAGTTTCTTCGCCCGGCGGCCGAGGCCGTGGCCTCCATTTTTACAATTTCCGCTATTATCATTCTGCTACTCTGGGCAGAGCCCTTTGTGGCAATAGCGTCCTTTACAGTGTTGGGAGGCGTTTATTCGCTGACCTACTGTATTAGCCGTCAACCCCTTAAAAAATTGGGGATGGCCCGCCTCAAAGCTAATAGTGCACGCTTTCGTACTGCAAACGAAGCGCTGGGGGGCATCAAGGATATAAAATTACTAGGCCGCGAGGGAGATTACCTCGTCCGCTACGACATTCCTTCTTACGAAATGGCTCGCGCCAACACCCGCGTTCAAATAATTTCCGCGATGCCTAAGTTTGTTTTAGAGGCAATCGCATTTGGCGGGATTATCTTATTGTGCCTATTTCTGATAGAAACGGACGGCTTGGAATCGGGATCTGGTATACGGGAAATATTGCCGGTGCTAGGTTTGTTTGCCTTTGCGGGGCAGCGGCTAATGCCCGAACTGTCTAAGCTTTACCAATCGCTAGCTCAAATCCAAGCCGGTAGTGCAGCAGTGGAAATTGTCTACCGTGATCTGAGTTTGCAGATCAATGCGAAACTGCCGCAAATACCGCCGAAAGCTTTAGGTTTATGCAAACAGCTTGATCTACAAAATGTGTCCTATAGCTATCCGGGATCTACTAGTGCTGGCGTGAAAGAGATTTCATTAAGTATTCAGGCAGGTGAAAAGATCGGAATCGTTGGCGGCACCGGAGCTGGAAAAACTACTTTAGCCGACCTAGTCCTTGGTCTACTCAATCCTAATAGCGGATGTTTAGTGGTCGACGGTGTAACCTTGAACGCGGATAATATGCGCGCCTGGCAGCAAAGTGTGGGCTATGTGCCCCAAGATATCTTCCTTACAGACGCCAGCCTAAACGAGAATATCGCACTTGGAGTGCCTTTCGGACAGATCGATCAAACACGGGTTGAGAAGGCCGCAAAAATGGCCCGGATAGAACAATTTATTCTCACCGAACTACCGGAAGGCTATGCTACTACCATTGGTGAACGTGGCGTGCGCCTTTCCGGCGGACAGCGTCAACGGATCGGAATTGCCCGCGCTCTCTATCACAAGGCCAGTCTGATCATGTTTGATGAGGCTACGTCAGCTTTGGACAATCATACAGAAGCTGAAGTACTGGCTGCAATTGAGGACTTACCTGGTGACACAACAGTGTTGATGATTGCTCATCGCCTAAGCACGGTAAGGCAGTGTGACCGTATTATTGTAATGGAGGCAGGTAAGATCGTTGGCATTGGGCCATGGGATAGTCTGATAGAAAAAAATGCCGCTTTCCGTAAAATCGCTCAGAATTTTCAGTCCTAAATGTTTACTAAAATGGAACAATCGTCATGAAGAACCAAATGTATCCCGAGGTCTTCATAATGGGCGCACCGAAGTGCGGTACGACGACATTATATTCTTGGCTAGCGCAACATCCCAACATCTGTACCCCAAGTGTCAAGGGCCCCATTATTTCTTTAGCTGCTATGGGCCCGAGATGGATTTAGAGAGCTATCTTGCACTTTATGATATTGGCGGCGATCGGCGGGTGGTAGATGCCTCCGTCTGGGACCTGTTTTCCCAAGAGGCCGTGTCTAAAATTATGGCTACCGTAACGGATGCCCAATGCATTATCTGCCTCAGATCACCAATTGCCATGACACCCTCACTGCACTACCAGAAACTCTATACTGGTCACGAGACAATTCGCTGTTTTGACGTAGCATGGCGCGTGAATGCGGCTCGGCGGGCAGGGCGCTTCGAGGGTATTATCAATTTTCCCGACAGTGCCGATCCAAGCCATATGGACTATCAAAAGGCCTGCATGTTGGGTTCGCAGGTCAAACGGCTGCTTAGAAATGTGGACCGACGGAAAGTGCATTTCTGCTTTCTTAAGGATATATCAAACGACCCTGTCGAAACCTTTCGCGCGCTGTGCAATTTTCTGGGTTTGGACCCAGAGGTTGAGGTTGACTTCAGCCCCACAAACCCAAATTCAGGATGGCTCTCGAACCGGTTACGCTACCTTTTGGATCTTGCTTCTGCGATCAAGCTCAAATTAGGCATCCGAAAAAAAACAGGCCTGCAGAACTACTTTCATAGGGTGAACAAGACAGATATAAAATACGCGTATTTTTCTCTTGTAGTCCAACAGGAAATAAAGGCGGCTTTTCGCAGCGACATTGAGCTATCCTCACAGCTGACGGGACGCAATCTCGATCATTTCCCGGCCGCGTAGCCCACCCGCTAAGCTTCGCTAGTTGTCCTATTCTTATATTTGTGGTCTTTTAAAATGACGAAAATAGCGATTGTTCTAGGCCGTTTGGGAACTCATGGTCCAAGCTATGTCAGATTGCAGCTTGCTGCTGAAATGATCCGGCGGGGCTATGAGGTCGATTTCATCATAGGCCAAGATCCCGACAATCTAGCGCAAAATGTACCCAAAGGATGTAACATACATATTTTGGGCACCCAACGTCCAAGAGCTTTTATTAAAAGATTGCGAGATCAGCTCAAGCATGTACAGCCGGATGGAGTGCTTGCTTCCTCATGGCCGTTTTCCGTAGCAAGCGTGATTGCGGTTAAATTACATAACATAAATTTACCTATTGTAGTCAGCGAGCATGCTGATTTCCGTACGAATATTCAAAAAAGCGGAGAGTTCACACAAAAAGATGCATGGTTAATCAGGAAATTATCACGATTTATCTATAACCGAGCGACAAAGATAGTTGGTGTTTCCCAAGGCGTCACTGATGGATTATGTGAGATCGCCAGCGTCGACAGACGTAAGACGAAAACGATCTACAATCCATTGCGACTTTTTCAAAATGATGAACCAGTAACAACGGAAACAAGTCTGCTGCGTAGGAATTTTTGGAGTTCAGACGATATCAAATTGCTTTCTGTAGGTAGGCTTGCCCCGCAAAAATCTTACCATACAATGATAGAGGCATTGTCCATACTGAAAGACAAAGGCCCTTTTAAGCTGATTATCGTGGGTGAAGGTGCTTTACGCACTGATCTGGAAAAACAGATCGTGCATCATGGACTTGAAGAGAACATTATTCTAGCAGGTCAATCCCACTCCTTATCTGAATACTACCAAAATGCGGATCTTTTTCTACTTAGCTCATCCAGCGAAGGATTTGGCAATGTCCTTGTTGAAGCGCTTTCTTTTGGCCTTCCGGTTGTCAGCACTAACTGCCAAAGCGGCCCATACGAGATTTTGGACGGGGGTAAGTATGGGGTCTTGACCCCGGTAGATGATGCTCCCGCCTTCGCCTTAGGTATTGAACAGGCCCTTTCTAATTCCACTGATCCCAATCTGCAAAAGAAGCGTGCAGCGTTCTTTTCCATTGAGATGGCAACGGATCAGTATCTCGCCGCGCTATTTTCAACATCAAAACTTAAATACTCTGAACCCACTACATGAAACCTCTCATCTCCATTCTCACCCCATCTTGGAATCGCGCAACCTATTTACAGAGGGTCTGGGAGGGGCTTGAATCACAAGGTTTGCGCGATTTCGAGTGGATCATTGGCAATGATGGATCGCAGGACGAAACAGTGGAGGTCGTACGCGCACTTGCACAAAAGTCCGACTTCCCCGTGACCTTGGTATCCGCCTCTCAGCGGGTCGGAAAATCACGCATTGACAATGAGATTGTGGCCACAGCGAGGGGCGACTTTATTCTTTGGTGCGATTCAGATGATATTCTATTGCCGCAGGCTCTACAGACCCTAATCGACACTTGGCGCAGCATCCCTGAGACGGAACACGCGGAATTTTGCGGGGTCAGCGCGCTTTGCGATACTGAGAGCGGCATTTTAGGAAACCCGTTCTATAGACCGGACGAGCCTCAAGATATGAGCTGGAACTCCTTGTTCCAATCCTTACGCTCCGATCTCGTGATTTTCACCCGAGCGGATCTAGTCAAGCAAAACCCTTTTCTCGAAGTCGATTTCCTGATCTCGGAATCTTCGGTCTGGAACCGAATTGGTGTCCTGAAGACACGGTTCATTCCCATTGTGTTAGAGCGCAAACAATATGGAGAAATTAACGCCCTCTCCCATAGTGGGCACATGTCTTACAATCGTGGCCATGCCCATGCGATGGCCGCGACGAAGCCCTATGTCTTACCGTTTCTTAACTTAGAAGAGCGCTTAAAAAGGGCCGTGAACTATCTGCGTTATTGTCGGCACGGGGATATACCGCTGCGCGAAGCCTTGCAGCTATGGCGTGCTGACGAGAGAGAAATTGCATACTTTATAGCTCTATGGCCCTTAGCACAAACCTTGGCGCTCAAGGATCAGCTACAAGGGAAGGTACGTAAGACCCACCTGGACTTTCTAGCCGCGCAGGCTGTAGCGACCATCACCACCGAAAGATTAAACTTTGAAACATAAACTGCTCTCTGGCGCTTATGGGGGCATTCGAATGGTGCGCCGCATACGTTCACGGTTGAAGCTGACACAGCTCCGCTTAAGCGGAGTCCAGGTGCATAGAACCGCTCGAATTAATCCCGGTGCAATTTTTGAGCTATCTGGCGGCAAGATCATTATTGGTGCGCGCAGTTATATTGATCGCGGCGTTATACTGCGCGCCTTGGGCGGCACGATCGAGATTGGAGAGGACTGCTCGGTAAATGCTTATAGCGTACTGCAAGGTGGCGGGGATCTGCACGTGGGAAACAAAACGCGGATCGCCTCGCATACCGTGATTGTGCCATCCAACCACGTCTTCTCGGACCCTGATACTCCGATCAAAGATCAAGGCCTGACCCAAATCGGCATTACCATCGAAGAAGATGTCTGGATTGGTGCCGGTGTCCGGGTGCTCGACGGTGTTGTTTTGGGCCGGGGGTGTGTGGTCGCTGCAGGCGCGGTCGTGACAAAGTCAGTTCCGCCTTTGAGTGTCATGGGCGGGGTGCCTGCTAGAAAAATTTCATCCCGCTAGAGAGCCTCGCGCTGCACAGGACCATCAAGCTCCATGACATATCGAACCGATATTCAAATTCTTCGAGGGATTGCCGTTATTTTGGTGGTCTTGTTCCACCTCGACATTCCATATTTCGATTCAGGATTTCTGGGGGTGGATGCGTTTTTCGTCATCAGTGGGTTTTTGATGGCCCTGCTATACCGGCAGGGACAGATGGAGGGGTTCTACCGGCGGCGCTCAGCGCGTTTACTGCCCGCCTATTTTGCAACGATCTTTGCTACTCTGTCGCTCAGCATCTTTTTCACTTTGCCCTCAGAACAGGTGCAAGTAGCCGAACAAGGCCTATACGCCTCGATTTTTGCGTCCAATATCGGATTTTGGATGCAAAATTCCTATTTCAGCAAGGCGGAATTCAACCCCCTGCTGCATCTATGGTCATTGGGAGTGGAGATCCAGTTCTACCTTTTTGTGCCCCTAGTAGTCTGGATGCATCGCAAGATAAGGCCGCTTTTGGTCATCGGGGGGGTGGGATCGCTGGTTCTGGCGCTCGCTCTGGTCACAATTAGCCCCAAGACCGCATTTTTCATGATGCCATTGCGCATCTGGCAATTCCTGCTCGGTGCGGGAATTGCATGGTATCTGACCCATGAAGGCCGCCCGCGCTTTGCACGTCCTTGGCTAGGGGCGGTCACTTTGAGTGCTCTCGTGATACTTGCAATGGGCTACCCTGTGCGCGGCCAGATGCAAGATGTGGTCCTAGGCCACCCAGGTCTCGCTGCAGTGCTGATCAGCGCGGCCACGGGAGGCGTTCTAGCCTTTGGATTGCCGGAGAGGGCTGCAGCATCGGTGCCCGGGCGGTTGCTCGAAAAAATGGGGGACTGGTCCTACTCGATTTACTTGGCGCATTTTCCAGTAATTGTTCTGGCGCTCTACCAGCCCTTTTCCGGCACCACATTAACCCCAGAGAGTGCAGGGCAAACCCTGCTGATTGGGCTGAAAATAGCTTTTTTCTCGGCTCTACTTTACCAGATTTTTGAGCGGCGGCGGGTTTGGTCGGGTAGCCTCAAAGGGACAGCCGCTCTGATCTGCAGCGCGGTACTATGCGCAGTGCTGTCTGTACCGCTCGCACGCTTGGGATATGATGCGCAGCAGCTCAATATCCTGTCCTCCTTTCAGGACCGCCCACCCTATCGCTGCGGCAAACTGATCCGTATTCTGGAACCCGGCGCGCTCCTGTGCGAATTGACTGGCCTGCCCGACAGCGTTCCCGCCCTGGCGCTGATCGGGGATAGTCACGCAGATTCTGTCAAGGCCTCCTTCACACAGATTGCACGCGAGCGGGGCTATAGACTGTTCTTTACCACGGCCAATGCGCCGGTGGTGGCCGCGCCCAGCATAGACCAATTGGTCCCAGAGATGACAGCACGTGGGGTGGAGGGGGCGATCGTGCATTTTTCTTCCGTCAGTGCCCTTCGCGCCTTTGAGCGTGGTTTGGATCCTGCCTTGCGCGCAGCGCAAATTAAAACTGCCTGGCTGCTCGACATTCCTACCTATGAAAACAGCGTGCCTGCTACGATATGGGAGGATCCGCAGCGCAGAACCATCACGCCGATCAATTTCGAGGCGATCACCCAATTGCAAGCCGCGCTGCAGGCAGAAGGCATCCCCCATTTCGACCCGCGCCCACTCTATTGCACGCTTGAATGTCAGGTAATGGATGACCAAAGCCACCCGTTTTATTTCGATGATGACCACTTGACCTTGACCGGTGCGCGGCAAATCGAAGACATGATGCGCGCCATGATGGATCATTTCAGCGACCAGGAATCGTAGGGAAAATATGACTTTTACCCTCTCAATCGTAATCCCAAACTATAATGGAGCCGCATTCTTACCCACCTGTTTGCGCTCAGTCTTTGATCAAATCACGCCAGATTGCGAGGTGGTCCTGGTGGATGACGGCTCTACTGATCACAGCGTTGAACTGATCCGCCGAGATTTCGCCCAAGAATTGGAGCGCAGCCGGCTCACCTTGATCTGTACGGAAAATGCCGGACCAGGGGCCGCGCGCAATATAGGAGTTCAGGCTGCACACGGTGCCTATATCGCCTTTCTCGATAGCGATGATTTCATCCTGCCCGGCTATATTGCGCGTTGTCTGGCTGTTTTGCGGGTAAGCGCCGCTCCCGATATTGTGCAATTCAATCTCCTACGGGTGCTCGACGATGATCTGAGCGGGCACTATGTCGTCGCCTGCCACACATCTCCAGATGGTCTTTACGAAATGGACACCGTCAGAGCGGAAATTTTCGGAATAGGAAAGTGGTTTCCATGGTGCCGGATCTTCGCACGCGAGATCATGCTGGCAAACCCGTTCCCATCCGAACGCGTTTTTTATGAAGACCTCTTGACCTTACCAATGATCTTTTTTCAAGATTTCAAGATCCACCTGCTTTCACGCCCCCTTTACGCGTATCGCGACAACCCCCAAGGCACGACCCGCAATCACAGGCCAGAGCACGCTCATACTATGCTCGCGCATTTTCAGCGTGTCAGCGCGCTGCCTCCATCACTACCGCGCGATCTGATGCGAGTGAAGGTCGCGCGTAGCATCATTTTTCTAGCATTAGAGCTGAAGTTGAGCGAGATCGACCTGCACGATCTGCGTCGCCAAATTCGGGCGCTTGTCAACAAGCCAGCCCTCATGGCCCATCTAGACCGAATTGATCAGTTGTTTTTACGGTTTCCCCTACTTTATACATTTATGGATTGGGGGCGAAAATTGCTCTCTGCCAAGCGATAGGAGTAAGCGGCACCTACCTGCTGTCTTACTATTGCCCGTTTCTAAATTCCAATCTTTCTGGTTAGATCTCTATGAAATTCACCGTTATCGTCGCACGCTACGCCATTACCGGTGTTCCTCTGGCCCAAGCCCGGCTGGCCAGTACGCTGGCCGCACGCGGACATGAGGTAGACTTGATCATCGGCTTTGTCGCCGAAGGCCTTCCTGTGCCGGAAATAGACGGCGTGCGCGTCATTCACTTTAATCGCCCAAAGGCGCGCATGATCCTGCCCGACATGGTGCGCTATCTGCGCCGGGCCAAGCCTGATGCGATCTTTTCGGCGGAGGATCATCTCAACGCGATCGTGATTGCCAGCGCGCTGTTGTCAGGTTCGAAGGCAAAGATCACCGGCTCGTCACGGGTCAATCCTTTCGATACCTATAGCCGCCATATTCTCTCCAAGCGTTGGTGGCTCAAGCGGATCACCGGCGCGCTGATGTGGCGGGCAACGGCGCTGACATGTGTATCAAAGGCGATGGCCGCGCAATATCGCACTCTGTTTCGCAATGCACCCCATGTCTGTGTCTATAATATCGTGGACACTCCAGCCGCCCATGCCCGGATCGCAGAGCCGGTGGACCATCCTTGGTTCACCGATCGCACCCAGCCAATCCTTGTGGCCGCTGGTCAGCTGGGATCATGGAAGGGTTTTTCTGATCTCATAGCCGCGGTGCATATTGTCTTGCAAAAACGCCCCGTGCGCCTAGTGATTTTTGGCGAGGGCGCAGAGCGCAGCGCCTTGCAGGCACAAATTGACACATTGGGCCTCCAAAACTCAATCCGGCTGGAGGGGCATGTCTCCAATCCGTTGAAATATTTTGCCCACGCCGATGCATTCGTGCTTTCTTCACTTTTCGAGGGCATGCCCAACGTGCTGATTGAAGCGATGATGGCCGGCTGCACCCCCGTGGCAACCGATTGTCCAACGGGCCCGCGGGAGATATTGGAGAGCGGGCAATATGGCTATCTAGTTCCTGTAAAAAATCCAGAGGCCCTCGCCGAGGGAATTAAAAGCGCTCTACGTAATCCGATTCCAGCAGACCTTCTGGCCGAGGCAATCGCACCGTTTGGGGAAGACGCAGTGCTAGCGGAGCATTTCAGGTTGCTCGGCCTATGAAACGCATCGTCCAACTTATCCCCTATGACGCGATTGGCGGAGTCGAAATGGCCGCTAAATCCATCCCCACAGGAAATCATAGCACATTGCGCTTTGAGCGGCACTATTTGGTCAACCGTTCCGGCGCGGCCAATAGTGATGGCGAACATCATGGCGTCAGCCGCTCGCTATACGATCCGCGCCCTTATCTGCAAGCTGTGTGGCGGCTGTTTCGTGTGCCCCCCGATCTGCTCGTGGTCTCACTCTGGCGCTGTGCCCTAGTGTTGATCGCTCTCAAAATAATCCATCCACGTCAGAAAAGCGTATTGTTTCTACACAGTACGCGAGACGCGCATTTCGTCGACAAGGTGGTAACGCGGATCGCGATGCAGATTGCAGATGAGATCTGGGTAGATTCCCCCGCAACGCTTAGCAAACGCGTTCCAGACTCCTTGCAACATAAAGGTCGGGTAATCTCCTTTCTGTTACGCAAAGAGAGCCTACCACCACCACGTAACCCATCGGCAGCACTTATCTTCTGGGGGCGGTTAAGCCAGACGAAAGACCTTGCCCATGCTTTAAATATCTTTGCCAAGCTACTAAAACAGCATCCTGCCGGGCGGTTCCAAATTATCGGGCCCGATGGAGGGGTAGAGACGGATTTGAAAGAGCTGACCGCTCAGCTTGGCATTACTGAACACGTCGATTTTCTGGGGGCCAAGACCCATGCCCAGATAAAGGATATCGCGCTGAACGCCGCATTTTATCTTCAAACCAGTATCTATGAGGGCATGGCACTGTCGGTGGTAGAAGCCATGCAGCTGGGCCTTGTCCCCATCGTCACCCCTGTGGGCGAGATTGCGCAATATTGCACGGACGGTCAGAATGCTATCCTTATTGGGGATAGAAGCCATACGCCTAAGAGAGTGACCAAACTATTGCAAGATCCAGCTCGCTATCGGCAAATGTCGCTTGCTGCGGCCGCCTATTGGCAAGATCAAACAACCTATCGCGAGAGCTTTCTGACCGCTGCCGCTATACTCATGGCGAACGGCGCATCTGCGTAACTATTTACACAAAATCGGCACATCGCACGGTGCTCGCTCAGTGTTGCATTAGTTGAGAACAGGATATGGGTAATGTTACCTTACTGGCTTTTTTTTATCATCCCGGCATTGGCTGCTTTGGCGGCCTCTCCCCGAATGTGGCTGTCTGCTGATGGGACACGGCCTATAAAAATGAGTGGCCTTTGGCTGCTAACAATTGTCATGCTAAGCAGTATTATCGGATTTCGATACGAGGTCGGTGGCGATTGGGGCAGCTATGTGCGCTATTTCGAGGTATCACGCGGACTGAGCCTAGCTGATCTGCTGACCCTGGGCGATCCGGGATACTGGGCGCTCAACATGTTGTCGAACTGGTTGGGATGGGGGGTGACTGGGGTAAACCTGCTATCAGGCCTGATTTTCGCCATTGGTTTGGTAATTTTTTGCCGCAGCCTGCCACGATCTTGGTTGGCGTTGTCGTGCGCCATGCCTTATTTAGTCACAGTTGTAAGTATGGGCTATACGCGCCAAAGCGTGGCGTTGGGGCTGGCCATGATCGGACTGACCATGCTGGCGAAAAATCGCCTTTTGGCCTTTACAATGTGGATCTTGCTGGGTGCGCTCTTTCACAAAACCGCGGTCTTGCTGATCCCGATCGCCGGATTTACCCTGTCTCAGAATCGATTTTTAAGTATGGCCATCGCAGCCAGCGCGACGCTAATCGGGTATTTTATTCTATTACAAGACAGCGCAGCGAACCTTATTAATAACTATACGGATGAAAAAATAGAATCCACAGGGGCGCTGATCCGCATTATTATGAATGTGGTGCCAGGCGCACTTTTTTTGATCTACCGCAATAAAATCCGATTGGCCGAGAGTGAAAAGAAGCTCTGGGTTCTGCTCTCTAGTCTTTCGATTGCGGTTTTTTTTGCTTATTTTCCAACAAGCTTGAGCACCGCACTGGACCGGATGTCACTCTACCTCATTCCTCTGCAAATGTTTGTCTTTTCACATATTCCCGATGTACTGGGAGTACAGGGACGGCGAAATCAAGTCATCGCTGCTGGGATCATCCTCTATTACGCTTTAGTCTTATTCATATGGCTAAATTTTGCTCGAAATTCCGGATATTGGCTGCCCTACCAGATGGGGCTTGCCTAAATGCTTAGTGCTCCTCCATTTTTAATGGGGATGGTTCAGCCGGTCACTGCAACAGCTTCTCTAGCCTACGTGCGGGCGACAGGAAGCCCAAGGTTTTCTTAGCGGGTTGCTCGTAAGCGGTCGCCCGGGGTCACGTTGTGGGGTGTGATCCGCGCTGCGAGAACGAACTCATCTTATGATGGGGAGTGCGTTTCGCAATGTGCGCTACAAATTCGTTTCTCAGATCGCTTGGCGTTGAGATTTATGCGTCCGGCCACCGCCGTTGGTCGGATACCGCAAAGGCACAGGCGGTGGCGGACACGCTTGAGGTCGGTGCAACGGTGAACGCTGTCGCTGAGCGATATGGCATCCTTCCGAACCAGCTATCGGCGTGGCGTCGACTGGCCAAGCAAGGAAAGTTGTTGCTACCCGCGCCGGAGGCCACTGAGCCGCTCTTCGCTCGGTAATCCCCCCCGATCTTAGGGGGATGCGGAAGTAGAATTTTCTCGGCAGGATGAACGAGGAGATTCCGATGAAGAAGACACGTTTCACAGAAGCGCAGATCATGGCTGTGCTGCGCCAGATGGAAGGCGGAGTGCCTGCTGCCGAGTTGTGCCGCGAACATGGCATGAGCAGCGCCACGCTTTACAAATGGCGGGCGAAGTATGGCGGCATGGATGCAAGCCTCATCAGTGAGATGAAGGCAATGGCCGAGGAGAACCGACGCCTGAAGCGTATGTTTGCGGATGTCAGCATGCAGAATGACTTGCTCAAAGAGGCCTTGGGAAAAAAGTGACGCGGCCAGCTCAACGCCGGGAGCCGGCCGTAAAAGCCGTGGCAATGAAGGGGGTCAGCATCGTGCTGGCCTGTCGGGCATTCGAAGTCAGCGAGACGTGCTACCGATACAGCCCGAAGCGCTGACGGTTCCGGAGGCTGCGAATGAGGTCTGGTCCATGGATTTCATGGCCGATCGCCTCGGGGACGGTCGCCAGTTCCGGCTGCTGAACGTCCTGGACGACTTCAACCGCGAGGGCTTGGGCATCGAGGTCGACTTCTCGCTGCCCGCCGAGCGGGTCGTCCGGGCGTTGAACCAGATCATCGCATGGCGCGGCGCACCGAAGACGATCAGGGTGGATAACGTCCTATGCGCGGAATAACAGGCTGATTTGGCATCAGGTCATTATCGTATCGAGCTGCCTCGACACGTTCACAGAACGCCTTTATCGAGTCATTCAACGGCAGCCTGCGCGACGAACTGCCGAACGAGGAGATATTTGACACCCTGGACGACGCCCGCCGGAAGCTGGCGCTCTGGCGTTACGATTACAACACCGTCAGGCCGCACTCATCGCTGGGGAACAAAACACCGGCCAAAGCGCGCCGGACGTTTGAGCAATTTGAGGGCTCCGCGCCCGGCGCGCTTGCCAAGCGCGAAACCGACGACTACCAGAATCAAACCCGCAGACTCTCGTCATGAACGAGGGACCAGTAGGGGGCAGGTCAACGAGAAAACACTTGCCGGCGGTTTGTCGATACCCCGCGCAATATTAGCCATAGGGGTTCCGCTATTCAATTCATGCCAGATTGAAGATTTCCTTTGCCCGTCCATCGGTCGTAGCTTGGTCATTAACACAGTCCTTCAAATTCAAAGTTCTACACTGTGTTGCAGTGACCGACTAAATCCATCACCACTAATTTTAGGGGGATTATCCTACAACGCGAACGTTTACACCTGTGAGCAAACTGGCGACATTACCTCCCTCTCGGCAAGCGGAAATGACAGGATAAAGAAGCCCTTTTCTCTTCATATACGCCGCTACATCGTGATCGCAGTTTCCTAAAACGTAAGTTTCAGTTTTAGCTTGTATAAAAAAGTTAATATGAACTTTATCTTTACCATTTATGCCAAAAAAGGTGTAGATTTTACTCTTCGATCTGACAGCTTCTGATAGATCAGGGTAATGGATTTTTTTAATTTTCTGCCTGTATTCTAACCAGCGGCTTTCTTCCGGCACTGTAGCGGGATCGATAGACCATTGGGGAACAAATGCAACTGTCTGAATCGCACCCAATATTGGTGCAGACAGAATTGCCAAAAAACCACCCATGGAGTTGCCCAGCGTTGTGATCTGCGCGTTTGGTGCGAGGCTATCCACGAGGCTCTTTAGCTTTTCCCAGTCAATATTGTTGCCCCAAGAGCGTTCTTTATCGATAATAAAGATTTTCGTTTCGTCACTGCTGGAACGTGCAAATTCAGGGTTCTGCAAATCTACTCCACCTAGGGCATGCCCCACTCCGGTGAACGAAACAATGCATTCATCCTTGCGACCCGGAATATGCAGTACAGTCATTACATCGTCATCGAAGACCGTCTCATAGCCTTGGCGCTTTTGCAGCGGCACTTCTTGAATGCCCGCGGTGCGCAGTTTAAGCGCTTTCAATAGCCTCGGGAATTTACGTCGTAACGCTAAAATTTTTTTTCCGGGTTTAATCAATTCTATTGCTCTACTTTTATGACCTCTAAAGATATAATCATATCATCTATATCACATGCAGTAACAAAAAAGTGGCTACAACATGTTGCTTAAGCACCATAGTGAGCCTCAAATAAACATTTGCTTACCTAACCATAAAAGCCAACTCCGATTCTGGCGTAGCAAGTTCGCGTGGGCTTAGCGCTATGCGCGGCGAAGTTTGGCTATCACAAATTCGCATCTAGGGCCGTGAATCTGCTAGCGGACATCCGAGGCTTTCGCTAGGGATGCTTCTTTTGCAACCTCACGTTTGATTTCAAACGTGCAACTTGTGTTAGGCGCATAGCGCTATGGCGCTTTTAAATTTTTCGGACATTCATAATGTCGTGCATGGGGCTTGCAATACACGCGCCTGAATAGCCCCTAGTTCCCTAGACACCTTCTTGGTTCGCATTGAACTGTCTGTTTTCGAAGTCGACAGGCGTCGGCATACCGTTTCTGACATGTTTGCGTTTCGGGTTATAGAACATTTCGATGTAGTCGAAGATGTCCTGTCTGGCCTGCTCATCGAGTGTTCGATATTGTGGGCCCGTAGAAGCGCCGCCCAGTCCTTGCTGGTGTATTGTGAGCCTTGATCCGTATGGATCAGGACGCGTCGCTTAGGTTTGCGTCGCCAGACAGCCATCAGAAGGGCTTGCAGCACGAGGTCTAATGGTTGCCGCGATTGTGTCGCCCAGCCGATCACACGTCGTGAGTAGAGGTCGATGATAACCGCCAGATAGAAAAACCCCTCATAGGTTTTGATGTAAGTGATATCGGACACCCAGGCGGTGTCTGGCGAGGTCACATCAAACTGCCGGTCTAATGTGTTGTCGACGACGACTGACGGCCTTCCACCATACTTGCCCGGCTTACGTTTGTACCCGATCTCTGCGCGGATCCCGGCCAAACGGGCCAACCTAGCAACACGGTTTGGGCAACTGGTCTCACCCAACTCCACCAGATCGTCATGCAGCTTACGGTATCCGTAGACCTTGCCACTGTCGTTCCAAGCGTCTTCGAGCAGCTTGGTCTGACGCGCATCCTCACGCGCACGGTGGCTTAATGGATTTTTAATCCATGCATAGAACCCGCTGGGATGGATATTGAGGCAGCGACACATCCTGCGTACCGAATACTGAGGGCGGTGCTCGGCAATGAACGCGTACTTCACCTTGCATCCTTCGCGAAGTACGCAGCCGCTTCCTAAGAAACAGCCATGTCGGCCTCCATTGGCAATTCTTGCAAATCATACCCGAATGACTTGGCTCGACGTTTGAGATTGCCAAGCACGCGATTGCGGTATCGTTCTTCATAATGGGCTGCGCCGGGATCTTTGTATGTCATGCCGTGTCGGAGGGTGTTGTAGAACAGGACGGCAATCTTGCGCGCGGTGGCCGTAACTGCTTTGGCCTTGCCCGCGCGTGCTGCCAGTCTCCGGTAGAAGGCCCCAAGAGCGGTATCGCTGCGCCCAATCGTGACCGCAGCCAAACGCAACAAGGCCGCAGCCCGGCTGGATGATCGCCGCGTTCGAGATGACAACACCTTACCGCCAGATATCTTGTTCCCCGGTGCCAGGCAGAGCCACGACGTGATGTGTTTGGCGCTCGGCCACGCGCGAAGGTCAGTGCCACATTCGCCAACCAATTTGAGTGACAGAGACGGCCCCATCCCGTGGATTTGGGTCAGATCAACGCCGAGGACGCCGAACAGTGCGGCCCGGACATCGAACGAAGGGGTGCTGATCTGCTTGGTTTTAGTGTGCGCCCGCGGCAACTCACTTGGTTCATGTTCCGTAACGGCCCCCAATGCCGCCAGCGTCGCCTCGAGGTGACGATCACATTCCAGCATCTTGGCCTGATAGAAGTCATAAAGTTCGAGCGACTGGGTCAGCCCAAAGATGTGTTCGGGGCGATCATTGCCATTGAGCGCGGCTTTGATTGTCTCTGTTGAAGCCTTGCAACGCACGTCGCGATACACGGCTAACACGTCCAAATCCCGTTCGCCCGCAACAATCGCACGGATGATCTTCATCCCCGTCACGCCGGCGATATCAGAGACGACATGATGCAGCTGCAAGTTCATCTCCATCAGTGTCCTCTGCATGTGCTCCCCTCTCGGGACATCGCTATGCGATACCCTGCCGGTCAATGGATGCGAGCAGTTGCATACTCAGTGAGCCGTTTCCGTTGGCGCACATAGGCGCGCAGAGTGGCGATCTCAGCTTCGGGACGGAAGCTGCCGCGTAGTAGCCCATAAGAATGTAACTTGCGCAGCCATCCCGCATCACTGACATCGGTTTTGCGTCCCGGCACATTCTTGGCATAGCGGGCGTTCACGAGGATGACTTCGAAGCCATGCGCCTCCAAGATCTCGAAGGCCGGTATCCAGTAAACGCCGATGGATTCCATGGCCACGCTGGTGACATCGCACGATTGGAGCCAGGCGGCGAGATCGTGCAGATCCTGGGTAAATGTCCCAAATGCTCACACTGGCATGATATCGGTGTCAGGGTTCACAGCTGCCATGTGCATCGTCGAGCCGATGTCGATCGCGGCTGCATTTGCATTGACCATCTTCAGGTCCGGGTGGTCACCGGATCTGCGCTTTGTCATGACATCTCCTCCGTTCGGGGCGAAGGGCGTGGGCCATGCAAGTTCGTCATCTTTTTAACCGGGATCGCCGCAAAACGGCGTCACCACTCTCAAGTTCGCATCAACCCATGGACCACGTTTTTTAACGGGGTTCCCGACAACATCGGCACCACCGATAAGCGAACGGCCGCTGCCCGTCATAGCGCAACATAGCACAGGCTGTTTCTACCGCGCACAGGCGGGCCACAACCGGGAACGGTTTTTTAGGATGTCACGCTCCTCCGTCATCCGTGCCAACTCACGCTTGAGCCTGCGGCTCTCAGCTTCATGGTCAACAGATGATGTCTGTGACGCAGCTTTTGCGTAGAGCTTCATCCATTTGTAGAGCGAATATGTACTGACGCCCAACCGCTCCGAAACCTCGCGAACGGCATACCCCTGCACTGTTATCTGATGGACGGCATCGCGCTTGAAATCTTCACTTAAATTTGGCTTCCCCATAACGGCCTCCTTGCCTCAAAGTTAGGGAAGAAAGCGTCTACAAATCTAGGGGCTATTCACCGCGATAGGATATGCTCCCACACAGGATTAGATACGTGCCGCATAACACCACCATCCACGCAACGCCTAGTTGGTACTTGGAAAGTACGTTGACCTCGTCGGTCTAGCTATGCCAACATAGCTTAAGTTTTTTTGGAATATCAATTGCATAAAAAGTTAAGAACTTTTCTCGGGCGCACGCGTCGCCGGTTCACTGCTGGACGTCCCTTGCAGCGAGGCGAGGACGTGTCGCCGATCTTTATCATTGGATCTGGGCGCTCCGGGAACACGCTCCTGCGCCGGATCCTGACCAGATCGGAAGAGCTTTATATTCCGCCAGAAACCTATGTCCTTGGCGATGCCATTCGAAACTTTCCAGAATACAGCCGCTTAAATTGGCCTTCCACCTGCCAGTTGATCCTGGGCAAATTCTCCGTGTCCGAAGACTTTGAGACTTTCCCAACTGCAGCGCTACGTCCCGCCTATGAAGCAATGCTGGCCTTGCCAGACCAAGACCGGACGCTCGCCAAAAGCCTCGACATTCTATACTGTCATTTTGCTTCTATTGCTAAACCTGAAGCAACCCGCTGGGGGGATAAGACCCCGCTCAATACGCAGAGCCTTGAGCTGATCCATGCGGTCTTCCCGAAGGCTCGCTATGTTCATATAATGCGCGATGGGTTCGATGTTGTGGCCTCATATCTTAAGATGGGCCGCTATGTCGATCCTGACGATGCAGTGAAACGCTGGGTCGAGTCAACAAATGCCTGCCGAGCTTTTACCGCTAGGCACCCTAGCCAAGTGATGGAAGTCCGCTATGAAGCACTAGTGCAAGATCCAAGCGCAATCGTCTCGGATCTCTGCGCGTTCCTCGGTCTCGGCTACAGCCCGGAGATGATCACCGGGAGCGCTAAGAGAGACGAACTTGGCGATATCGGTGCCCGGGCGCATTACGTCAATGTCCTAGCCGCTATTAATACAGGCTCCATCGGGAAGGGCAGGGCCAGTCTCGCCCCAAACATCTTAGCCCGGATCGAACCGGTAATTGAGCCTCAGATGGCCGTGTTGGGCCTTACCGATCTTGCCCCGAAATCCCGTACCAAGGGCCTCTGAAGTGGTCCGGCAAAACAGGACACCGTGTTAAGATGTATCGTAAGCGGTGCGCCGCCCCCACACTTACAGCATAGCGCCTGATCTGCGATTCAGAGGCTTCTTTGATTTGTGGGAGTTTCTCGATGGGAGCTACAAGCGAGTTTCTGGCAAGGGTGCCGTGACGGACTGATGGCAAGCGAGATTGGCCACCGGAGCTGAAGGCGCGGATCGTGGCTGAGACTTTGATTGAGGGCGAGACGGTCAAGGCGGTGGCGAAGCGATATGAGTTGATCCCCAGCACGGTATCTGACTGGCGGCGGATGGCGCGACAAGGCAAACTGGTGCTGCCCAATTTGGACGGCATGGATTTTGTGCCTCTTGAGATTGAGGCGTCTGTGCCGGTTGCCCAGCCTTCGCCGGTCATATCTTCCGGTACGATTGATTTGATCAAAGGGGATGCCACGGTTCGTCTTGATGCAACAACGCCCGCGGCACGGGTTGCTGAGATCGCACGGGCTTTGGCACCGTGATCACGCCATCCCATAAGGTCCGGATCTTTGTGGCCAGTGATCCGGTGGACTTTCGCAAGGGCCATGACGGGCTGGCGGCCTTGGTGCAGAGCCAT
>Ga0208018_100162_pt1 | contig 22456 bp, 41 predicted proteins | sample 31_taG_FD_184105 | JGI IMG/M metagenome (GOLD analysis project Ga0208018, IMG submission 184105) | Marine viral communities from the Gulf of Mexico - 31_GoM_OMZ_CsCl metaG (SPAdes) (version 2) | ecosystem: Environmental > Aquatic > Marine > Oceanic | place: Gulf of Mexico | collected 2015-07-12 | reverse complement strand
AAAAAACCTGTGCGCCTAACACTACGTCTAAAGGCGTTAGCTTCATTAGTTCCGCGTATTCATCCGTTCCCTCGTATTGAACAATAGTGTATTCCTCCTTTATCTCAGTTCCTATAGGCCTGAATAGTACAGCCATTGCTCTATGCATATTACTCCAGTCTCCTATGTACTTATCTAGGTCCACGTACTCTCCGAAAGTCATCGCATCTAAGTCAGGAACAAAACCAAACTTAAACCCCTTTAACTCAAACTTGTTTACTAGCTGTTTCTCTTGAATAAATAAGTTATCTAGGTGTAAACATACCTCCTCTACAGAAGCACGTTCTATTAGCTTTACTTTGTCTGCTGGTATCAAACAAAAGCATTCTATCATTAACGCTTTTAGCTCATTCTCTTCTAAACCTTTTGCACGTTCTAAAAAGTGCTGGTATTGTGCTAGCGTTATTTCTCTTAAGCTCTCAGGAAGTTGAATCTTAACTTTCATAAATTATATACGTTTAATTGTGTTTTTGTATTAAGTCGGTAGTGAGAGGGGTGGCTAGTTAACTTAGCCGCTATGCACTTAACATTATTCCCCTCCCATTTATTAAGTTAACCTACCTTATATGGTACTCTCCCCTAGTCGGGTTTTCTAGTTGATAGCTTACCGCGTACCTAAGTGCGTCTATAGCATGGTTGTATTTGTCTACAGGGGTTGAGCTTTTCTTTTCTAGCCAGCAGTAGTTGTTTAGTTCCTTGATTAAGTCGGTGCTGTCCTCATCTATAATCAAGTCAAAATCTTGTAGCAATGCTATACCGTAAGTTACTGAGCCTTGCCCCTTGATTGTGGGTACTATGTTATTACTTACACTTAACTCGCTTATTAACCTTGGTTCTGCTGAATCTGCTACTATTAGACTGCTTCCCGCAAATCGTTTGTTTAGTTCTGCTATCTGTGAAGTCGTTAACGCTTGCTTATAGTAATGTAGCTTCACGTATATTTTCTTGTTCGCCTTGTCTATGCTTGTCTCTACTAAAGTAGTCGGGTCTGCACTAAAGCCGAAGTCTTGCCCGAATACGCTCGGTGCTACCTGTTGAAAATTGCCTATTGTCCAGTTGCTAAATATAACTCCCTCTGCTTTATCTAACCAACCTCCTAGTATCTGATGTTTAAACTTCTCGGGTCTTCGTGTGCGTATGTTCTCTATTTGATTAATATAACTTTCGCTGAGGTTGTCTAAGTTGTCTAGATAGGTTGTGTGTATGTAGGTAGTGTCCCCCTTTGTGACGTTGCTTCCCTCCTGTATTCCTCTAACCTCAAAGAAGCGGTTGTATATCCAATGCTCTTTTGTGCTAGGGTTCATTATTAGTATCACCCTGTTCTGTATTCCTTTCGCCCTTACTGATAAATCTATCTTATCGAAGGTCTCCTCATCGGTTAGCTCTTCTGCTTCATCCAGTACCCAAGTTGTTACCCCTTGCAAAGATTTAAGGTTAGCCGTTTGGTCTCCGCTTGAGGTCTTAATACCTCTGAATAATATACGGCTGCCCGATTGCTTATTGATTATTTCGTCTTTAGTTATATGGAAAACGTCTTCCATTCCTAAGAACTCTATTTTTTCCAAAAACTCTGGTATAATAGATACGCCAGCTGAGCGCAAAGTATAACGAGTAAAAAGTATAACATGACCTACCTGTTGTGTTAATAAACATAGTAAAGTAGAAATAGCGTAAGACTTACCCGAACCACGTCCACCTGTTACAATATAGTAACGGCTATCACTATCTAAGACTAAGTATTTTTTATTTATCACCTCTTAGGCGTTTGATAGCGTCGTTAAAATCAAAGTTAGTAGTTAGTTCCCCTTTTACCTCGTTTTCTGTTTTCTTAGGCACGAAGTACTGAGCATACTTAGCGAATAGTTCTAAGTACTTACTAGGGCTTTCCTTTAGTACTTGTTTGAACGCATCTTCTATGTTAGGCACTTGCCCCTCTAAAGTTTCTATGAATATCTCTCTCGCTTCTTTAGTTAGCTTATCTTGCGCTCCTTTCGGTCTTCCGTTTTTATTTCCGCTTTCTCCTTTTTTAAATGGCATATACTTGTTATTAATTGTTATTAACAATATTCAATATAGGCTTATTAACTTTTAATTCATATTTAAAAGCATATCGAACTGCTCTCTGTCTATGTCTATTATTTCCACGTCTAAGTCGTCTTCTAAGTGTTCTACGAAGTCTATTATGTATTGTCCGTGTTTTACGTGTTCTAGTACTTGCTTCATTAAGTCCATGTCTCCTACTGACTTGTTGAACTTTATATAATAGTATCTTTTCATTTACAAGTAAGTCTTGTATAGTTTCTCTAATCTACTTATCACTTCTTTGAAGCATGGTGCGCAGCTTGTAGGCTCAAATTTATAATGTAGAACTCTGTTGTATATTGCAATAAGTTGCAGTTGCTCTTTTGGTGTTATGCTGTTCTTTGGTCTTTTAAAGAACTGATGTAGAGTTTCGTATTCCTTTTCTTCTAAGCACTCAGGTTTATTATAAGGGAATATTTTGTTTAGTTTCTCCTTTCTGTCGTCGCATCCGCAGTCATCACCCGCTATAAACTTAACAGCGGCTTTAATTCCTGTTACCTTAGCAATCTTTTCAACTGTGTCACCTAGTCCCTCGCTTTGGCTTTCTTGGGCTTCTTCAAACTTACGCTTCCATTCTTTGTATTCAGTGGTGCGTTTGTCTAAACCTTCGTAGTATTCTTTACTCTTCTCCATTGTATTCTAGTTTAACCCCATATACGCTTCTTTTAGGTATGTAAGGGCTGGTTATTAATTTGCGTTCCTTGTATTCGTCAAGTCCTATCCTTGTGTAGATGTCCTTGCTTAAAATGATCTCTTCATAATCAGGGTACTTTTCTATAAAGTCGTCTATTATCTTAAATGCTTTTCCTGTTGTCATATCTTTTCGTAGTCCTCGTTTATATAGTCTTCGTAGTCTTCTCCTACTGATATACGTAATCTTTGCTTACATGTTTTAATCGTGTGAAAAATTGAGCTTAAACTTATATTTGTTTCGTTGCTTAACTCTCGCATGCTTCTACCATCCTTGTATAGTTTCCATAACATCTCATCGTACCAGTGCCAGTTCTCTACTTCTTCTTCTATTCTTTCGTGTATCTTTTCTAGTTCCTCTTTTCTGTCGCTACCTTCTGCGCATAAATAACGCAGCTCCTCTATATCTATTTTACATACTTTACTTTGCTTCCTGTGCAGATCGTTAGTCATATTCCTTAAGACAAAGTAAACATACGCGCCTAAAGTTTCTTTACGTAGTTCTATGTCGTGAATCTTTAAGTACATCTCTTGCACGATGTCCTCGGAGTAGTCGCCCCCACCAAGCGAACGAACAATGTTAACCCACTTGTTATGCTCTTTAGCTAATTCCTTTAACATCACATATCATGTTTGCTACTTCGTTTTGTCTTGTGTTTCGTCTTTCCATAACCGAAATTTGTAAAGCAGAAGGCACGCGTAAATCTTTAAGCCATCCCCTTTTGTGTGGCAATATAGTTATTTGTTTTTCATTACGTGCAGCTTCTAACGAAAATATTAAGTCGCTCATTCTTTTATCCTTAGACTTCCATAAATCTACTGGGTTGAAGTAATCGGTTCTAAATGCTGTTACCCCTGTACCTGCAACGTCTATTACTTGCTCTCTGTCGTTGTCGTCTAAGCATCTAAAACCTTGATGACCTCGATAGTAGTTTCTATCTTTGCCTAGTAATTTACGCCCGTGGTGTGTTACTATTCCACCTGTTCGACCTATTCCGTTAATCATATCTTCTACGTAGTTAGGAGGGTAAAGTATATCATCATCACATGAGAAATAGTATATCGGTTCTTTGTAGAATTGTAGAAAGTAAAACTTACCGTTGTCTGTTAAGTCTTGCTCTTCGTTGTCGTTATTGTATACGTGTATCTCGTCCACTTGGTGTACTAATGAAAGAACCGACAACTTGCAGAAGTCCTCCCTAGCGTTTGTTGTTGCCATTCCTACTACTATCTTCATATACTTTTTAATGGTCTGTTAATTCTTTCTTCTGGGTGCATTTTACTCTCGTGTGTTCCGTGGTACGCTAAAGACTTTTTAGGCTTGTAAACTTTTATTTTTGCTGCGTACATTCTTTTACTCAACATCATCCCTACCCCGCTGCTCATGTATTCGCCACGTTCAAACCAATCTTTTGGCGGTCTGTTCATATAAAAGCCTATCTTTTCCAACGTGTCGCGGCCACAAAAAAAGCCGCAGTCAACGAAACCAACTCTGTATTTATCTCCCATGTCTACGCAAGCAACGTTAACCCAGCACTTCTTTCGCCCGTCGTTAATTATGTTAAACGCATAAGGGCTTTTCATAGTTGCGTGTATTTGCTTTATTCTCTCGATGTCAATATCTAGAAAGTCGTCAGGCATAAAGATATAAATGTCTGCGGGGTTCTTTTCGCAGTCTTGTAATATCTCGTTCCATGTTTTCCAAAAGCCGCGCTTGCCTCTATTGTCGTGTGTATTTGCATTTAAAGGCACTATATCGCTACCATCGTCGTAAACTAATGGCTCTATATCAAAAGACTTTAAATGCGTTCTTATTTGCTCTAATTTATTGTTGCGGTTATAGTGCGTTATGTAGGTTCTTATTTTCACGGTGCTAATATACAAAAAAAGGGAAAGCTGTTACACTTCCCCTTAAACATTAAACCTAAATCACGAAACACGACAAAGATAACATTATTTTTCATAACTCAGAATAAACTTTTCGCATCTTCTTTTTACATTGCTCTCATGTAAGCCTTGAAGCTTCCCCACGTGTCTAAATTGTCGATACGTTTGAACTACGGCAGCAGTTGCTTCTATCTTAGTCCACTTAACTTCATCTCTAAGCTGAGGGACTAACTCGTCTAGTTTGTTAAGTACTTCTGTTTTTTTCATATTAAAAAGGTAAGTCGTCGCTGTGCTGTGCGGCTTGTGCTACTGTTTCCTCCTTTGGCTCGTAGGTGTCTAGCTTCGCATAAGGCTTACCGCTTTTACCCATTAACACACTTAAGTTAACCCAGCCGTTCTTACTGTTAGCCTTCATAAACTTCTCAAACTCTTCGACCTTTACGCTTAAATTACATAGCACGAAGTCGGGCGCGTTATCATTCTTTTTAACGATTAAACCCTCTGCAAAAATTGTTTCCATATTTATTTTGTTAATTTACTAATTGATGCTTCAAGCATAGCATAATACTCTCTACACTCTTCTACTCTTTCTTTCATTTTGTTTACCGTGTTTTCGTCGTACTCTACCTCGAATATCTTTACACGTAAGTTCTCAGGTATTCTATCATATTGCATTCTATCTCTAACCTTCTGCTCTATCTCTAGTGCTTGCTCATCTGTAGGGTCAATAGCTTTTAGTTTCCACGTTTCTCTCCTTATCTCGTCCTGTATAGCGTCCTCGGTATGATTAATTAAACAATAAGCCACGTAGCCGTTAAGCTTTCCTGTTAAGTCCATGTAAGCCAAAAGCTGGTACATATAATCTTTATTAGGCAGCTCACTATCGAACCAAGGGAACGTAGTAGCGTCCCAGCTAGTCTTAATATCTATAATAGAATCATCAGTAATAATATCGGGCGTCCCTACAAAGTAATCGTTTTTGAAGCGTTCCTCGTTTTTCTGAACTCCGAAGTTACCCGTAACCTTTGAGAAAAATAAGATACTTTCGTCCTCTTGGTTCGTACCCCTTTCAGTGTATCGGTTAGAGAAGTCTTTTTTAATACCGAACTCGTTGTATAAAAATTGCTCTTCTACAGCAGTTTTAGCCGTCTTACTTAAGAACTCCGACTTCGTGCGGGGGTTAGCCATTATTTTACCAACCCCCGAAGCATGACAATAGTATTTGTTCATATTTCCGTTTTTAGTTTATATAGTTTAGTTAACTCCTCATCGCTCAGCTTTTCAAATATATCTGCTAACTGGCTTCTAAATCGTGCTGGCTCGTGTGCGTACTTTCCTGTTAACTCTAAGCCTCTTTTCCTGTAGTCTGAAGTTTCTAACAAAGTGAGCTTATTAATAGTATTTTCTCTGCTCATTGTTGTAGGCTTTTAGTTTGTTCACTTGTTAACTCGAACTTTTCTATAAGTTCCTCCTTTGTGTAATTTCCCTCAGCAATAGCTTTAACCGCCTTGTTGAACTGCGCAGAAGTTAAACTAGCTTTTTTAACTACTTTCTTTTCCTGTTCCCCAGCTGCGTCGTTATCTACATCTGTAACTAAACCTAGCGCACTGCTCAAAGCGTAACGTCTAAAGTAAGTAACGCCTGAGCCGAAAGACTGAAAGTCGTTCATGTTTTTTAATTGTACGTAAGGCATAGCAACCTCGCTAGATACTTTCTCCCCGCTGTCAATATGAAAGATAATTGTTTCAATGTAGTTAACGCCTTCTTTCGTTCCTAAGTGCTGCATAAAGCCTAAGCCGTGCTTTTTTAATAAAGGGTTAATCTTTTCAAAGATAGTCGGGAGGTCAGCGTAAGAATAGCCGTAGCCTTTTGTTCCCTTGTGAATCGTTGGTACTTCTTGCTGGAAATCAGCAATCGCTTTAAATAAATTTTTCATGTTTAAAAGTTTAATTGTTTATGCAAATATAGTTATTTAGAATCGTTACGCAAGTTTTTTAATAGTTTTTTATATTTTGTTGTTAGTTCCTTGATTTCGTCAATAGTCATTTTTAACGGCTCAAGGTCTTTACGCTCTAACAAATTAACTCGCTCCTGTCCTATTCTGTTTATTAATTCAATTCGATAGTTTATTAAGTTACCTGAGTAGAAAGTATTACATCGTTCGCATTGCTTATGTACGTTGTCTTCGTTAAAGCGAAGCTCAGGGGTACTGCCTACGCTCATGTAGTGACCAGCGTTCATCTTGCCGTTATACGTTCCGCATGAAATACAGCTTCTATCTTTATCTCTTTCACGTATGTAAGCATTAAAAGCAGCCTGTGCTAGTTTTAAGTAGTCGGAGCGAGTAAGTAACTTTTCTTTGAGTTCCTTCTTTCTGTCCTTCCATTGCTTTTCCTTTTGTAGTTTCGTGTATTCGTATCCGCACTTGGTAGAACAAACAACCTGTAGCAAGCGTAATGGCTCAAACTTTTCTTTACATACTTTGCACTTTTTAGCTCTCATAGTAACTCCTTCACCTCGTTTAGTTGTTTTTTTAATTCGTCTATCTCCTTTTCTTTTTCAAGTAGTAACTTGTACTGGTTAAAGTTTTCCCTGTTTGTCTCGGTTAATGTTTTGTCTACAGAAACGAGAAAATAATACAACTCTGTCAACTCTTTAATACATTTGTTATTAGTCTCTATCCATTCGTGGCTAGGCTGTTTCTCCTTTACCTTCTCGTTAATTGCTTTTAACTGCTCGGCTGCTAGTCTTATAGCCCCTTTGCTTAATACTACATCTATTGCGTAACTCATGGTGTTTTAATTGTGTTCCATATCTCATGCGGGTCTTCGTCTATCCCGTTTTCAATATCGAAGTTAATATTTCTAAATTTGTTTAAGTCCTCCCGCGGCTCGTTAGGTATTATTTTCTGCTGAAAAGCTTGAGGGCGTTTAATTACATCTACTCCGTTAACCGTTAACCCTAGACCAAAGTTATAGTCTAACATAATCGGCTGGTCTTGAAACGTCGGCTTCCCGCCCGTGTCCGTGTCTTTAATCTTTGCTACTTCAACCATAGTAAATTTCCATAGCTCAGCGTGTGAAGTTAATCGGTGTATAACTACGAAGTCATCTGCTTTATTCGCGAACGCTTTACCGCCTTCAATATCTGATTTAAAAGGTATTCGTACTTGCCCATTCCACATATGGTCTTTAGGGTAAACAGCTCCTAACCTTCCGCTGGCGCTCGTAGGATGCGCATTAATAAATACTGAGTGCTTGCCCTCTTTAGTTACCATCTTTAGCTCGTTTAATACATCGTAGTTACTAGAATAAGTTAAATCTGTCTTAAGTGAGTTCCAAGGGTCTATAAGTAGCGTGTCTCTTTTTGAGTTTAAGTACAGGTCTATTACCTCCCGCGGCTCGTATCGTTTCGTATTGTCGATAAAACTAAAGTAATTTTCTAACTTTATTTCAGCCCGTCGTATTTCTTTGTGGCTTAAGTCCATAAAGGGCTTATTGCAGTACATCTGTACAAGGTCGCGCATTATCTTACCCGCGCTGTTCTCATCGCAGAATAAACAAAAGCTTAAATCGTGATTAGTTGCTAGTGCTAGAAAGTACCAAAGTTGAAAATACGTTTTACCTACGTTGTCGTGTCCTAGAAATATATTTAACTGGTTGTGCTTGTAAACAAAGTTCTCATCTAAAGCGCATCCTAGTTTTAATCCTTTAGGTATCTTACCGTCTCGGTAGTCCGTTAAAAACTTGGTGCTGTGTCCGTTGTTTAGTATCATGTATTCGTAGCTTTTTTAACGTGTTCTACTAACGGGTCTACTTTTGCACGTCCGTTTTCTCCGTGTTCTTTCTTAAGCCAGTTCTTAGCCGTCAAATATAAGGAAACATATTTACTGTTCCCTTTGTAGTTTTGTATCGCATCTAGTACGGTATCTATTTGCTCTTTTGTGTAGTTCTCGTGTAGCTTAATGCATTCTGCTTTTGTTATTTTCAAATGTTTAAAAGACATATATATATCTTTATTATCATTTACATTATCACTATCGGCTTTTTTGGGTTTTTCATTTAACCCAGATAACCCAGTGGGTTTTTTGGGTCTACCTCCCTTTGCTCCGTTTTCTCGGTTTCTTTCAGCTACCGCTTCATGTTTTTTAAGGTCGCGCTTTAGTGTTTGTTTGATAGGTATAAACGTCATTTTCGTTAGTTTATCCTCGGTCTGAGGGTCTAAGTCGTTAACGTATCTAAATAGATGTTTTACTAATCTACCCGCTTCTGCATCGTCTAGCTCCTCAAATGTTTCGAGCCAGTCGCAGTATGCAATAAATGATTTTTTGCCTGTTGCCATCGTGTTGTTTTTAAATTCGTGTTTTTAAAAAATAAGGGGGAAAGGTAAACACGAACAACCTTTTACTGGGATGCCTCCGCAAACCCCTTTGCAAATATAACTATTTTTTTATACTTTCTGCCAATTTTCTCTTGTATTTTATTGACTTCCACTTTTCATACGCCTCTGATTTTGGCTGTGTTTGTCCAAGTCCTTTACAATAATAATCATTTCTAAGAATACAGCGAGCCATTCGCTTCCATGACGGAGCCCAGCACTTAACTTCTAAAGAGTGAGGAGCTTCATCAGGTATTGATTTATAACCCCTTTGAAGCCATCCAGCTATAAACTTTTCAAACCTTTCTCGATAATTTTGTTGAGTTTTTTTAGGTAGTGAACGTAATAAAAAATTAGTATATTGCTCCCATGTAAAGCCCTCAGGTTTATCAATAGATGTGTTTCCATTTATACTTCCTCTTTCTTTGACATACAACGCGCCTGAATTAACTCCGCTTACTCTATTAATTAATTTGTACCATGTTTGAGGCTCTAATATATGGTAAAGCCACAACCCTTTCTTTTGGTCATCTCCATACGGCTGGCAAAGTCTTTGATCGCTAAACTTAACACCACCCCTAGTCATAAGGTCGTATATTTTATTATAAGGTAATTTTGACTTCATGTGGAATATCCAAATATCTTCCGTTCTCCAATCGTAAATTGGGTACACGTTAAATAAATCACTTGATACTTTAGTAGTCCATTTGTAATCTTTGTGCATCAATCCTTCTTTATTTGAAGTGATTGCTCTATAACGGTGTAGACTTTCATCTGAACGAATACCAATAAATGCAGCAGTTAATTTACCTTGTGAATACCATTCGCCAAATATAACCATCAACTCTTCAAACTCCATCTTAGGAACATAAAAATCGTATTGACTTAAATCAGAAGCTAGTTTAGGTTTTTCCCTTACCCATTGGTCTTTTTTGTCTTCATCCCAACAAACCCATTTAGGTTCAAAATCACTAACCGCATTCCTAAGCAGTAGTTCACCACAAAACCAATGCAAATCAATATAATCTTTATATGTTTCTACCATTTCTTCAATGTGTGAAATAGTAGCTTCGTATTGTGCTTCTAAGTCAATAATTAATAAACCTACTTTAACACCTCGTTTTTTTGCTTCATCCAAAACTAAATGAGTCATTACTGTAGAATCTTTACCACCTGAAAAGCTAATATAAATTCTTTCAAAATCATCAAACGTTTTAGATATTCTTTGCTTTGCTGCTTCTAAAACCGAAATATCTATTTCTCTTTTTCTTGACATAACTATCTAATTAATAAAGTTCAACTTGTCTACCTGAATTCAATGCTGATGGCATATCAACTTCCTCTCTATTGTTTGCGATTAACCACTTATTTAAAAACTCTAATGCCGTTTGATTAGCTTCATTTCTAGTTTTTTCATCAATCTCAAACCACGCACTTGCATACCTAGAAGGCACACCGCTTTTAGCACACACAGCCGCTTGACCTAACCACGCTATTCTGTTCATGCTATTATTCGTTAAATAGTGTTCACAGCTAAACTTCCATTCAGTTATTACTTTATGCAAAGCATCTCTAAATGATTCTTGGTTAGATATTATTTCTTTGAACATTCTAATTGAAGCCTCATGTGTTTTCTTTGGGTGCTTTGATTCGTAAAAACCCGCTTTGTGGCACTCCCATTTATCGTAAGTATGAAATATTCTATTCGGATCATTTGTGTTACCCGCTCGATATTGTTCTATTTCAATAGGCAAAAGCTTGTCATGTACTGGAATAAATGATTCGTTTGATTCTTCGCTAACCCATGCTTTACTAAAGTCTCGGTCATTGAACAAGTGTTCTAATCCTGAAATTTGACAAAGGCGAAGTATTTCTTCTTCATCCATACCTAGTTGTTTTGCTATTCTATTGTTTGACCAATTTCTATTTTTTAGTTCAATAACAATTTCACTCATAGCGTCAACTTGGTGCTTACCCCTAGCGCGGTTGTGTCGAATTGTAGAAGCTATACGATCATTCTTATTAGACTGTTCGGTTCTAATATCCACAACAGGAAGAAACCCCATAACTCTATCTTTAACAACAACCGATTCTTTACCTACTCTACTTCTATGAAAACCATCAATAACCTCTGTTTTACCATCTTTTTCTGGATTAGACCATGACACAATAGGTTGAGTATATCCATCATTTAAAATAGAGACTTCTAACAGCTCCATTTCAGGCGGTGCCACTTTGTTTGGGTTGTAGTCATTTGATACTACATCAGTATTAATTACCCATTTAACGTAATCTACTGGCTCATTTTTAAAAGGTGAATTTTGATGAATAAACAACCTTAAATCGTTTATAAAGTTTACTTTTTCATTTAAAGACATTTTTTCTGTTGCCTTTAAAAACTCTGATTTGATTAAATCACTCATAATTAAATTGTTTTTTGTGTAAAAAAATAAGCCCTGTAAATCCAGCGGGGCTCAGTCGCTTTCATTACAAGGCTTTTATTAATTCCTTTAGTTGCTTATGGTTGAGCCCGCAACGTGTACAAATATAACTATTTTTTTGTTTCTCTTACAAAATGTTCGTAAAAATATTCTTGTAAATCGTCTAGCTCTTGCCATACGTCTCTATCGGCTGCCATTTCACGCACTAGCCTATCTAAGTAAGCAGCGTAGTTCTTTGTTCTTTGTTTGAGTTCCCTGTTCCAGTCGACCTCTTCTAGTAGGTCTCTAAGCGTGTACACAAGTCCCGCTACGTTTATTAATTTTTCTTCTTTTGTCATAAGTCTAATGTAATATAATTCACTTTTAATCGGTTTTTTTTAGTTTATCTATCTAAATACTTACAAAAGTGTAATGTAATACACTTCTTTGTTTTGTTTTAATCTAGTTTTAATTTATATTCGTCTAATATCATACTTATTTTGTACCTACAATTTATTAAAGCTTCATAAGCTTGCTCTGTTAAGTCAGTGTTGTACTTTACTTGCGACCTTAAATACTGGTCTAAGTCCCACATTGCTAACTTCCATTTGTAGCCGTCTAAGGCTGTTAACGCTTCCTCTGCGTCTTCGTCTTTAAATTCTAGTGTTATTTTCATATCATTGCATTTTTATAAAGTTCGTCTACATCTACTTCTTTTATGTCCTCCTCTATGTCGTGCCATCGGTTACTGTCGTGGTATCGCTCTTCTATACTAGGCGGGGGAGAAACTATGTAAGGTTTATACTCAGCTTTTCCATCCTCGTACTTTAGATTGGCTAGACACATTCTAGCCCAGTTTAAATCGCATTTCAATAGTTTGCTGAGTTCATTTCCTGTTACTTCTTGATTGCGCTCGTATATTTCTTTAATCTTGCGCTTAATTGAGTTTTCGTATTTTATCATTTCAGCTCGTTAAATAATTCTAATACTAATGCGTAAGCGTCTGCCATTCCTTTAGCGTAGTCGTTTGAATAAGTTAAGGCGTTCTCTCTCATACTTTCAATCGTTTTTAGCTTAAGGAGGAACAAGTCACGCTCTCGGCTCGGAGGTCTTAAACTGTTAGCTGGCATTCCTATCTCTTGAACTTGCTCAGGTCGGTAACCTTTTACCGTTCCGTTGTTAAACTTTACAAGAACTTGGTTAGTTTTTCTTTCTACTATAGTTCCCTCTTTTCCGTCGTTTGTTCTTACTCTCATGTTATTTTGTTTTATAGAATTTAAGTTTACCCTCTGAGTAGTGCGCTCCGTATTTCTCGCCTTCAATGTTACCCGCGCATTTTAAGTACATCACTTCGTAGGTGTGTAGTTCCTCTTTTAGCTCGTAGATAGTTTCTTTCTGCTCTTCTACTTGTTCTTTGTAGTTTTCTATTTTGTGCAGTGCTATGAATAATACTGCTACTAATATAAATACTGCTGCTGCTATGCTTGTTTGTATAAATGGTTTCATATTTCTACTATTGTTATTTCTACTCCGTTAATAATATCGCTCTTTTGTCCTTTTCTACCTAGTCGAGTGTAGATAGTGGCTGCCGAGCATCCGCAGACCTTCGCGACTTCTACCGCACTGTTACGGTAGATAGTCTTTGTTTCTGTTTTTAGTTTGTATAACATCTATTTGTTGTTTAAGTATTCCTCGATTTCGTCGTCTATTCTACCTAAGTCCTCTACACTAAGTTGGTCTAGTATATCGTACTCGTCAAATATCAAGTCTGAAACTACATAAACTGCTTTAACGTCCCAGCTCCAAAAAGGAACTAAATAACCTACCTCTGGTTCTGCTTGTTGATGTTCGTAGGTGAACTCTATTAAAAAGCAGTCTAAATCTAAAAATTCTGTTTTCATGTTTTTTGTTTTTTTGTTGTTAATAATAATAAATCATATCAATGCTGAAATTCTCCAAAAATAGTTTTCCCCAAATCAATGCATCTTCATAAGTTTCAAATGATTTTTTGTCAAGTTTAAAATTTTTATCCTTGTTCATAAATAAAATGTAAACCGTATCTTTCATGTTTATTTGTTTTTAATTTCGTTCAATTGCTTTAATACGCAACTCCAAAAGAATCTTTCTTCAAACGGAAAATTGGCTTGGCACATTGTAATTACTATTTCTTTAGCTTCTTTCAAACCGAATCTATTTACTAATTGGTTTACTCTTTCGTTTACTCTTTCTAAATTTTTCATGTTTATTTGTTTTTTGTTTTGTGCGTTATGGATGCGCACCCCCCTTTTTGATTAATGAATACAGATTAAATGACTATGGGTGTCCCAAGCAAAAATCATATCCAATTTATCTATTTTTCCCCTACTTAATTCACTCCATAATGCAAGTGCAGTTATAAACTCTAAATCGTCCTCAGAAATTAAAATAATCTTTTTTAATTCTTTTTTTGATTTTGTACTCAACTCTTTAATTTTTTCAATTGCTAAAATCAACTGTTCCATTTTGTGTTTTTCATCTTCAGCTTCTAAAATAGATTGAAGTCTGAAAATTAATTTTTCCGATAATTCTAATTGCTTTTTCATGTTTCCTTGTTTTTATATCGTTGCTCTGTTGCATTGATGAAGCGAATATAATATGCGAATTTAGTTCGTGCAAGTTTTTTAGTACTTTTTTACAAACTTTTTTGTAATTATTTTATAACTGCTTGAAAACTAGCTAAATAAAATTACTTTAAATTGGTATCTGAGAAATAAGAAATTTAACTACCCGCCATAGGTAGCGACGAAAATAAACAAGCGCACCGCCTATAAGCATATACAGCCACCATTTACAGCGTTTCTGCTGTGCTTTGATAGTATCTATAGCCTTTTTGTATTCAGTGCGTAAACGGGCTTCTATTTGCTTCGTATCGGCCTTCTCCTTTATTCTAATAGTGTCGCGAATTAACTTAGTTTCGTATCTGAGTAAAGGTCTATCCTGGTAAATAGTGCGTGTTTCTATCTCGTGTAGCGTGTCAACTCGTATTACATCGTTTGTAATAGTGTCGTGAACTTTAATAAGTCGTATAGTCCTATTTGTTACTGTCTCCTTTTCTGGCCTCCATCCTTTTTTTACCGCCTTTTTAACGTGCCACGTAGGAGAACAACTAGCGAATAATAGTATAATTAGTAAGTATCTCATTAGAATAAATGGGTTAAACGTGCAATTTGTCCGTGAATAGGATGATGTAAAAAACCTTCTACAGCTTTAGGTGCGTGCATATATCCGTTTCTGTGATGCCATGAGTCTGCCCCGCTAGGGCTTCGTAAACTTTCAATACATACGCTCATTATATCCTTAGCTGTTTTGTGGTGTACGTGGTGCGTGTAGATATATCTGTGTTTACATTTACCCCAGTCGCTCGCTTCGTGTGCCATTAATAGAGGTAAATCGTTTGTCTTTGCTCCGTCTCCGTGAGTGCTGCCTATTAGATTGAAACCGTAGGTAAAATATTTACGGTGTGAAATAGATACGTCAAAAGTAATGTTCCCCGAGTTTCTAAAGTGCGTAGCAATAAGTTGAGCTAAATAAAACCCGCTTGTATAATCGTGGTTACTTGGGTTGAATGTTACGTGAACGTCTGCGACCTGAATAAGCATTTCTATAAGGTCTACGTAAAGTCGAACACCGTCTAAAAAGTTATCGTACCACATTCCGTCGGTATCCTGAGGTGTTCCGCTTGTAGTTTGTCGTTTAGGCGTGTCTGTGTGTAGAATATCGTTACCAATGACCAAAAGAATCTTATCAATGTTAAACCCTTGCGACTTGTTTAACAACCCTTGTACGCCCTCTTTAACTCGTTTAACTGCAATTTGTGAGTTATACTCCTGTCCTGTCTCAAACGCTCTGCAAAGTTTACCTATATGAATATCTGCTGGGTCTACTACTAATAAGTGAGAGTCTTTAGTTTTCTCCCTTTCAATAGTAGGGTATTTAGGTGCATAGTCCTTAAACGCTTCTAGTAGTTCGTTAAACGACTTCTCTATAGCTATTGTCTCAGGCTCTTTATAGTTGTGATTTTTTATAAACAAGCTAGACTCTTTAGATTTTATCCAGCCGTGTTTTACTTCTCTAGGGTCTGTTCCGTTATCTATTGCAGTATTCCAAAGGTTGCGGAGGTTGTTTAAGGCTTCTAACTCATCGGGGTAAACTCTTACCCTTATCTGTTCGTATTCCTTTACCGCCTTAGTTGCTGGTTTCCTTTTTTTCATAAATTGTCTATTGTTCGTGCTAGAACTAACGCAGTTTTAAAGCGAAACTCCCAGCTTCTTAATAACCTTACAGCTTCATCGTTTGTATGAAATTCTAATTCTAATAATATAGCGGGGCAAGTCGTTCTTTTTATAATTGCAAAGTTTGCTTTTTTGTGTCCTCGGTTGCGTAGCTCAGGAAACGTCTCGCTCATTTCTTTGATCCAGTTGTCCGCAGCCTTATTGCTTATATAACCGCTACCCTCAGAAGTGAACACCTCGTAACCTCTCGCGTTAGTATTGTTAGCAGCGTTCGAGTGTACAGAAACGAGTAAATCTAAATCTTTAGAGTTAGCAATAGTTACCCTAGTCGAAAGAGGTACATCTTTATAGTCGTAAGGGTCTGTAATAAAAGTTACTTCGTGTCCGAACTTTTCAAGCACTTGAGCGTATTCAATACCGTACTTTCTGTTGTTTACTCCCTCGTAGAACCATTTGCCGTCTACAGGGTGAGGAGAGCGTTTTCCCGCTGTTACATAGTTTCCGTTTTCGTCTAGTCCACCATGTCCGCAGTCTATGCCTATTCTCATAGTTTTTTCTTTATGTCTGTAATGGCTTCCTTGCCTTTACGAATCAAATGTAGTAATTTTTTAAAATAAAACTCAGCTCCCTTGTCTTTATTTATCGCGCGTATGTTTTCGTCTACGCTTAAAGCCTCTATGAAAACGAGTAACAAACAAGCACTCTTAGTTAATAAATGGCTTATCCCGTAAATACTGCCATCCATTATATAAACATCTATAGGGTATAGTATAACAATCAATAACTCATAGAAAAGCACTTTAAAAGCTACTCTACTAAGTTTGTGGCTTGTTATAGTCTGCTTAGTTCTATACGCCTTGTATAAGCCTAGAAACGTGTCTATAAGTATTGCTAAAGCTACTACGACCATTAACGGAGCTATAGGGGTAAGAAATACCGCTAAGCTCGTTAATATATACCCTATAAAAGTGCTAGTTTTCATATTTCATCGTTGAAAATAAGTTCTAAATCGGTTGGCTCTCCTAGGTACTTTTCCGTCACGCTATCCGCAGCAATGTAAATATTGCCGTTGTTTTCTTGCGCTTGTGTGTACGTGCGAGTAGTTGCCGTTTCATTTATTGGTATTCCCTCTCCTTGGTTGATTACCTCAATAGCGTTATTCGCTTCTTCGAGCGTGTTAAAAACGTGTGCTTTAATAAATTGCATATCTATTGTTTATATCTGTTTCAATGTTTGGTATATCTGTAGCAATATCTGTGTTTGAAATTATCCATAAAGATATTCTATCTACTGATGTAACACTCTCTATGTTACCTAAGCCCGCAGCAGAACTATTTGTTGCGCTTGTGCTTCCCGCGCTTCCATGCGAAGTGCTAGTTGCTACTTGCGTTCCGTTTTCTCTTATAAACGCATCTGAGTTTGCCCAGTCTATAATATCTGTTCTAATCATATCTCCAGCAGTATAATTAGATGATGTAGTTAGTACAGATGCCGAGTCGCTATTTAAACGTCTTGTATAGATAGAAGTTCTGTTTGTAGTAGGTATATTAAATGTAGAAAAGAACCTTGCAGTAATTCCTGAAGTTCTAAACGAAAATAAATCTCTTCTACTTGACGTTGTGTTATTTTGTAAAACAACAATACTTGACCCAAAGGATTTATTATTAAAATATCCTAAATTAGCATTAAGGGAATTATTTGTAAAGTTAATAGTTGGTTTTAAAGATAAATCTTCATATAATACACCGCCTAAAACTATATAAGGTTGTGAAGAACCAGTTGATTGTATAAGGTCGTCAGTAGCACCGTTTGAACCTTGATTATACCATTTTACAATTCTTCCGTCATTTACCCCAATAAAAGAAAGCAAAGAAGCCGTATCTAAATCATTATCTACAAAACCTATATCTTGCTCCGCGTTGTCACTTGAACGTCTTACACGTATGCAATTTGTAGCAGTTGTAGATTCTTTATATAAAGAAAATATAGTAGTTAAACTATAATTGTCTGCTAAAAAAATATGGCTCGGTGCTGCTCCTCCTCCAAACCTATAACTGTTTATTAAATACATATTTCCGTAAGTGTACATCTTATAATACTATTGCTACGCTTCCGCTAGTTAACTGAACTCCTGAGAATACTTGGTTTTGTGTAGGTCGAATAATTGCACCCGCCTTAACTGCATTTGCTGGCGTTGTTACATACTCATCCTTTACGTCTACTCCTCCTATCTTAATAGAAGCAAAAACCGTGTCCTCTAAAGTCACAATAGTATCAAAGTCCTGAGTTAACTCTGTAGCGTCATTTACTACTTTAGTACCTTGTAAACCGCTTATGATCTCTTCTGTTTTAAATTGCATTTTGTTTTATTTTTATGTTAAAATTCTTCTTCCTATCATTACTACCTTAAGACCTTTACCAGCTGTTGTGCTACCTACTTGGTCTATATCTATAGTTATTTCTGCATCATCTAATATAACCGTACTAAGCACGTTAATAACAGGAGGTGTAGCTGCCGTTGTGCTTGTTTTCTCCCCGTCGTCAATAGTTATAATAGTGCTTAATATAGAAGCTCCTCCGTTGTTAATATCTACGTCTAACGTGCTGCCTACAGGTGCTGTATTTACGTTCGCTCTAACCTCCTCTACTTTCATTTTATAAGGCATTCTAAAGGTTACCTTAGCAGTGCCTGTAGTTAAGTCTGTAGTCTCATCCGAACAAGCTATAACTAGCTCAGCGGGAAACGCACCTACTAACTCGTCGAAGTCTATCTTTTTAGTAACCCCACTCTGTACCAATACGAACTCATCGCCTGAGGTTGCGTTAGTTGCTGCTGTTAAATTACTTATTCTGCTGTCCGCCATTGTTTAGCTTTTTAATGTACTTTTTTAACTTAATTACGTTCGTCTGTTTTGGCTCGTATCTCTTCATATATCTATATTACCCAGCCCCCAAAGTCGCTCTCGCTACTAGGGTACATATCTCCGTTACTATTACTATAATACTCAGGAAACTTACTTTGATTAAAACTCATATAGTCTATAAATCTCCGCGTATAGTGCTGTGCTATGTTTCTCTGTTTCTCGATTAAAAAGTCTACCTCGTTCTTGCTTACTGTTTCGCTGTTTTCTGATCCGTGCTTGTACATTCCTTTATTAGCTATCGTGTAGCTTGCAAAAGGTAAATACTCAACCATTGCCCAGTGAATAAGCATACTTTTAACGTAGTCTAACAATAGTGATTTATAGTCCGCGTTTGCGACATCGTCTAAAGTTCCCGCTACTATTAAAGCTTGTATCTTTTCGAGTAAGTCAGTACCTAGGTAATTCTGTATATGCGTATCCTGTGCTATGTTCACGAACTGTATAAATAAGTCAACGTCTACGTTTCCGTTTAACGCTGTCTTTTTTACTATATCGTCTCTAGTTATTAGTAGTGCTTTTGCCATTATCTTGCGTCTTGTGGTCGGTTAGGGTTGTTAGGGCTGTAGCCTTTATATCTCATGTCGTTAGGCATCATGGCTACCTCTTTCGGGTTTCGTACTCTATAGCCAAACTTCTCAGCTTTACCCGTGCTTACTTGTGAAGTATCTTTAGAACCTATTGAAGCGTTCTTTTTTGCGCTTACGTAAGTGCGTCGCTCCCATTTATGATGACAACGAGGACCGCCCTTAAACTTAAAGATGTCGTAAGTATCTGCTCCGAACTCTCCGAAGCCTGCGTTAACTACGCTTATGCTCATTTTGTCTATGTCCTCCTTTTTGTAAATCTTAGCCGCTCGCATCATAGCCTTACAAAAGTCGCGCTCAGGAGCTTCGTTACCTACATATTTATAACGCACCTTGAAGTAAAAGCCGTCTATCTCTCTGTCTTGTTCGCTCGGTTTATTCGGGTTAGCTCTTCCTGTACCTACTAACTCCATAAGCTTAGATAATAGGCTTTTTTTAGGCTTCATCTGCTCCTCCCATTCCTTTACTTGAGCGTCTAACTCCTCCTCTTGGTCGTAGTCAACTTCTCGGCTATCTATAAGCTCCCATTCTTCGCTCTCCTCTTCTCCGAACTCAGCTAATAAGTCGTCAAGCTGTGAACTGAAATTCATTTCGCTTTCTTGCTCCTCTTCCTGTTCTTTAATCTCTATATCTTCAAGTAAATTTAAACGTCTGAAGTAAAGGTCTAAAGAAATACCGTTAAAAGCTAAAATCTTATCTATAGCGTCAATCATTAACTCTTGAAAAGGTTGTATAGTCGCGTTGTAAAAATAACGTGCAGCTACTTCTATCTCGTCTGCGTTTGAGCTGAAGCCTTGGTTATCTGTAACAATACCCACTAACATAGGAGAAGTTACTGTGTGTCCTGTTAATATCTTTTGCTCTGCTTCTTTACTTAAGTATTCGTAGTGCTGAGGTGCATCGTTTAAAGGTATATCGTCTACCGTTGTTTTGCTTTCCGCGTTATTGTTAAAAGCTACTATTACTTTTTGTCCTCTCGAGCCTGTCAACTTGTTTAATACCTTTCTGCTTACTTCCTCTTGCTTCTCCTGGTCAGGCACTCCGTTATTAAAGTTAACAACCTTAGTACCGCTAAAGCCGTTTTGTACCTCGTTAATTAAATAGTCGCTTATCTCCTCTTCTAGTATTGCATAAGGTACAGCAGCGAGGTAATCAATCTCTCCGAAGTACTTAACCCCTACAGCGTAGTCTTTAATACATAGTATTTCTATCTTTTCTTTTGAAGTACCAAAAGCGGGAATACGTTTAGGTGCAAATTTTCTAGTGTCCTCCCAGTTGTCAGAATAGTAATATCCTTCTATATCTCCCTCAGCGTTACACTTCTCAGGTCTAATTAAGTTAGTAGGTATATGGTAAGCCTTAAGAACTTTCGTATGCTTCTCGTCGTAGTGTACTTGAAAATGTCCAGCGCCTAACATCTTAAGCTCTTTGATTACTTTACGTAAACATTCAGCGCTAAAGATAGAACGCATAGCAGCGTACTGAGACGGCTTTCTAGCAGCGTCCATAGCATGAAGTCCGCGACCATAAATTAAACGCGAAATATTGTTAATTACTGCGCTGTTAGTCGTAGACTTTCTCGAACGGTCTATTAAGAAGTTATAGTAGTCGTTATCTTCTCCGTATTCTACCCACTCGTTACGAGTGTCCTCTTTTATCTCAGGCTGCTCATAAGCTGCCAAATTAAGTATTTTAATATCACTCATAAGTAACGTAGTCGTTTGTGCTGCTATAGCTTGTGTATTCGTTATTGTTCACCGAGTAAGTGCTTATACTTTGATTAGTACAGAAAATCTTACCCTTGTAAACTATCTCGCTGCCGTTCTTTACCTCTAATGTATAGAAGTTGCCTTCTTTCAAATTAAGTACCTCTTCGATAACTAAATAATATCTATCTACTGTTGGCGTAATTGCATAAGTCTCTGAAACGTCTGTAAGCTCGTTTAAAATTACCATGCTATCCGCGACTAGTTCACGAGGCACTATTTTAAAAGTTTGAGCAGTTCCTGTCTCTTCTAATATTATCATATCTTATATACGTTAAAATTGAAAATTGTTTTATATGTTTGTAGAAACAATTAAACTATGTATATAATTAAGCAATGCACAAAGTGCGAAGAGTATAAGTTGTTGGAAGAGTTTAGAAATGCTAATGGTAGATATGGTAAGTCTAGTAGGTGTATATATTGTCTTAGAGAAATAGCAATAAAAAAATATGAAGAAAATAAAGAATCACAACGAAAATATAGAAGGGAATTATACGAGAAAAATAAAGAATCACAACGAAAATATAGAAGGGAATTATACGAGAAAAATAAAAAACGTATAAGACAATATCAAAAGCAATACTATAAAGAAAATAACGAAAGGTGTAGAAAATATCAACGAAAATATTACAATAATAACCGATTAGAAGTATTAGAAAAGATAAAGAAATGGAAACAAGAAAATAGAGACAGCCATTTAGAAAGGTGTAGAGCATATGATAAAAATAGAAGGAATACAGACTCATTATTTAAAATGCGTCGTAGTATTAGAAATCTTATTTATAACTCAATGAAAAGACAAGGATACACAAAAAGCAGTAAAACATACAAAATACTTGGCTGCGACTTCGATACATTTAAAAAACACATTGAACGACAATTCACAAAAGGAATGACTTGGGAAAACCAAGGCGAATGGCACTACGACCACATTATACCTATCTCATCAGCACAAACAGAAGAAGAGGTAATTAAGCTAAACCACTACACAAACTTACAACCGCTTTGGGCTGAGGATAACTTACGTAAATCAAACAAAATAGAACCAACTCAAATAAAGTTACGGATATAAAAAAAGGGCAACCCGAAAGATGCCCCTTAATAAACAATTAAACATGAAAAATTAAGAAGTTATAGTTCCGTTTCCGTCTACGATTTCAAAACCTAAAGAAACAAGTTCTGCTTCTGTTGTAGCGTCTAAGAACTGCGCAGGTATTTTCTCTTGTGCTTGGAATGTCAAGTTATAACCTGTCATGTCTCCGAACGCTGCACCCGTTACGATAGAACCACCGTTAACGTCTGCGCCATGCTCATAACCTACCAACCAAAAATTGCTGTTGTTATCTCTTACGATTACTTTAGGTCGACCATAAGCTAATAGCTTCACTTGCTTGTGCGTTGCTAAGTCTTGCTTTT
>Ga0208018_100161_pt1 | contig 22616 bp, 41 predicted proteins | sample 31_taG_FD_184105 | JGI IMG/M metagenome (GOLD analysis project Ga0208018, IMG submission 184105) | Marine viral communities from the Gulf of Mexico - 31_GoM_OMZ_CsCl metaG (SPAdes) (version 2) | ecosystem: Environmental > Aquatic > Marine > Oceanic | place: Gulf of Mexico | collected 2015-07-12 | reverse complement strand
GAACCCCCATGAGAAGATAAGCCGAGGCGAAAGAGCCAGGCAGATACTACAGGATCAGATGTTTCAGGAGGCCATAACGGCCATTAAGGGCGAGAATTATAAAGATTATTTAGCAAGTACAGACAGTAACGAGCGTGATGAGATCTGGCGGCAAGCACAGGCAATCCAAAAGCTAGAGCAGCGACTGGAATCTGTAATGCAATCAGGGATCATGGCAAGGCAAACTTTAGATAACGGAGCAAACCCATAGTGGATTCCCTAGAAACGCCACAGGATGCGTTGAATTTCCTGAAATCCAAACGAGTTGAGGATACTGAAAGTACACCCGAAGCGAGTGCGGAAGAAATGGTCGAAGAAGTGGAAGCCGAAGAGGTAGAAACGGAAGAGGCCGAACTTGATGAACAACTAGAGACTGAAGAGGACGGAGAGGAATCTCTATTCGTTGAAATAGACGGAAAGGAGATCAGCCTTGATGAAATCAGAGAATCCCTAGGTAGTAAGTTCAGACAGTCTGATTACACGAGAAAGACCCAAGAGCTTGCAGAAGAGCGCAAATTAGTTGAGGCAGCAAAGGCCAAAGCTGACGAGGCACAGAAGCAGTTCGATTCTAGGATGGCAGAGCTTGAAGGACTCTTAGTAGAGCAGGAGAATTCTATTAACTGGGATGAACTCCTAGAGGATGATCCAGCAACCTACTTAAGAGAGAAGCAGAAGCTAGCCAAGAAGGAAAAAGCACTGGAAGATGCCAGAGCGGTAAGACAAAAGGAGTTAGACGCACAGCGTTTAGAATATCTTAATGCTCAGGTTATCAAAATGAAGGAGCTTTTACCGGAGTGGGTTGATGATACTGGTAAATTCACCCCCACGATGGAGGGTAGGATTCCGGTGATTAATCAATACCTAGAGGCCAAGGGTTTTAGTGTAGATGACGTCAATCAAGTAACTGACGCTCGCCTATGGGCTGTCTTTGAGGATGCGGCTAATTACCGTGCCATGAAGAGTAAAAAGCCTGCGGTGGACAAAGAACTTAAAAGGGCTCCGAAGGTTCTTAAGCCTAAAAAAGGGCGAAAGAAGCCTACAACATCAGCATCTGACGAAGCGAGACAGAAGTTTAAGCAGTCAGGCAGTGAGCGAGATGCCCTATCGTACCTCAAATCTAGGAGAACATAATGGCTCAGCCAACGAATACATTCAGTTCATATGATGCAATTGGTAACCGTGAAGACCTTGCGGACTTCATTACCATGATTTCACCAACTGCTACACCTTTCCAGTCTGGTATTGCTAAGACTGTAGCCACTGCTACTAACCACGAGTGGCAAACGGACACCTTAGCTGCTGCGGTTGACACTAACGCAGTGATTGAAGGTGACGAGGCCACAACTGACGCTTCAACAGCTACTGTTCGTCTGGGTAATTACACTCAGATTCTAGATAAGGTAGCTCGTGTTGCTGGTACTCAGAGAGCCAATGATTCAGCCGGTCGTGCTGATGAAATGGACTACCAGATGATGAAGCGTACAAAGGAGATTAAGCGTGATTTAGAAAAGTCTCTTTTGGCTAACAAGGCTAAGGTAGCTGGTAACGACACTACTGCTCGTGTAATGGCAGGTGTTGAATCTTGGTTAGCAACTAACACTGACTTGGGAGGTACTGGTGCTGCACCTACTGGTGACGGTACTGATACTCGAACAAGTGGTACTGACCGAGCTTTCGCAGAGTCTCAAGTGCAAGCTGTTATTGCTTCTTGTTGGGATGAGGGCGGTGAGCCAGATATGATCATGGTTCCATCCAACCTTAAGCAAGATTTCTCTGCTTTCACTGGTAACTCAAGCGCTCGTCAGAACATCGATGTTTCTCAGAAGACTTTGAGTAACGTTATCGACTTTTACATTTCTGACTTTGGAACAATGCAGGTAGTACCTAACCGATTTATGGTTAGTGAGTCTTGTTTGATTCTAGAGATGGACAAGTGGTCATTAGCTGAATTACGACCTTATCAATCTTGGGATCTTGCCAAGACTGGTGACACGGACCGTAAGCAGCTTCTTATGGAAGTTACTCTGTGTGCTAAGAACGAGAAAGCATCTGGTATTGTTTCTGACCTTAGCTAATAAGTTGGGGCCTTCGGGCCCCTTTTTAGGTGACTATGAAAAGAATTGTTGAACAGCGTGGTGATGTAAAAGAGGTTTATCACAAAGATCCTGGTGATGGTAAATTCCACATCGAGGTCGTACAGGATGTTGCTCAATATTTAAGAAGCAACAAGGAATCCCAGGGCGAGTTTCGCAGGGGTTCTAAATGGGGCGAAGGTATGCACAAAGTAGCCTCAGTGCCTGAAGTGGTAATCGCTCAGTGGTGGAAGGAACTAGGGGATAATCCTTTAGCTAAGCACAATCGTAAATGGTTGGCTGCTAAGCTTAATTCTAATGAATACTCGGCATTACGTACTAGAGCAGGAAGAATCTAATGGCTTTAGACAGCTATGCGAACTTGAAGCAAGCTATTGAGAGATTCAGTCATAGGACGGATATTTCCGACATGCTGGATGATTTCATAGACCTTGCTGAGAATAAAATAGATAACAACCTCAGACTAAGAAGCAATGAATTAAGGGCTACTGCTTCAGCTCCTACTGCTGACAGGTTCTTAGCGCTTCCTGATAGATTCTTAGAGATGCGAAGGTTAAGTCTTATAAGTGGTACTAATACACGAGACATTGAATACAAGGCTCCTGAGGCCCTAAGAAATTCTGAATACTCTGGTGAGCCTAAGTTTTTCACCATTACTAGCCAAATTGAATTCGATAGGACTCCAGCATCGGCTTATACAATAGAGATGAGCTACTACGCAAGGCTGGACCCATTAACTAGCTCAAATACTACTAACAATGTATTAACAGATTATCCAAACCTTTACCTATATGGGGCCCTGTCTGAACTTCATAGATGGGCGAGGGATGAGCAGACGGCGAATTATTATGAGCAGGTCTTCATGGCAGAAATAGAGAAGGCAAACTTTCAGGATAACCGGGGGAGATATGGTGCTGCTCCTACCGTTGGCTTGGAGACTTGGACGCCTTGAGAACGATACCTGTTAATTTTATCGGCGGTGAGAATAACTCTAGATCTAGACAATGGTCTAGCCAGTCTACGGTTAATCTTTACATCGACGCTCAGGGATCTGGTAGGTCACAAACGTGCCTACTCCCTTGGCCTGGTGAAAAGGCTTTCTCTTCCGGTTCCTCTGGTACCACTAGAGGAATGATCCTGCACAACGAATTAGTATATCTAATAGTCAATACAGATCTTATTGAAATAGATTCAAGCGGAACTAGGGTTGTACGTGGAACTATTCCGGGTACTAATAGATGCTCGCTGGCTACAGATGGTACTAATCTTGTTATAAGAACAGGTACAAATACTTATTTCTACTCAACCTCAGTTGCAGAGATCACAGATTCAGATCTAGAGAACGCTCAGACCCTTTGCTACATAAACAACCAGTTTATTTATCAAGGAACAGCTCAAAGATTCGGTGTTTCTAATGCCGGAGACCCTACGTCAATAGACGGGCTTAATTACGCCACTGCTGAGAGTTACCCAGACGACATAGTGCAAGTTTATGCCTTTAATGAGCGGGTATATATCGGCGGATCTAGATCACTTGAAATTTGGTACAACTCTGGTGAAGGGTCACCCCCGTTTGACAGAATTCAGCAAAGCACCACCGAAGTAGGCATAGCAAGTCCGTTTTGTATGTCTAATTCGGACGAGTACCTGTACTTTTTGGGGGATGATAACTCTGTATACAGGGTTTCTGCTTACCAACCAGAAAGTGTGACACCTAGTGCTATAGCTAAGGAGTTCCGAGAAGCCACGACTAGCGACGCCCAGGGGTATTGTGTTCATCTAGATGGACAGTGGTTTTACATAGTCCAACTACCTACGTCTAACCTAACTCTGGCGTACTCAGAGCAAACAGGGGAATGGATAAGGCTAAGCACTGGTGTAGATGTAACACTACCAAGAAACCTAATGAACGGCTATGTGTACGCTTACGGTAAGCACTTGGTTTGTGATTACGACTCTGGTGATGTTTATGAGTGGGACTTTGAAACATACCAGTCCAACGGATCTCCTATAGCCTACCAAAGGGATTCAGCGCCCGTGAGTAGCGTTCAGCTCGCCCCAGGCAAAAGACTTCTAATGTCTAAAGCCGATTTCTTTATGGAAACGGGGGTTGGCAACTCTGACGAACTAGACCCAGAAATGATGGTTTCCTGCTCTATTGACGGTGCTTCCTTTACCAATGAAGACTGGATAAAGCTAGGTCGTGAGGGTCAGAAGGCTGGGAAAATAGAATGGTACAACATGCAGAGCTTTTATGATTTACGACTCCGAGTCAGGTCAACTGATCCTAATTTTTTTAGTGTGCACGGTGCTGCTATCACTTTGAGGGAGGCAGGCCGGTGACAATAGTTGATCCTTTTCTCGTCCCTATTCCTAGAAAGTACCTTGAATCAAAGGTAGAGCGGGAATACCACGAGAGATTAATACGAACTATTGATCAGTTAAGACAAAGAACTGGCGGGGCTTCGGATGATGTCGCAGAGTCAGGAACACGTGAGCTATACCCTTGGGTTATTGATGACCCTAAAGAAGAGGTAGTTAATCTACACGTAGAGACAAAGTTACGAGAATTTAGGGGTGTAACGGTTTCGAGTAATTACACCGCTGTACCTTGGGATTGGGTCAAAGCCAAGTCTAGATCTACAGTTACCTTCCCAAAATACCCTGAAAACGGTGATGAGATTATAGTGGCTAACGGGGATGGTTCAAAGATTACCCTTGATGGAAATGGTAAGAATATAAACGGGTCAAATACTGGTAAAATACAATTAAAGTACACATCAATAAGATTCAAGTATTTTCTAGATGATAATGAGTGGTTAGCCATATGAGCTTTGAGCCGGACAATAAAACATTTGAGCAGGCTGTTTTGGATCTACTCCATGAAATGGTTATGGAATTAAAGCTGCAGAACTACATGTATAAAGAAGTTCACGAACTAGATATGGATTTAGAGGATATTTCCCATGAGTGTGATTAAGTCAGGATCTAACGGCAACGTAGCAGACGTAAATGAAGACAGCCAGTTATTAGTGAAGTCTATTTCAGAGTCAGAGCTGGAATTTGTTTCTGAAGAAAAAGGTAACGCTTACTCTTGGTCTTCATCTTTTGCGACTGGCGGCACTGACGTTGATGTTATTTACGTTGAGAACACATCACAAACCATGAATCTGGTTATTGATCAGATTGTGGTGGGGGCGGCAGCTGCTTGCGTGTTTACGTTAAAAAAGGTCACGTCTGGGACTGCTTCAGGCACAACCGTCACAGGCCGAAACCTGAATTTAGGTAATGGTAATTCTGCACCCGCTTCAGCGTTCGGTGATGCAGCGGTTTCTGGCTCATTGACTGGTGATACAATGTTTTATGACGGCGTTGCAGCAAATGAGTTCGAAGTGTTAGATACAAAAGGTGGCCTCGTAGTCACCCAAGACAAAGCTTTATGTGTAACAGCTTCCGCGAATACTACTGTATACGTTACCGTTATCGGTCACTTCAAGGATAAGTAATGCAGTTTACCGCAATTGAAAACGGGCACGGTGTAGTTGCCAACATTAAGCAAGAGGGCGGAGTTTATTCCGGCAATGCGCTGCATGTTGCTACCCGTGAAGGATTAGAGTGGAGCGTTAAATCCATACCATTCACTGATGACAATGGCGGCGCTAACATAAATAAGGATGTTGCATTTAGCGGTACACCAGAAGAAATACATGACGGGGGCGACAACACGTATTGGACTGCAACCGCATTAAGCGGAAATTGGGATTTCACCAGCTCTAGCCAAGCTAACACTGGCACGCAGTCAATAGACGCAAGGGGAACAAACAATGGAGCAGAAGCCCAATTAGAAAGGCCCAGCGGCTCTATTAGCTCTAGCTCGTACACGTTTATAACTGGTTACGTATACATTGGTAACTTTAACGAAAGCAACCACCATATTTATTTCAGGTTTAGGGATGCCGGGGTGAACGTGTCTAATGTGGTGGATATGGCTACTTTTGTAGACACTAACAACGAAGACACATGGCTTAAGTTCGCAATACCCTTAAGCTTATTTTTCGATACTGTAACCGATTTTGATCAGCTAATAATACAAACAGCATCAGATGCGGGAGGGGCTCCTAATTATTGGCTAGACGATATTCAGCTAGAGGAATCAGGCGGAACAATATACAAAGCTGAGCCGCCGGCTGGTAAGTTATTTCAAATAAAATCATTAGATATTGTAATGGCAGATGCGCTAGACACGACGCTTTTAAATTCAACTATGCCTAACCTATCTTATGATCAGATATTGGGCCTCGCATCACTGTCGTCCGGGGTAACTATACGAAGGATAAGAAAAAACAAGGTTGAGTTTTCAGCAAATTTCAGACATTTGGCAGATATACTCTATGCTGGATTTTCTATAATTAACGTAGGGTGCGATGGCACGAATACTTTTATAAAGCTTTCGGTAGATGCGTCCTGGTGGATCGACTTAGACGCAAATGAGCGGGATAGAATAGAACTGATAGCATCAGATGACCTGAGCGGACTTTTGCAATTTAGAGCTATAGCGAGAGGCAGGGAGTTAGTTAAATAATGGCTACAACTATACAAAGATTTGTATCAGAGACCCAATTAACCACTGCGGCCACTAATTTAATAACTACTACAACTAGTGAGAGTAAGTTTATCGGGAAGTTTACTTTAACTAATACAAGTGATTCTAATGTTGAAGTAACTTTATGGGCAATCGCCACAGCTACTAGCGCAACCACTGGATCAGGTGGTAACTGGATATTTAGAGAAACTATCCCCGCCGGTGCCACAGTAACAGTAGATAAATTGCAGGGTCATATTTTAGGTAATTCATCTGCAATTAAAGGTTTGGCTGGAACGGCTAGTGTGATTAACGTTGACGCTTCAGGGACTACGGCTTGATTCGTATGATGGTTAGCGGGGACAAATATATCATAGAGAAAACTGATAATGAGGATGAAATATTAAGTGTTTTGTCTTCTCCAGAGGTTAGGCGCTGGATAGGTGACGACTTTACCAGGGAAAAGTTCCACGAGTATAACCCTGATTATCTTTACTTAAGGGTTGTTTTTTCAGGTAAAACTGTAGGTATATTTGCCCTAGTTCCCAGGGGTTCTATCGAATACGAGGGGCACACAGCATTTCTTAAAGAAGCATGGGGTAACACTCTGGAACCTACGTTAGAAGCCATAAATTGGATTTTTACAAACACTAGGTGCGAGAAGATAACAGGAAGAACCCCCGCAGATAACAAAAAAGCAATAGCTTACAATATACGTGCCGGTTTCATGATTGAAGGATTGAACAGAAAAAGCGTATACAGAAACGGCAAACTAATTGATCAGGTTTATTTTGGAATGGAGAGATCAAGATGGGCATTGAGCTAGCAGCGGCTGGGTTAATCGGAGGCGCATCGATATACGGGGCTAAAAAGTCTGGTGATGCCGCCGAAGACGCAGCAAGGGCCCAAACTGAGGCCTCAAAGCAAGGTATCGAGTTTCAAAGAGAAGCCCTAGAAGCCCTACGTCAGGACTTAGACCCTTTCAGACAGTTCGGTGTATCTGCTCTCGATCCCCTATCAGCAGCAATAGGATTCCAGCCTCAGTATGAGCACGTCCAGAGATTAGATACAGCTAATCAGATGGCAGGTTTAAGCGCAGAACAACAGGCCCTACTTGAGGCTGATCGAGCTGATTACGAAAGACAGGTTGAAAGGCGAGAGCTATTACGTAGATCTTACCCTGGTCTTAAGCCTAAAGGTCTGGCCGCCGCCCCAACATTTGAGGCTTACCGAGAGGCTCTAGGCAGGGAGCCAATAGAGGAAATATCTACAGAATCAGGTAAGGCTGTACGAGTCCCTAGGCCCGCTTACGGCATGGTTGGAACGGTCCCTGGCGCCCCCTCCATACAGACTTCTGGTGACCTTACGCCACCTCAGAATCAGCTTCTGCAGCAAGCCATGCAAGAAAGGGCAGAGTTTGATCCAACGGGTTCACCTTTACTATCTAGGGCTGCACAGGAAAGACTTGATTTCGATCCTTTGCAAAACCAGCTTTTACAATCCGCTGCTGAACGACAAATGGCAATGGACCCTACACAGGCTCTTGGTCCAGAGATACTACAGAATCCTCTACTTAGGGCGCTACAGGATGACGTAACTCGAAGACTTACGGCTAACCAAGCGGCTAGAGGCAAGCTAGGTTCAGGTGGAACAGCAGAAGCCCTGCAACAAAGACTAGTACCACAAGCTATACAATTCGGACTTCAGCTAAACGAACTACAACGTCAGGATATTTCTGACAGAGCTAGATTAGGCGGTGCCCAGGTTGGGCTACAAGAGGCTGCTATGGCCGGTCGTGAGGGTCTAGGGTTCGGATTATCTAGCCTAGAACGTCAGGCGATCTCTGACAGGATGCAGGCTGGTCTAACTCAAGAAGACCTAAGACAGAGACAGGTAGCCAACTTAATGGATGCTGCAAGGCTAGGTCAAGCTAGTGCTGCTCAAGCTGGTGCGGCAGGTCAGAGTGCGGCAAGTCAAATGGGTCAGTTAGCCTTGGCGGGAGGTCAAGCACAGGCCGCAGGTGCTTTAGGACAAGCTCAGGCCAGGAATCAAATGATCGGCGGATTAGCTAGCGCTGGTTTAGGTCTGTTGGGTGGATTCACCCCAACCACAACAATTAACCCTGCCACCGGAGGCTTTAACACTCCTACCACAACACCAGCCACGGCAACTAATTATTACGGATGGATGGGCCCATAATATGGTATCACCAATAGCTAACCCTTTTGCGGGATTAATGCAGGGAGCACAGGCCGCCCAAGGCTTAATGGGCGCCTTCAGGGCTCCTCAACTCCAACAGCTACAATTACTGCAAGAACAGGCAAGGCTTCGTCAAATGCAAGGATTGGATCCTGTTAGCCAGTCGCAGATTGCTGCTAGGGAAGCTCAGACAGAGCTTGCTAGGTCTCAAAGGGCCTCATCTTTAGCTAAGTCACAAAGGGAGCAGCAGAGATACCAGGGGGCAATATTTGGAGCTCTTGCTAGATACCTTCAGGATAAACCCATGGAGGATAGAAGGGGCGTGGCGAATGCTATGTCTAGCATGACCGGAATAGAGTTTACTGATGACATGCTTTCAGATGAGCAATTATCTAGCGCTGCCTCAGCTGCAGATGTTCTAACGCCTAGACAGAAGACACTCGGAGGGAAAGAGGCTAAAGAACTAGGTTTCTCAGAGGGCGCTGTAGTTCAAGAAGACCCAGAAGGTAAGTTAACAGTAGTTCAGGAAGGATTAACCCCCATAAAGCAGCTTGATCTATCCCTTAAGCAGTCTGGCAGGAAGTTTGACCAGGCAGCAAAAATACGGGGAGAGGTTGAGAAGTTTACCAAGACATTTAGAGATGTTGAGGACGCCTACGGAAGGGTTAAGGCTTCTCAGGAAGGGGATGTTACAGCCGCAAGTGACATATCACTAATATTCCAGTACATGAAAATGCTTGATCCTGGTTCTGTTGTTAGAGAGGGTGAGTTTGCCACAGCTCAGCAGACAGGAAGCATAGATGACAGGGTTGTAAATGTATACAACAAGCTAATCTCAGGCGAGAGACTTACAGATACACAAAGAGATAACTTTGTTAATGAGGCGAATAAGGTTTACAAGGTTGGTCTTGAGAAGCAAGAAAAGCGTGAAAAAGACTACGAGAAGCTGGGCGAAAAATACGGCATAGACAGAGAAGAAATAATAGTAAGAACTGGTCAACCTACGGTCCCAGTTGAATTAAAGCCAGTAAATATTGGCGAGGAAGTTATACCAGGCGTAACGAGGGTTCGCTAATGGCAGTTTATAAGATAGGTGATCAAGAGTACGAGGTGGACGATAGAATCCAGGGGGAGGAATTAATAAGCACCCTAGAGTCTCTTAAGGCTCGTGTTTCGACTCCAGACCCAGTACCTAGCACCGATGAGGAATTGATAGCTGGTTTCGAAAGCATTACTGGTGGTGACTACACTCCCGAGCCTATGCCCTCACTAGATGAAAGGGCTAGGAATAACACCGTTGGAGCAATAGATTTCGGTCTAACAACCCTGCTAAGCGCTGTTCCTGCTACTGGCGGGACAATATTTGGATTCATGGAGGGCGTTGCAGATGAGATAGCCTCTGGTGAATTTGGAAGCTATGAGGCTGCTGAGAGAATTAGACAAAAAGCAATGGATAAAGCCCAAGAGTACTCACTTCAGCCCTTTACTGAATCAGGTAGAGGTGTTCAGGAAGATGTAGGAGGATTCCTTGCAGAGTCTCCTACTGGAAGGGCATTAACATCAGCGGGAATAGCGGCGGCACCTATGTCTGCATCACTTGGAATGAGTCCAAACGCATTAAGGTATCTAACCAGCAGAAGAATGATAGACCCTCAAAGTGGATTACCCGTAGGACCATTAAAAAGGGCCCTAAAGAAGTATGAAGCTGGTGTTGAGTTGATAGATGATGTCCCCGACCTGGATCAACTTATCGATACTCATGGGCCTGATAGGGCCGTTGATATAATGGCCAGAAGGAAGATAAGCCGAGGTGAGGACAATAGGGTTTTGGCTGGTTTAAGGCTTGAGAATAACCAGTTGGTAAAAGACCCTTTAGGCGAGAAAGCTGTTAATTCTGGGTTTAGGGCTGGCGATGTAGCAATGACTAAGAATGCCAACCTTGATACTCAATCTGCAATGCTAAAGATGCTCAAAGATAAAAGACGTGAGCTTGCAGAATCTAGCTACCCAAGACGCCCAATTGAGGCTGTCGGCGATGTGATGGTGGATAGGATAAAGATCCTAAACAACAGAGCAAAAGAGCTTAGAGGTCAGCTAGATAGAATTGCTAGGGGTTCGGCTGTTGATGATCGGGCGCTTCCTGGCGCTGGCGTTACTCCTGGATTAAGGGGTCTTAATGTAGACACTTCAGGAATTGAAAGAGCTGTATTAGAGGGTCTTGATAGAATAGATATGGACCTACCGCCGGAGGTTAGAACCAATACCACCCTACTGAATGACTTTGTAAAAGATAAGGCGGCCTTTGCAGCTAGTACTATAAGTGAGGATGCCGGAAGTAAGAGCTTAATTAGAAAGACCATAAAGCTTTTGAATGAGGCTAGAACAGCAGACGCATACGAAGTGCATAAGATTAAGCGCCAAATAGATAGTATGCTTGACTGGGAGTCTACTAAATTCAAGGGCATAAAGGGCGAAGGCGAGGTATTTGCCAAGAATATTAGAAGGCAACTAAACCAGGCCGTAAGAGACGTAAGCCCAGCATATGCATCTGTTAATGATGAGCTTAGCGGATTGGCTGGTGCTCTTGGTGGATTCAGAGATCTATTAAGCAAAAAAATAGACTGGAATGCTGACAACCTATCAGATGCAATTGGCCAGGAGATGAGAAAGCTTGAGACTAACTACGGAGTTCGGCCCGCATTATCTAATGCAGCAAAAGAAATTGATAATCAGGTTCAAAGGCTGGGAATAGACACGCCCATAGATACAAGCAGACTTGTTAAGTTCTCTTACGCCCTTGATGAAAGATTCAGACCCAGTGCTAGAGGTAGTTTTTCTGGCAGCATAGCAGGGACAATATCAGCAGAAGCTGCAGCCCAGCAGAGTGCTACACAGACAGCACTAGGGTTATTCAAGAGAGGAATTGAGAAGCTTAGATCTATAAGCGACGAAGATGCAATGAATACAATGCAACAGATACTAACTAGAGATAAGCCATAAAAGGGGCTAGACATGGCGTGGACACCGATTAGTGGCACAGTACCTCAGTATCAAAAATCTGACGGTACTCTAGCCAGCGATTACTACATTAAGTTCTACCAGTCAGGTACGACCACGGCATTCTCGATGGCTACCGATTCCACTGGTGGCTCTACCTTAGACAAGGCAAAGATTAACTCATCCGGGTATCCGGTTAATGGATCTGATGCGGTATTTATTCCCCATGTTAATCAGACGTATAAAATAGTTTTATATAAAAACGCCACTGATGCTGATAACGACAACACGGCAAATGCAGACTGGGTTGTTGATAACATCGAGCAGTTTCAGGCAGGTACTGGAACAATAGACGCATCCAATGTTTCCTACACCCCCGCAGGAACTGGGGCAGTAGCAACAAACGTACAGGCAAAACTTAGAGAAAGAATATCAATAAGAGATTTTGGGGCAGATCCAACTGGGGTATCGGACAGCTACACTGCAATAAATAATGCTTTAACTTATGCCTCAACGGTATACCCAGAGGGATCTACTGTAGAGATGGGGTCAGGTAAATTCGTAATAAGCCAAGAGCTAGTCATCCCTGAGCGAGTAACCCTGATAGGTAATGGTTTTAGCCAAGCCTCGTCAGCCTCAACAGAAAATGCGCCTACAATAATCTCAAAATCAGGAAATCACACAGGGGTTAGATTAAAAGCTTACTCAACACTGAAGAATGTTCATGTTCTTGGGGAGTCTGGAAACGGCGGTAACGGTATAGACTTGAGGGGACGGGGCGGTGTTTTAGATACGGTCTCATCTACTGGACACGGAGGGGTTGGGGTAAGAGTAGGAGACTCATCAGGAACTAATACCAACCTGTGGAGGGCTTACAACGTAATATGCAGGGATAATACATCTCACGGGTTTTACGCAAACGGGACAGCAGTTAGCCCAGACGTTAATGTTGGTATGCTAATAGGGTATGAGGGACGAGATAACGGTGGTGACGCTCTAGCAATAGAGAACTGCATAGATTGCACCTGGATAAATATCCAATCATTCGAGAACACTGGATACGGAATAAGGCTTTACTCTGGAGCCAAAGGTAACTGGTTTTCTACCACCTACTCTGAGTTAGACGGTGGGGGCTCTGACCACGGCAGGATAGATTCTGGAGCAGAGAGAAATTACATACTAGGAAGGTCTCAAGGATCGGGGAACTGGGAGATAAACGACCAGAATAACTTCTTTTTAGGTAATGGATCTCAGCCGTTTATCGAGACCCTTACAAGGGTGGCTGGATACATACAGAACGGGGCTGGTTCAGATCAGGATTACAAGGAGTCTGTAGACACAGATAGACTTATAATAGAGTCCATGGAGTCTGGTAAATCTTTTACGTCCCGAATGTTTACAGCAGATGGTGACGGAACGGATAGCGTTCAGCAGGAGTTTTACGGCGTAGGGACATCAACGGCGTCCTCAAATAGAGAGCGGATGGTTATAGGGTACAACTCATCTACCCAAGAGTTTGAGTTAAAATCAAATGCGTCTGGTACGGGAACAAACAGAAACCTACGGATAGAGTCTGGCGGGGCTGGAACAAATGAGCTGGTTTTTCAGACAAACGACGTTATGTTTAACGTCCCTGAAGGTATAGGGGATGGATCTAATGTAAACATTCAGGCTCCTGCTATAGGGACAGGTGGGGGGCCCTCCACTATGACTGTTGCTAAGTGGATAAGGGTTAAGGTGGAGAGTGATGGTCAGAGGTACTATATACCTCTATTTCAGTAGATTGTTTAGTGAGGTGCTATATGGAGTATGTAGAATTATTGGAATTAATATTAAACCTTGTTGGCGGTAGTGCATTAATATCTGCCGCTATACCTGTAAAAGTAAAACAGTATTTCCCAGTTATCGGTCAGGTTCTGGAGATACTCGGTGCCAATGTGGCTAATGCGAAAAACAAGGATGAGTAAGTATTTTACCTACTCTGGTGACAAGATGTTGGCGTGCCCTTGTTGCGGTGACAGGGGCATGAACATGGCATTCTTAGATAAGCTGGATTCTATCAGGGAAGAGTACGGGCCAATAAGGATATCGTCGGGATATCGTTGTGCCCAGTATAACGCTAAGTTAAGCTCAACTGGGTTCTGTGGGCCTCATACCACTGGCAGGGCTGTAGATGTTCCGGTCTATGGTGAGGATGCTTTTAGGCTAGTAAAGATAGCCCAGGAAAAGGGCATGACGGGGATAGGGCTTAAGCAGAAAGGTCCGCACAACAAGAGATTTGTTCACCTGGATAATCTATCTAATGGGATACGCCCTTGGATATGGACCTACTAATAACAAGAGTGTGAAATATTACCAATGCAGACATGGAAAAATGGAGGTATCGTGGAGTCTGTCACTAACTGGATCTTCGAACAGGGATCACTCGTTGTTAGCTACGCAATCGGTGTGGGGTCTACGTATATCTTCATGAATAAGGTTAACCAAGAAAGAATAGCTATGATGGAGAAGTCTATGGACTACTTCAAAAGTGAGCTAAAGTTGCTTAAGGAAGACTTAAGGCAGTCCGACATTAGATGTGAAGAACGAGTAGCTCAATCTGCAAAAAGATATCAGGATGAGATAGAAGACCTCAGAAACCTTTTTCTTGAGGCTCTAAAGTCAATCAAGGACTAAAATAATAATAACAACAGTCCATTATGGAGAGTTGTTATGGCAGACGTTACGGAGATAAGCAGCACACAGGAAGTATTTCAGAGAAAGATTTGGCAGTCTATCGAATACGCTCTAGAGAATGACCTGAGCTTATTGGAGATAGTCGGGGCGCTCGACACTATAAAAACTTCAATCATGATCGGTGACATGATCGAGATTGAGGTGGAATGCGATGGATAACCTAACCCCACGCCAGCAAGAAGTACTCGACGCATATAACAAGGCAGGATCGCACAGAAAAGCAGCCGAATTACTTGGATGTAGTAAAAACGCTGTAACTCAAAGCCTAAATCAAATTAAAAAAAAGGCCCTCATGGGTCAAGGCACCCAGACCCCTACTCTAGTACCTTGTGAACCTGGATTCACAACCAAAAGAATATCTACCGCCAAGCGTGAAGACGGAACAATCGCCCTTCAATGGCACATACAAGAGCCTGAAAAGGTTTCTCTCGAACAAACCCAAGAACACCTAATAGAAGTATTTTCCTCGATAAAACCTTGTAAACCCCTACCCCAACCAAAAAGAGTAATGGCTGATCTTGCTAGTTGTTACATTATTGGTGACCATCACTTAGGAATGACTGCATGCGAAGAAGAAACCGGCCAGGATTGGGATCTAGAGAAGTCAGAAAAGACTCTTATCGAGAGTACACAGCGGCTCGTGGCGAGGTCTCCAGAAAGCCATACAGGCTACCTAATAAACCTTGGGGATTTTCTGCACGCAGACGACAAGACAAACAGAACGCCGAGATCTGGACACGCTCTAGATGCTGAGCACTTTTGTAGAGTCGCTAGGCGGGCTGGGATTATCCAAAAGACCCTTGTTGAGTTGATGCTACAGAAACATAAGAAAGTTGAGGTTATCAATGTTAGGGGTAATCACGACCCTAATTCAGGAATGTGGCTAAACGAAGTCTTAAGAGCGTACTTTTTAAATGAAAAACGTGTGAATATTGCACAGAATTTTATGAAGTTTTTATGGTTTACTTGGGGAAAAAACCTTGTTGTTACTCATCACGGGGACGGTATTAACTGGGCGAGAATGCACCAAAGCGTGGTGAGTAATCTTTCTAAGGAATGGGGAGAATCAGAGTATCGCTTTGGATGGACTGGACACTTACATCACGAAGAGTCTAAAGAGATAGGAGGCATGAAATTCGAGAGGTTTGGCGTACTCCCTCCCCCGGACGCATGGCATGCAGGAGAGGGCTATGGTGCTCAGCGAAGCATGAATTGTATTGTGTTACATAAACGATATGGTTTAGACACTAGGTTCCAAGTAACTGTTTAATAGTACCCCCGAAGCCTATTGGTGTCGTAACGAATTACGGTCACATAATGCTCAAACTCGGGGGTCATGCTATCCAGTATAAAAACCCGTTAATATTAGCCAGGATCACAATAAGCAGTAAACCCATGTTTTTCTAACTGTTCTTTAGCCCACTCGTAATATGATAAATCGTTCCAAAAGCTCATATTATGTAATCCTTTTTCGGCCTGTTTACCCCACTAAAGCCTAATCTTTTTAACTCTACCTCAACTCTAGACACCCTGTCCTGTGTCGTCCAGAAAGCCACTGACCCTTGCCACCAAACTATGTCACCAGTAGAAACATGCTTAGAGTTTGTATCAGTTTTAACAAAAATGGCGCATTCGGCCCCGCGGTCTAAAGTGTTTATCCAAGTCTTTCCATGTTTTGTATGTAAAACCTCTGTAACCGTACCGCCAACACTCATAAAACCCCCTCAAGTTTGGAAAATGCCGAATCAAAACCCTTGCCCTTTCGTGCGCACTTCCACGCTTTTTTAAATTTTGAAACATGTTTATATGGCAGGTTTGGCATGTAGTTAATGCAAAAATCATCGAAGTCTTGCGATTCTTTGGCCATTTCTTGGAAAAACTTTTTAACGTGTTCGCTCATTATATCAACCCCTCAATCATTACTAAGACAGAAACTAATACCGCAACAGATGGTGCCCAGTACTCCCAGTTGAAAAACTTTTTAGCTTTATCGCTCATTTTAAACACCCTATTTGAACAGTTATGAAAACGCCCACGGCGAGTATAACGCCGCAGGCTAATGTTGATAGTAACCACTTCTTAGACGCTTTTGTCATCCTGATACCTTCAAAGATTCAACCGGAACCGCTCGCTGGTTTGGCTTCTCCTTTGGGAAAGACTTCGAGCAAAAGTACTGCGTCCAACCTGTCCCTTTCTCCTCTTTCGCTTCTCTGCATTTTGCCAAAGATTCGTAGGTTTTCTGGCTAGTTATCATGCCGTGATCTTTACCGATAAGATCATAACTAGCTGCATTAGCCGTACCGCATAACATTAATAATATGATCGCCTTTTTCATTGTTCGTGTCTCCTACATGCGTGATCGTCGTATTCGCCCAGATCAACCAGTGCCTTACCCAGATTTTCACACGCATCAAACTGTTCAAACTGTTTCGTTTTTTCTGGTACAAGTTGATCGTGCGTGCAATCTGTTAAATTTGCGGGGCATAGAAATAGTGTCAAAATAAATATCTCCATTATCTACACCTCTCTGGTTTTGGCTTCCGTAAAGCTGGGGCCAGTGGACTAGATGGTAATCCGCATGGAAATTTCTTGTCCCACCGCTCTATCTCCTCTGCCGTAAGATGATACTTCTCGTCTTTGTAATCAAAACATCCTGTTAGTGATAAAATTGCTACCGCTAAAATTAAGTACCTCATTCCTTGAGCTCCTAAGTTCCAACATCCAATATGTCATCACCGCTCTCTGCCATCCTTCTCAACCAGTCCACAACTCTTTGCTTTTGGACCCCTGCTCGGTTGCTGACAGTTTGCTGACTTACCCTCTTTCCGTTCCCATACATCCTTACCCTTCTGCCTTCCACTTCTGTTTTATCCACCAGTTCTAGAAACGCTCCTGCAATTCGTTCCTCTGGCGGAATTAGTTCCAAGTCCGATGCTGCGGGGCCTGGAACGAATTCTGACTCCCCGTTTATGACACTTTCCGCAGGCTCGGGGTTTGTGACTTTCCCTCAGATTTCTCTTTTTTGTCTTTTCGTTCCTCTTCAATTAATGCTTTTTCACGCATGTAAGATCCCATACCGTTGCACACTGACATCGCTACGGAGAAGAACATCATCATCCATGTAATAACAATTTCACCAGCGATAACTAGGAACCCCACGTCAAAAGCTGCGAAGTCGGAACCCCATTTCCCAGACTCCTTGGCTTGATCGATCGCAATCTTAGCAACCATGTTTAGTCCTGATGTTGATAGTAGGATAGAGCAGAACACAGCTAGTGTTAGAACTGTGTAACTCCATCCACCCCCGACACGGGCGCAATCTTGGGCAAAAATAGGTATACGATATGATATCCCCATGGTGGCGAACCAAAGACACATTGCACACATAATCATGAGAGGGGAGGGCCACATATAAATCAAAGTGGCTCCTAAAATGCAGTTAATCCCAAAATCACCCGTCGATAAAGTCCACTTAGTTGCGTCCTTTGGAACTATCTTGCTATACAACTCCGTTATTAAGCTCATCCTTAAGACCCTCCAGTATTTCAATCCCTTTTAAGTGCAAACGATCTTTTTTAATTGCTGAACAATAGTCCCGTACTGCGTCATAGTTACTAGTCGTGAATCCTCCTGGCAGATGCCAAACAACAACACCTTGCGCTCCATCTACAGGCCCAGCTTTAACCACCGGAACCTGATCCAATTCCACGTCCTTTACTTCATTAATACCCCATACCATATCCTTAATCCTCATTTGACCACCTTTAAGTGACTACCTTTACCCCTTTCTCCCTTATTCCAAAGTTCCGCCGCCATTTCGTTTAGGGACTGCTGAGCGCTTAAAGTTAACGTCTCGTAGTCCATTCCGAAGTCAGTGGCTATTCCTTTTAAGATCTTATCAATCAATACCTGTGCAAATTCAAACGTATATTCCTCAGTGTACATTTGTAACCTCCTTGTTTAGCTCCCTATTTAACTTCTGCTCCAACCAGTAAGGGCAGGGTTTGTTTGTATCTTCCCAATTCCACCCGTTTCCCCACCTATGAATTGCTTTCCTTAATCTCCTGTCAAAAAAGAAGGCCTCAACAACATTTGGCCTTATGAGCATGTGTGCTATGTATGAACAATCAATACCAGTTCTTTTTTCTATACATCTAATCTCTACCTTCATGACGTCCTCCTTATATCCTTATAAGTAAGTATAGCCAATAACCAATGCTTAAAAAGATCTTTTTATTATTAGTAGAGTTAGTTTTTATAACTAAAAAGCCCCACCCTTTAGGGGAGTAGAGCAGGGCGTAAAATTATCCGTATCCGTCTCCGTATCCGTTTTCGCTTCCGTCTCCGTCTCCGTATCCGTCTCCGTACCCGTTTCCGTCTCCGTATCCGTTTCCGTCTCCGTATCCGTATCCGTCTCCGTTTCCGTATCCGTATCCGTCTCCGTTTCCGTCTCCGTTTTCGCTTCCGTCTCCGTATCCGTATCCGTATCCGTCTCCGTCTCCGCTTCCGTTTCCGCTTCCGTATCCGTTTCCGCTTCCGTATCCGTATCCGTCTCCGTCTCCGTATCCGTTTCCGCTTCCGTATCCGTTTCCGCTTCCGTTTCCGTCTCCGTTTTCGCTTCCGTCTCCGTATCCGTATCCGTCTTCGTCTCCGTTTCCGCTTCCGCTTCCGCTTCCGTCTCCGTTTTCGCTTCCGTATCCGTATCCGTTATTCATTGTGGGGCTCCATTGCTATTATTGACTCTTCTGATTCAGGTGTGCATATAATTATTTCGCAGTTTTCTGTTAGTTCTATGTCAACTTCACAGCCCACTTTACTAGATGAATGTAATCCGTAATTTGCAACGGCACTTAAAAATGACCCTTTTTTTGCTTTCCAATACCAAAGGCGCCTAGAATCTTTAAGCACGCACGATCGACCGTTTTTACTAACAAGAGTGCCAGCGTGCACACCCGCATCTCTGCATCTAACAATAACGTACTTACCTATACCAAAATAACAATCATTTTCTGTTTTCGATTCTCCTGAAAAAATTCTGGTTAGTTCTTTTGCTTGTCCGATAGTTAATTCATTGATATTCATTTTATTTATCCTATTTAACTTAGTTTGTGACTACATGCTTGCGCGATGGTAGCCGCACCGACGAGGAGGGGTGATCAGAACGGAATATCAAAACTTTCTCCCTGCGGGGATTGGTTTTGATTAAATTCCTGTGTATTGGGTGTTACATCTCCCTGTGAGGAGTCCTTCCAAAATACCTTTGCGTTACCTAAATAGTTAGGTTTAACTTTTGCATCCCGCTCATCCTTTGTAAGGGCTTGCGTGATGCCACCGTGATATCCGTATTTATCCTCTTGGTTAGGGTCGATAAATACTGTTAGATCAGCATATACGGCCCCAGTTTTAGCTTTGAAAAACTTAGTTTTATCTAATTTAGTAACGTCGATCTTTAAATTTACGCCTATTTTCATGATGTATAACTCGCTGCTGTTCTGATTACGGCCTTTTCTTGTTGAGTGAAAAAACCACCGTTTGACTTAGCTACCCAGATAGCTGATTTCTCATCTTCTGACATTTCTCCAAATATTTCCTTTATAGAACTGTATTTCTCATCATCCGTAAATTCACCATGTATGTAGCTAAGTATGCTAACCGCAGCAGCCTTAATTGCTTCCATATCGACAGGCTTTGGCTTTGGTAGGTCTTCACCCTGATAAATATAAAGACCCAATCCAAACAAACTTAAACACTTAACTAGGCACCTCATGCGAGCATCACTAACAGCTCTGGAGGAGGGGCTAGGGATTGCATTGTTTCTATTGTCCATTACCGGAAGCCACATACGTCTCGAGTGGTCACAGACTGTGACCTCTACCCACACCTCAACAGTGCCATCTGAAAACGTTTCAGAAGGGAGGGTCTGAAATGTTGCGGTAGGGTAGTGCGCCATCATCACGTCCCATGCGTTCGCCCAACTCAGGTACGTTAAACCCATTTTTTTCTCGGTTAGCTTCGATAAATCCACTTGTGATAATGTTGAGTAAATCGTAGCAAAATCGCTCATTCTCCAGTTCCTCCTGTTGTTGCCACATGCTTTATCCTCTCCATTAATAAACTACACATCCTTTCAGATACTTCCTTTAGTGCCTCACTTCCTTCCTCTGTAATTCCTATACAGATCTCCTTGCACTTCTCCTCAGACAAACCATTATCTAGTGAACCAAAACCTGCAATAGAATCTATAAATGTCTCATTGAGCAACTCAGACCAGCAAGAGTAGCTAATGTAATGCCTAACGCTTGGCCACTCGCTCATTATGTCTCCGTTTAACCAATCTTCTAAGTTCATAGTGTCTCTCCTTGTTTGCATGATTAAAGAATAGTATATTTGTACGTACAAAAACAAGTGCTGAGTTTAAAAAAACACAAAAAAGTGAAATGGAGGTTTACATGCAAACCAAAGCAGTTCGTATGGAAGTCAGGATGACAGCAGAGGAGAAAGAAAGACTATATAAGTACGCAGAAAAGGAGGGCATGACTATATCTGACATAGTAAGAAGAAGCGTTGATACATATATAAAACAAAGGAATAAGAAAGCGAAGTACTTATCACAAAAAGATACATAATATTTATTGCGTTATCAGTAAATCATACTTATAGTTATATCAACAACGACGCAACAACAGGAGCAAAGACATGAAATATGCCGCAGAATGGAATCAGGATCTAGACGGGTATGTAATAACATTTTCGGACGGAAAAATAGCCCACACACAAATAAACGTTAACGACAACAGGCTGCATGCAGACTACGGGTGCAAACTACTTGAGCGCTACGAGGAATACGATAGCGACCTATCCGAGGAACAGCACATTGCAGTGAATGAATTTGTATTCGAACAAAACAAGGAGGATTAATAATGGATGAACGGGTAATGACTCAAGCTGAGGTTTTTTTTAGTCAGATCAAAGAGGTTAATTTTGAGTGTGTATTTGGAGGAGGAGAGACTGAGTTAGTTTTCACGGATGATTCAAGGGCCTATGTATTGGATGGTGAGATTTATCATGAGGGCATGATTGATGATTAAGGCGCAATCAGAGGCAAATAGGTGTAATGAGCTTAGGCACCACTTAGAGCGAGACAAAGAGGAGAATAGGCCGGAGGACGTGCTAGAGGTCTTAATGTTGGCAACGTCGATAGTAGCTGGGGCGGGAGTAATAGGTAGTTTTATTTTATTTTTAATATGGATGAGGTGGTTATGATTATTTGGAAGATTATTTGTTCGCCAATTTTAACAGTGATCTTGTTTTTAGCAATCGGAGCAGCAATGACGGACGCATTTGGAAGTGAAGGAGTTGAAGAGATCAAAGCGCCTATTGAGGCTCCAACATGTGAATATGACAAGAGGTATAAATGCGGATGAAAGAGCCACTAAAACTAAGGATCTTAAAGCAAGCAGCCGGTTTACTACCCCATCAGCATAGCACCACGATATCAGGACCGGATCTTGCAAAGGAGGTTAAATGCACACAGCCGATAATTATGTATCACTATGAGACTATGGAGCGGTTGCTTAACTTGGCAATGGATTGGCTAAAGGACAACGACAGGGACTTATGGCAGATGGCAATCAATCGAGAGATGCTGTGTGTTAAGAGTAGGGTAAAGAAGCACATTAACAATGAGATGGGGATAAAATGAAAAAGGGAGTTAGTTAGATGAGAGGCGTATTTATATTATTGGCACTTGTGCTTGTTATATTCAGTCGGGTTGCATCAGCAGATTGTAGTTGCGAGTGTATTAATGGACGGGTTCAAGGTGTATGTAGTAGCACACTTGATATAAAGCCGATTTGTGCGCCTAGAATATGCCCGATCCTAACACCAGGCATTAGGCCTTTGCCTAGTCTTAGAGTGCAGCCAATTGGCACTACTAGGTGCAGAAAAGAGCAGGTATGGAACGGCTATAG
>Ga0208018_100160_pt1 | contig 22721 bp, 16 predicted proteins | sample 31_taG_FD_184105 | JGI IMG/M metagenome (GOLD analysis project Ga0208018, IMG submission 184105) | Marine viral communities from the Gulf of Mexico - 31_GoM_OMZ_CsCl metaG (SPAdes) (version 2) | ecosystem: Environmental > Aquatic > Marine > Oceanic | place: Gulf of Mexico | collected 2015-07-12 | reverse complement strand
AACATTTTTATTATCATATTGTTGCCAACCTCTTTCTTGATAAGCTCTATTAAAAGCATCAGTAGATAGTCTACCTGATTTTACAGATTGTCTTGCTCTATAATAATCTTCTGCATTTTTTTGATAATCTGTTACATCTTTTACATATTCACTAAGCCCTTCTATTCCTTTGTTTTTATATCTTTTATTTTCTGAAAATAGTTTAGCAGCTCTAGGAAAAGTTTTTAAAAGAGACTGTGCTTTTGCATAAATATCTTGATATTTTTTTCTAGATTCTGGAGTAGCATAAATAATTTCTTCAGGTAAGTTTTGATATACTTCATCACCAGTTTGATATTTTGGTATTGAGCCTCCGTATTTGTAATCGTTTATTGGACCTCCTTTTTGTGCAAAATCAAATTCTTTATTTTGAGAATTTTCTTTTTGACTTATATTGTTAAGCATATACATTATTTGCTCATCAGTATATAAATCTTTTAGTTGTTTTAAAGCATCAAATCCTTCTTCTTCGTCTGTTTCAAAATCTGTATTTAATAATTTTTTATAAATTTCAGGAGTTACTTTTTGAGTAAAAGGGTCATATACGTTTCTTAGTTTTGATTGATATCTAATGTCATTTAGTCTTGCCCTAACTTCTGTTGGCCTACTTACATAATTTTTCCAGTCTATTTGACTTTGTACCCACTCTGGATCTGATTTTTTTAACGTATAAAGATTATCATTTTTCCATTTTGATAACATAGGTAATTCTAAAATTCTTGAATCAGGAAGAGTGACTTTATTTATATAATCTATATCTTTTTGAGGAATAGCTCGCTCAGTGGAATATGTTGCAGGTCTATCCATAGAATGTGACCATTCATGTGGTAGAAGACCTTTAACAAAATAACCTTGAGGTAATACAGTTATATCACCTGTACTAGTCATTGAAAAACCCCCTGTATATGGGCTATCTTCTGGCTGGTCATAACTTATATTAAGTTTAGGAGCTTCATCCCAAAGGAGACCTAAATTATATTTTCTTTGCAGACCAATGTTTTCATTATCACCTAGCATTTCTTTATATCTAGGTGAGTTCATATACTCTTTATAATAATCTAGAACATCTTTATTTTGTTGGTCTATAGTAAATACTTGACGGATCTGCTTAGAAATAGCATTATCATTTTCCGTGTTTATTAGATCTACGGGTCTAGGGACCCTCCGAGGAATTGGCACCAAAGGTCCAGGTGTTTGACCAATTGTTTGATATTTTGGTAACTCTTCTAATACATAACCACCGTCCCTATAAGCTTGTATTTCTTCATCTGTTAATTTAGCTTCTATAAATGCAGGAGATACTTCTTTATAATATTTAGCAAAATAATCTGCATCTTCAGGTCTATCAAATCTTATTGCTTCATTAGACTCTGGACCAAAATCTCCAAGAACTAATTTACCATTTACATCTTGTATCTGTGGTACGGCATAATTATCAATACTAGACATATAATGAGTTCCTATATAACCATTACCAAAATCATAAGGTTGATCAGGCATTACTATCATTCTTTGAGCAGCAGGATTACCAAATTCATTTGCATATGCTAGTCTTGCTTTCATCATAGCATTTGTGTAATTCTGAAGATGTTCTGGTAATGGAATATTATATTCTCCTTTCACATTATGAGAATCAATTACAGCTTGTCCTTTAGGAGTATTTTCTCTCCACGATCTGTAATCATTTAATTTATTTTGCAATAAGTTATAATCCTGTAAAGTCCAACCAGAAGGATTTCCTATTTGACTTTCTACAGCTCTAATTTCTTCCTCCCATTCCTCTGGTGTAGTTGCACCAGGATTTTGTCTTACGCCCATTCTTTCTTTTGGGGTATATTGTCCACCTCGTTGCGTCATAGGAAACTCATCTACATAATCAGAACCTGGAAACATATATTCAGCACCTGGGTACATCATTTGTTGTTGACCTGTTGAACCTACACCAAGAACAGGATAAGGTACTCCTTGCATAGTAATATTATTACTAGGTATTCTTGTAATTTGTCCAGGGTGATTCCATTGACCCATAGGATCTACAATAATATCTTTTTTACGAGATAACTTTTTAGGTTCTTTAGAAGCCTTAGTATCTTTATTTAAAGCTCTTTTATTATACATTATCTAGGTGAATTAGTAATCTTAGTATTATTAAATTTAACAATCATATTAACATCATTAGAAATTTCCTTACTTAAAAATACATAATTTAAATAATGTCTTAACTTTTTTCTTTCTAATTGTGGTTTAGCATAATCTAAATTAGCTTGATTTAAGTTTTTAATATAACCATTAATTTCCGTATTCCAAATAAATTCTTCAGTGTATGTACCTGGTAATTGTGTTGTACCTGGTATTACTGCTGTTGTGTTAGGATAAGTAGATCCATCAGGAAACTCTCCTCTGTTATTAGTAATATCCCAAAATTGATTTAGCCTATATTTGTTTTCTTCTTTGGATACTAGTACTTGGTATTGATTAATAGTAGGATCATAGAAAGGATATGTATTTGCTAATACAACATTATTCTTAGGATATATATTTAAGTTTAGATATCCAGTTACTTGCTCAGTATTATATATTACAGCTTTATCAAAATTAAAGTCTAATACATGATATTGATCTACACAATTAAGTTGTGAAGTCTTATAACATTCAAGGTAATATTCTATAGATTTAACTACATTAACTGTTTGACCTGTAGCTATAGGAATTTCTACCTCAAAAGGATAATTAACTCCATAGAAATTACAATAAGAATCACACATAGAATTATGATTCCACATACCATGTCCTTTTGTAGTTAAGAATGTATCTTTAGTTGGTATAAATAAATCTGGGTGCCAATCATGATAACTAATCCAGAATTTACTTTTTGGATCATATGATATTGTCCAAGAAGCATCTTCAAAAAATCTTTCATCACCTAATGCAAAACCAACAGGAAGACCTTTTAGATTAAAAGTATTAGTATCAACATTATATCTAACTTTACCTTTATAGTTTGCTTTTACTCTATAATCTTTTTTAGAAAAATATAGTACACTATTTTTATTATCGTAACTTGCATGTATACCTACACCTCCTACTGGATTATCAGTATACGGGTAATCTGGAAAATCTTCTAGTAACTTATATGGTAAGAATATATTAAACCACCACTTTAATCCAGCTTGTGAAATCTCCTGTAAACCAGATGCATAGCTAAATATTTTACCTTGATTTTGTGAAGCATAAAACAAACCAGCAGGTGTAGAAATTACAGATCTTGAATCTTGTGAAGAACCATATTCATATTCTCTATCTGCTATAACTACATTTTGCGGTTGTCTAGCAAATAGTCCTCCGTCACCTAAAGTGATCTTAGTACCTGCATCTGTTTTAAGTTCATCAACACCTTGTAGTATTAAAGGGGACGCATTTTTAAACGTAAGAAATATTCCCGTTTTTGCAAAATTTTTGACACCTGAAATCTGATCTCTAAACTCCTTATAATTATTTACTAAATAAGTAAACCAACCATCTTTTAATGATTCTAATTGTTGCGGTAATGAATATAATATTCTATCAGGATAGTATGTATAACATGACTTAGATACTTTAGGATCATAGTTTCTTGATTGTAAATTACCCTGGGATAAATATTGAGTAAATAATTTTGAGATACTTAATGAATAATCGTATTGATAATAATTACCTCTTTTTATTATATTAGGATTTATATTTAACAGATCAAATAAATCTGTGTATCTATACGGGTCATAATGTTTTTCAAAATCTAGTGCTCCCTGTTCTCTGTAATCCACTATAACTTCTGATTCTACAAAGAAATCTCTAATCACTGAAGTTGCTAAATAAAAGTAAGAGTTTCTTACACCAAATACTCCTGGGTAATCTAGTGTAACATCATTAGTATAATTATAATTTTTATTATCTAGTCTATAGAATGATGTAGGAAAAGCACCCTCTCCTGAAGGATCTGGACCAGGTGGTGTTGGAAAGTTTATAATATAGTTTGTTATAGCACTAATTATATTAGAAAAGAAGTCACTTATTTCATATTTAATAGTATTAGCCCAAAATCTTGGTTGAGGTATATACTGTCGTATAAAGTAATTAAACTCAGTATTATCAGGTTGACCGTATAACCAGTCATAGAAAAAGAACATATTATTCTTTTCAGTATATCTATTTATATATGTATCACCATTAAATAATATTGGAGTAGAATTAATTATCTTATGTACCAGTGGTGTTTGTCCACAAACACTTCCTGTATTTACAGTATTTAAATCAGCTTCTGTAAATTGTTGCTCACATGGAGTAATAGGAATCTGTTTTATATTATTTAATTGACCATATTGATTTCTTAGTCTAAGTTTAATACCACCATAGTGACTACTAATAATTGATTGGAAGTTTCTTGTTTTATTATCTTCTTTAAAAACTGCTTCATTAGTAGTATCTGAAGTTCCTAATGTAAACAAAGATTTATCTTCTAATCCAGGTGTTTGTATAAGATAAGGTCCGTTTTCCGTAGTATTTTTTGATTTAGTAGAAAGTACAACCGTATCTTGTCTAAATAAATTATTTAGTTTATATGTTGTACTATTGTTTTGATTTATTATATCAGATATAGTATTTCTAAGATAGTTAGATGTATTAACTCCAAATCTTTTATTTTTAGAACAATCATGCTGAGACCATCTATCATATAATCCGTGACCCTGCATTTGTAATGCATATTGTCTTTCAGGTAAAACTGCGTATATTGCTTGAGCTACTAAGTCTGCTCCTTCAACAAAATAAAATCCAAATTGTTGTAAAGCAAAAGGTAAACCAACTGAATCTATTACACTACCTTCTCTTGAAAAACTTGGACCTATTAAGGGTCCACCAGGAGTTGCATTTATAACACCAGCATATATATTGTAAAAAAGTTCATAAAGTTGAAATCCTGTAAAAGCGTCTGCTGCACCTATTAAACCTAAATATGAACTAAGGGGTACACCAGGAGTTCCTGTTAAAAAAGCATTCCATCCAAGTTGAGCAGGACCGTTCAGAGGGTTAGTATTTGTACCACTAGGTTGAGGAAAATTAATAGTTCTTTTACCTTGTAAAGATATTACACCTTCAATAAGACCTCCAACAATCATAAATAGTAAAACACTACTTGCTAATAATTTATGTTTTGGGTGCTTATCTGGTTCAACAAATTGTTGATTAGAAATCCCAGCTAAAATCCCATAGAGTTTAAATTCACCTATAGACAACCATGGATTTCTAAAGTTTGTATCAGGAGAATGAAATGTAAAGATATCTAAAGGCATATCTTCAAATCTCATTTCTTGTCTTTCACCATCTTCATTAACTACTCTAATATAAGGATCATTGATTTCATTTGCATTATTTAAAGATCCATCAGCTGGTCCAGGATTCTTAGGTTGAATAGTATTAAACGGATGATTAGGATATAAACCTTTAGTAATATTACCACCATTAATATTGTTATAAGGTCTCATGTTGTTAATCATACCTTTAGCTACTATAGATCTATTACCTTCTCTAGAACCTCTTAGTATTTCATAACCAACAATATCGGGAATATCATTACCATCATTATCTTTTGGTAAAATTATATTTTCAAACTTAACACCAAGTAATCTTATTTTAAGATTATTATTTACTTTTCCATAATGAATTACATCATTTCCTAAGCTTTGTTCTGGAAATTTATGATGTCTTATAGGTTTACCACATAAGTCATATCTTGTATCACTAGTATTTGTAAAACATTGTGCTGTTGAATTCCATACTTCAGGATTATCATCAGGATATTTTTCAGTTGACTCCCAATATCCCATCTCACCTTCAGCTTTAATTAAACCACCATCTTCAAGTTCTTGATTAATAGAACTAGCTGTAATTGTAGCTGTGTTAATATTCTCAAATAACTGTTCAGTATCATAAACAGTATTATTATTCTCAAGACCTTGATCTTCAAATATTGTTGGACCTGCTGGACAGTTTACAGTAAAGTTTCTTGCAGGTCTCCCTGGTATATGATATGATGAAGATTTATCTCCTGTTCTATAGACCCATCTGATAAAAAATGCATATACCTCATCTCTTAAGTAAGATGGTTTATATCCATTATTTACATAATAGTCAGCATCATACTCTACAGATACCCATTTTGATTTTATAAGATTAGCTAATGGTTGATAATTAAAATCAAATCTTGTAGTTGGCCCAACTCTAAGAAGATAGTTATTAACCTCCTCCATCATATCAGACTTTTCATATACAGGATTTTGTATAGGAATTTCTCTAAGAGGAATAGATACTAAATCTTCTTTAATTTGATCTAATTCAATATTTGTTGTATTAGTAGAATAAAAACCTACTTGTTTAGCTACAGTATCTTGATTAATAGTAAAAACTACACATAGTATAAACTCATCAAAGTTTACATCATCAACTTCTAAGTTTATTTGTAATGAATTAAAAGGTTCTTGCTCATTCCATAATGGTTGGACATTGCTTGGAGAAAACCAGTCAGTAACTTTTTGACCCTCTATACTATATGCTATAACAACAAAGTAAGAACCATTTCTTAATGATCCACCGTTTTGTCCTGCAGTTACTGTAACACAAGGTGTCTTCATTAACCTTGCTAATCTTGTTTGATCACAGTCTAATTCATTAAGTAAATTACACTCTTCACAATCATCAATAACTTCACAGTCTTCTTTCCACGGAACACCAGGCCATAATACGTTTCCTGTATAATTGTTATTACCAAGATATGGAACAGTGGGCCAATCTTTAGGATCACCAATATTTAAATATCTGTCAGGGTTATTTCCATCCGCCCAATAAACACCCCATGTACAATCTGCTTGTTCTTTAGATGCACCTGTAACTAAATGCAGCATACTAAAGTTTAGACACTGATCTACTACAATAGGTCTATAAGAACATGCATCTTCTTCAAATAAACCTATTTCAGAGTATAAAGAAATATTACTATTAAACTGTTCATCATTTACAGCAGTAAAGATTATCCATTTATCAGAAAACAAATGTATTGCACCAATAATTTTTTTAATACCCGCTGGAGCATCTCTACCTACAGAAGCACATAAGTAATTAGATCTTTCATTAGAAAGAGTACCCATATCTCCTTCTACAGTATTGTTTACTGCATTTCTTGCATGAGTCCAAAAACCATCAGAGATGTACGTTGCATTAGCATCTTTACTCAGACCTTTAACAAAACTGTCAATCTTTATATCATTTACACTAGTTGATGCACGAGATGTTCTTTTCTTTGCCATATTATCTTAGTATACGGTTACCTAATATACGATCAGCTCTTAAAGGATAACTTTTAAACATATCATAGTATCTACCATACATTGCTTTTCTGTTAGTTGTCCATACCATTCTTAGTTCTTCAAAGTTTGGAGTATTAACTAAACTTAATGCATTGTTTCTAGCATCTTTTAACTCTTGAGCAATGTAACTTAATTTCTGTCCAACATTTTCATCATTCATAGCTAGAGTTTCAAGAATCTTTTTCTTTAAAGCATACTCATAGTATTCATTTAATAGTTCATGATCAGGAACTAAAAGGTTTCCTTGATCATCCTCCATACTTGATTGATAATTAATATAGACATGTCCGGATTCAAAGTTGGTATTTAAATAACCATCTTCTATCCAAGCTTCATTTTCACAAGTATAAAATAAGTTAGGACAATCACAATCTACATTAGGATTAGGTCTCATCTTTAAAGGAAGTAAAGATTTAAACTTTACAGTTTGCGAAGGACCAATAATCTGAATTAATTCAAATGGTTCATTCTTACAGTTAATAAAAACTCTAGGTGTATTACAAGTTGGACCATAAGGTAATAAAGGATCATAGCCTTCAGGTATATTACAATTACATCCTGAACCATTAACAACATGTTCTGTACAAGGATTTAATGTAGGTGGTGTTTCTACATATGGAACTTCTTCAATATGTGTACCGCCCATATCATATCCTGTATGAATAGTCCTATCTAAGCAAAGCAAAGCATAGTTAAAAGAGTAAAAGTTATCTGGTAACTTTGCTCTTCTATGTGTTACATCTAAAACAGTCTCTGCTGTTTGCTGTATTCTTAAACCTAAATCATAATTAATTCTTCTAGCTGTTTTAATTAAGGTTTGAGGCTCAATCATTTCTTCCAAGTTATAATTTTGAAATTCTAATTGAACATCATCTAGAAGTTGATCAAAGGTTCTATATTTTAAAGTATAATTAAAGTCCATTATCTATGAGGATTTTGACTATCATCAGCTCCTGGATCATTAATCTTAAGAGTTAATGTAAGTTCGTTTAATACCATTTGTTCTATCTCAGCAAAAAGATATTCTGGAAAAGGAAACTGTTGATCCTGTTTTATTGTACACTGTGCTTTTGGGTCACATAAAAAATCTCCAGTATCTCCTTCAAAAATACCCTCTACTCTAATAGCATCCCAATCTACATTAGGAATATACAAGTATCCATTTAAATACCAGAAATAAGCTTTCTTATTATATTTAAAAGTGCTTGATCTACTTATAGAAGTATAAGTTTTAGATTCTGTTTTATATAACTTAATAGTACCATCAATAGATGTTACAGCTCTTAATAAAGGTCCATATGTTCCTTCATAAGGTAATGGTAATTTTTCTTCAGTTCTTTTAAAGGTACATCCTGAGTAAATACCAGTGCATCCTGCTTCTATCTTATCTACATCAATAAGTTCCATAAAAGGTAAAGTAGTAATAAGTCCACTAAGTCTCATTAGTTTATTTTTATCACTTTCTCTTTTAATAAGAGCTTTACCAAACTTTACAATGTTGTAGTATATTTGACGGTCTGTAACAAAAGGATCTTCTTTTACAGCTTTTAGAGTATTACGTATTCTAGATACACTTTCACCTACAGTTGTCATATCTCAAAGTCTTTATAGTTTTTACTATCTAATTCAGTTTTTTTAACAGCATATTGTTTTCTTGCCATTTTTACAAACTGTTCATTTATTTTTTTGTGTGGGTTAACTTCATGATACATAGTCCATCTTTTAGGATATTCTTCAGATACAGATCTTTTAAAGTTTCTGCAAGCAAAAAAGTTCCAACACTCTCTATTTTTGTAATGATACTTTTCTGAGTAAGAAGAATAAAATATTTTAGCTACATTACCATCTGTTTCCCAATTTTTATTTTCAACACTTGTGTTATACTCACTTGATGTTTTAAAATCAAAATTATATTTCTTTACATTCTTACACGAACCTATAAAAATATAACCTATTCCTTCTGGTAATTGAACACCATCTCTGTTCTCAATTACCTCTGACCAAACCTCCTCGTTAAAAAGCTTAATTATATTATTAAATTTAACTTTTGTAATATCTTTATACTTAGGATATTTCTTTTTAAATTTATTAATTAAAGTATCTGTTACTAATACCTTGCCTTTTTGTCTAAATCTTGGAGCTTTAACATCAGGTTTCTTATAACTTTTTTTCATACACTATACTATTTAATATAGTAAATTTAACTGAATTTTTCAAGTATTCCTAGCAATAAAAACAAAACCCCTACTGTTAGTAAGGGTTCTGTTCTTGTTAGTCGTAGAAAAACCAACAAACCACGACATATTTTTATGTCTGACAAATATTATTACATAGATGCTATAGCAGTTTGAATATCTGTTAAAGTAACTGTACTAGGTAAAGGATATGAAGCTTGAATAACTATTTGAAACCCACCCAACTCATCTGATTGTTTTCCATCAAAACTAAATGGATAAGTTTGTCCTGTATCTATACCTGTATATACTATTGATCCTGCTAAAACTGAAGCTGCATAATCTATATTTTCATAAGTTAAAATTGCATCTCCTAATGAATGTTTACCAACTAAATGATAAGCTTCTGAATTTCTTTGTGTATTAGCACCACCTGGTGTTGAAACTATATTTCTTGCAGAGTCATCTATATCTTTTTGTGTAGATATAACTATTTTACCATCACTTCCTAAAGTTGTATTTAATATAGATGTAAGTGTATATTCTACAGTTGGTGTTGCTCCTCCATTAACCATACATGCTCTATTAGAAATATTATTTCTGTCATTTAATCTTACAATTCTGTCAGGTCTTAAATTTACAGGTATAATAGGTTCTAATGTAATCATACCTTGTTGATCAGTTGTAATATTCATTCCTCCTCCTGCTGTTGTCCAAACATTTTTATCTGAAGTTGGTAATGGGTAATCACTATAAAGTGTTATAAGATTTCCTGGAGCACCTGGATTATCTAAAGGAACAATATATTGACCTTGAATAAATACAACTCTATCTACTACTCTTAATTCAAAAGATGGTCTACCTACAATAGGTGCAACCCCAAATGTTCCATTAAAATTAGGAATAGCTACCCAACCTGAATCATATATGTTTGAAAATACATTTTGTTGTGTAACACCTGTTCCTGTAAAAGCTATAGTTAAATCAGTACCATCATCTGTAATAGAAACATCAGTTCCTCCTACAAGACCTTTTGTTGTTAAAGTTGGTCCTGTTCCATCTTTTACAATAGATTCACTTGAAACAGATCCATCACTAGCTAAAGTAACAGTAGGTAAAGCAGCAATAGCATCACAAAAATAAGTTACTATTAAAGGTAAAGCATCTACTACACTAGTTCCTTGAAGTACTACTAAATCTTCACCACATGTAATATTTGAAGGTACATCTGGAGCACTACCTGCACAAAAGTATGCAGTAATTTGAGATAAAGCATCTTGTACTGTATCACCTGTTTCTACAACAGTATCTGGTCCACAAATAATACTTGCTCCATTATATATTAAACACTGACTATCAAATACTTCTGAACATGGTTGTTCATCAGGACATGCATCAGGTGTTGGACATGGATCGGGTGTAGTTAAATAATCAGTCTTACAACCACAACTTAAATTACTACACTTACTTTTATGTGAATTACTATAATACATAGTTAATTAATTTATATTTCTTTTACATATAATTGAGCTCTATTCAAGAATCCTGTAGCAGCAGTTGCATCTGTTTTAAACTTTAATGATACGCTATCACCTGCTGGTAAAGTTCCTCTCCAGAATATAGCAGAATTTTTAATCATATTTACTTGAATATTATCTCCAGCAACTCCGCCACCAGCAAGCTCTATAAAAATAACACTCCTACCTCCATAGGTTTCATACTCTACTGTATCAGCTCCACCAGAAGTAGTTACAATAGCTCCATCAACCCAATCTGAATAAGTATCTGAAGATGTCACATCAGCTTTACCTGAATCAAAACTAGCATGTACTTCAATCTCAATATCACTACCTGTTATATTTAAGTACGATAAAGTACCATAACCAGCAGGGAAATGATATGTATTTGGTAAAGTGCTTAATTTTAAATCTACAGCACCTGTTGCATTAAGATATTGATTAACTCCTGCTGCTACGGGTGCAGTTTCAACAGTAAATGTTGTTAAACCACCTACGTTAGCAGAAGATACATTAATACCTGTACCAGCAACTACATCATATTCTCTAGCTCTTAGATCACATAATGCTATCCATAGGTTTCTAACTGCATCAGCAATTGTAGCACCTGTATTGTAAGTAGGGTATGCAGCAACCATACTTGTTCCAGGATTTGCTATTGAACCATCTGTAGTAGCAATACACTGTGCTGCAACAGCTGCTACTAAATCTGCATTATCACCTAAAGTTGTACTTATAGGACACCATACAGCATTAATAAATTCTTCAAGGATTACATCTATATCTTCAGTAGAACCTGAAATAAGAGAACCTATATCACAACCAATTGTAAATTGTGGTAATACAAATACTGGAGGTGGTGCTGTTTCTAAAGCAGTCACCCTACCATCTAAACTAGTAATTGATGCGTTAATTACTGATAACTCATCGAGTATATCACAAATTTGTTCTCCTAAATATACTGCATAGTCAGTAACTAACATTTGAGTAGTTATACCAAAACACGATGCTGGTGTAACATATAAGTTTACATCACTAGGTGTGCTTGGTGTATCAGGATTAGCTGGTGTTGTATCACAACATTCACATATTTTTTCAATAAGTGCTTGTATTAATTCTTCAAAAGTTTTAGGAGCACATCCATTTAATGTTAAACAAGATAAATCATAGTTATCTACATTTAATGTATCTAATATGGTACAGAACTCTGTTGCAAGTTTATATACAACGTCTGTTACGGTGTCACCTTTACACAAGCTTAAGCAAGGTATATCAGGTCCATTCCATATCACACAATTTGATGATGTAGGTGAACAAGGTGAGTTATCTAAATTTACAGGCTTCATAATATAATATACTAAATTTTATTCATTTTTACTAATTAAGCTTCTGGTTCTGGACATTCTGTATAATATATAGTACTACTTATATAACCACATCCTCCACAATTACTACTAGTTTCTGTACATTCATAATCAGGATCATTAAGAACATCTAACATTAGAAGATTAAAATCAATTTCTCTTTTATAAAAATCTTCCTCATCACAACAATCAGATATTCCATACCTAGATTGTAAAACTTCTTTATATAAAAGCTCTGAATAAGAGCAAACTATTTTTTCATATTTATCTGCTGAACAAACTGGAGTGTCATATTCAGGTTTTACTTTTCTTGCAGGTTGAGGTATACTAGGACATTCACCACCAGTACACGTACCTAATTCATATATATTAGTAGCATTAGCATCTGCAAAACCAATCATACAAGTTCTTTCTGATCTTGCACCTGGTTGAACAACTTCTGTAAATGCTTCTAGTCCATCACATCCTATATATCTTAAAGCAACTGCTATCTCACTTCCATTAACAGCTGAAGAACAAATACACTTAGGTAAACATTCTTCACAAGTATCTAAACAATCAGCTATAATTAATGAAAATACAGGAGGAGTTACTTCTGGACATTCATCAGCTTCTGAAACAGTATAACAAAATACTTCATCATCTATAACTACTTGTAGAGTCTTACCAACATAATTACCTAGAAGAGTCCCTGAATAAGTAGTTTCTTCTAATGTTAAGCAATCTGTTAATGTATAACATGGTGGTACTTCAAGTATTCTACAATCTTCACAAGATTGAAAAGTATTAGTTACTGCATATTCTACAACATCTCTATCAGGACATTCAGTTAATTCTAAAGTCCAACAGTTATCAAAGTCACCAATAGATGTAGGTACTCTTCCTGGAATAATTATATCACCAGGTTCTATACTTAATGAATTAGTAGCTCCTATTTGACTTGGATTAGTAACATTTAAAATAAATGTTAATTCACTGTCAAAACAGTTTGTAGCTAAATAACAAGTGTTTTGACAACTAGGACAATCCTCATATGGTCCATCAGTTACTGTTACAGATATTGGGTCTATACAATCACCTTCATTAATTTCTACAAAGAAACATTCATCTGAACCATCTATTCTAATGTATTGACCATTATATTCAAATAAATTAGTAGTTGTAGTTACAACTTGATTTGCAGTTCCACAAGAAGTATTTTGTGCAGCAATAGCATTAAAACTTCCTCCAGTATTTAAAACATAACCAAGAGGATCTCCTGGAAACATGCTAATATTATTTGGACAGTCATCTGTATTTTTACTAGTAAACAGTATTGTTCCACCATTTGGTGTTCCTGTTATACTTGCTATTTCACGTATTTTCCAAACACCTACACCAGCATCTTGTGATAACTCAAAGAAAGCACCTGTAGGACCTCCACCATCTACAAGTTCAAATTGCCAAAATGGCTGCATGTTAGGAAAACTACCAGTTGCAATTGTTAACTGTGCAGTACCAAAACCAGAAAGATTGTCTATTCTTATATCAATGCAATCACATGTAGTATTACAACTAGTTAAAGTATAACAACCACATTCATTAGTTGGACATAAAACATTATCACAATCATTGTTATCTGCTACTATATACGCTGTATCTGGATCATAAGGTCCTCCTCCTGCAGCTCCACCAAAAGTAGGTTCATTTGGAAATGAAGGTGTTCCAAAACCTAAAGCTAATACTACAGTATAACACAAACCATTGTATATAACAGTTTGTCCACCGCTATAATTACTTGGATTATCTGCTATGAATTGTAAAGTATCTAATTCTTCACAACAAGGATTAAAATTAATAACGGTATATGCTGCCATTTATTATTTTTTTAATGATGCCTCATACTGTTTAACGCATGCTGCACAACAAGACTTACCATCTGATGCTTTTCTTTTTTTACATCCACAATTTAAAGCCTTTCCACAATTTCCACATTTACTCATTTTCGTTGGTTTTAAAAATGTTTAACAATTCTTACATTCAAGTTTATTTAAAAGTTTAATAGCATAGTTATAAAGACTCATACCTTTTTGTACTTCATGGCATGTTTCTACTTTTGCTACTGCAGCATCTAAATAACTTTTAATTGTTCTGAGTTTATCTAATTTATCTTTAGTTTTCTTGCTTGGTTCACAATCAGCTAAATCTAAATCACATAAAGCCTTTCTGTATCTATTTAATGCTTTACTTATTCTTAAATGATTATACTCTACGTATACTACATCATTAGGAGATACGCTATATTTAATAACATATACTCCGTCAGGTAAAGCTAAATAACTACTATCACAGTTTTCAGTTTGTAATTGTAAATCACAAGCTGTTATAACTACATTATCTCCAGGTGTAAAATCTAATTGTATAGAATATCCAAAACCTGGGACAGTTACATTTAAAGTTGGACAAGTTAAAGGTACTAAGTTAGAATATACACTAGTATCAAGTATTTTCATGATACATGTATTCAATACTGTTGGAACCTCTAAACTTAATACATGATTTGCCATAATATTTTAAATAAAAAAAGGAGAGGAGAGATAACCTCTCACTCTCCTTATAATTAGAATTTCACTCTATTTACTATGCTGGTGGTTGAAGTAAATCAAGTGGAGGAAGTTCTGGGAAAACTAAATCGTTATCACAAACAGCACCACAAGTTAATTCTTCAATCTTACATACTCCACAAGCATCCAACCATGTAGATAAGTCAGTATATACATCAGCTGCACCTCCTTCAGGAAGAATGATTTCTAGTAAATACTGATCATTATCAAATACTCCAGTTGGGTTATTGAAACGAGGAACATTATGTTGTAAGTAAACTCTGTCATAAAGAGCTGCACGATCAATAACTTGTAACTCTTGATCTCCTTGAGTAATCTCACGGATTCTCAAATCTGAGTGGAAGAAGTTTTGACGGTAAGACTCTGACATAATCAAATCTCTTACAGCTTGTTCACCAAATCCATTAGCTTGACGTGATTCACATTCTGTTTCAACACAGATACCACCAAAAGCACAAGGATCTCCATTATAATCTACTTCAGAGATATACAATCTTACTGGCTCTTTTTCAAAGAAGTCAGAAGTTTGGAAAGTACAATCTCCAAAACGAGTATCAACATAAGCACCTGCAATAATTAAACCTGCACAAGCATCAGCAGTGTGTCCTGCAGATACATAGTTATCCCAAGTATCAAAACCAGCAGGAAGTTGAGCAGCAGGAGTTGAAGGTGGGTACCAAATAGTACCAGTCTCATCTACTACAAGAATAGAAATAAAAGGACGAATAAGTGGAGAGTTCAATAATTGCTCAGCCCAACCTACCATAACTAAAGTAGAATCAACAGCTACTGGAGCAATAGTTTCATCTTCACAACATCCAGTGTAGTAATCTGCTGTATAGTAAGAGTTACGGTTCAAGAATCTTAATGCTGGAGAACCTTTAACATCTAAACGTAAAGAGTAAGTCTCATCACATAAAAATTCTTTACAACAATCTGCTCCACCTGCAGCAGCACTTACTGTAAGTACATCAATAGTAGCATCATTATTTCCTCCAACAATTGTTAAAGTATCTCCAATTGTATAACCTTTACCTGGAGCAACAATTGCTACAGCAGTAACTAAACCACCTGCACTAATAGTTGCTTCAACAACAGCACCTGAACCTGTACCACCAGTTACTGTAGTAACCAATGTACCTGGAGCAGGAGCATATCCTGTACCAGCTACCAAAGTACCTGCATCAAGAGTTGCTAAACCACCACCTGCAGTAAAGTAAGTTGAACCTACGTGTACAATTTGATTTTGAGCTGGACAAGCTGGAGAAGCATACAATCTGCTTGCATACCTAGGGTTAATCATTTTAGACTTGTTAGTCTCTTGATACCCTCCGTGGAAAGGTCCCACTTTGTCATTAGTGTAAATTGTAGATCCTGCAAGGATTACATTACAACAATCAGATGCTCCCGCTAATGTAGCTCCTGTAGTGGAAAGTTGAGTTTCTGCAACAAACAATCCAATATAACCATTAGTTAGTCTTGAAGAAGCAGCTGCTGAAAGCTGATTCAAAACAACTGTTGGCAAACCTGTACTAGCTAACTGACCACCAGAAGCATTAGCTGTGGTAGCAGTTCCATCAGGCAAAACAACGGCAGTACCTGTTTGGTCCTCACCTGTTGCTAAAAACGTTTTTTTAAACGCATGATTAAAATAAGCCATTTTTTTAAAATTTAATTAAACAAAAATATATACTATAATATAATAAAAAGATTTAAATAAGCAAAACTATTTAAGAAATAAAAGTTTATACTTAGCTTTACTTATTGCATCTTTTATTAAATCCATATTATTTACTATTTCAGAATATGGTACTTTACTTTGTACTAATGTTACTTTTTTGTACAACATTCTTAAATAGTTAATTGCATCCTCCACATCTTCCAAAACTTTTGGTTCAACAGGAGAACACTCTAAAATAGTTTCTTCAACACCTTGAAATCCTTCAACTATTGTGTCAACTAAACCAGGTAATGCATCATATAACTCATTTAAAGCCATATGTGCTGCAAATGCTCCAGGTCCTTTTACTTTTAAATGAAGTAAATGAAATGAAGTTCTGGCTGCCATTAACTCCGCAGATAAATAAGATACATCAGAAGCTACTGATTCTTTTGGAGTATAACTTGGTGCTGCAGGTCTAGGCATAGCATCTACTCTTTTTAACATTCTAGATCTTTCCATTTTTATTAGTTATTACGTTCAGCAGTTTGTGTACCTCTACCAGATTGGTTTATTGATTCAATATCACCAGCTAGTATACTAACAGCTTCATCTATTATTAATTCTATTATATCATCTTTAAATTCAGACTCAACATCAACTGTAGTAGCTGTATTTGTATAAGGATCTACACAATTAAGTACTTCAATTCTAACAGGTTGACGATAGTAAGTTAAATTAGCTTTATCAATATTAAACTCATTATTAGTATAGATAAATACTCTATTATTTTTTAAAGTAGCAAAAGTCTCAGCCCAATCAAAACTAGGTCTTTTAGAAACATCTCTAAGTAATTGACTAAGGTTTCCTTCTTCAGCTAAATATACTGTCATAGGTCTTTTTTCTTCACAACAATCATTTGTTGCAAAAGCATCTACTCTTTTCCACTGTAAATAGTTTTCAGGAATAGGTGCAGAAAAAGACCTGTCAGCATTTGATAAACTGACAGGTATGGTATTTAAAAGTATTTGTAAGTCATCTTTTCTTCTGGTAGATTGTTCATCACCTTCTTTAACTACATTTATACCATGTAGCTGTCTTCGGACCCATTCTACTTGAGCTTTATTAAAAGCCTCAACAATTTGCCAACACTCAAAATTATCATAGTCTTGACTATCTAACTTATTAAGTCTTTCTTTAACTTTTATGATAATAGTACTATTAAGCATTATTTTTATTTATAGTTACCTCTACGTATTTTTCTTGCATACTTCCTTCCACTAATTTCCTTGTCTTTTCCTCCAACTTTACCTTTATAGTATGTATTTTCACCATCTGCTGTTTTTACTCTTGTGAGAGTCTTTGCAGGTCCCATACCTCTATTTTTAGTGGAAGTAACAGCTTCCTTAACAATAGGAACTGTTACCGTTGTACCTTTTTGAGCTTTAGGTAAGGATTTTTTAACTTTAGCTTTAGTAGCTTTAGTAGCTTTAGTTGTTTTAGTTGCTTTTTTCATTTTTATTTATTTTTTCATTTTACCTAATGTAATAGCAAGTCTAGCTCTTTTAGCTGTTTTACCAGATCCTTTAGCTTTTTCTTTTAACCAGGATTTTTTAATAGTTCCATCTGACTTAACAGCTCCTGCTTTCTTAGCAATTGCAGTCAGAGACCCTGGTTTTTTAATAGCTCCTTTAATCCAATTTTTTTTAGCTGCCATTTTTTAACTATTCCAATTTTTTTCAATCTTGTCATTAATTGCTTTATAGATATCTTCATTTAATGGATTCTTAAGATATTCTACAACATCAGATACATTTCTTCCTAAAAGAGTTCCAGACTTCATATGATAGATATATCCATCAGACTTAGTAGTTAATTCTTTATAGAATATTGCATCTTTAACTAATGACCTAATTTTAAGATCCTCCATACTAGAATTTACAGAATCAAGGAAAACTCTTGCTGCTCTTTCTTTATTAGATTCTCCACCTTCTCCATTAATGAATTTATCCATATTATCATATAATACATCATTAGGAGTATTCTTTTTATATTGAACACTAGTGATATCTACAACTTTTGCTACATAAAATAACTTAGCTGAATTTTTATCAAATAATTTTTGTAATTCAGAAAGTGCTTTGTTACGCAATTTTTTGTATTCAGTTTTAGTAGATACTGTTTCTTCTTCTTTATCTAAATAAAATTTTGGTGGTTTTGGTTTAGACTTTGCATCTTCATAACTTTTAGCTACAATATCAAATCCTCCAGCCTCTATTGCATAAAATTTAATTCTATCATATGGGTTTTTCATATCCAAATAAACTGGATCATTACCACATTGAATAGATATTTTATTCCAAAATTTAGCATTATTAGGTTTAAGTAATTCTACTTTAGCCCAAAATTCTTTATCCTCAACATCAAGGACATTTGAAGCTAGTTCCATTTCTAGTTCTGCAACAGCAGATCTAATTTCTTTTACTCTAGCTTCTTTAATTTCTTTTGGTAAGTTTTTAATTTCAGGAGCAAATTCATTTAATCCTGTAACATATCTAACTACACCATTATTTTCTAAACATGCTAACTGTTCAAAATGAACAACTCCATCATATAGAGCCATGTTATATTCTTCTAGACCCATGTTAGCAACTGCTTGATCTACATATGGTCTAATAGCAATCTTGCTTTTTTTACCTGTTGGTGTTTCCACCATTGTGAAATTTTCCATAATTTGTTGGTTTTTAATTTAAAAATATCAGAGAGGAACCTAAGCTCCTCTCCGATTTATATATATGATGATTAGAATGAACCACCTGTAATTGGGTTTCTCATCACAATTTTCAATACTTTAGTTGGATCTTTAACCCATACTGCAGGCATTGTTTGTGACATCATTACTCGGTAACCATTGAATTGTCCAGAAGACTGGAATCCTTGACTACGTCCCATATAGTCCATAGTACCGTTTTGATACCACCACTTTAATTGATTATCCCAAGACAATTTCAATAAGAAGATATTGTCATTAGTATTATCAGTGATATCAAAGATAATGAATGAATAAGATGATAATGGGTAACCATCAATGATTGGGTTCTCAATATCATTAGTATGAACATTGTCAAATGCTGGGTTCAATACAAACTTAACATTTGCCAAGAATGGAATTACATATGAAGTATAAGCAAATCCAAAGTTCAAGTCCATTCCTTTACCTGTAATAGCACCTATATCAGCAGCTTGAATTACAAGACCTGAAGAAACAGCTTCTTGCTTAATAGCTTCATTTACAAGACGCATACCTGCCATACCTGTTTGTACAATCAATGTACGGTTGGGATCTGGACCTTCAAACTCAACTTTTCCATTGTAGAAGTTGTAGATTTCTCCACGGAATAAATCTAATGTAAAGTTGTTCTTGTTATATACTCTTTTGTAAGAGTTATCAAGTTGTTTCCAAAGACCTACAGACAATCTAACATCATCTGGTCCATCTTGACGAACTCTACCACCTTGTCCCCACATTAAGTAAGTCTCAATATCTTTAGATATTTTTGTAAGGTGTGCAGCTTCCATTTGAGTTAAGAAAGTTCTAGAAAGATCTCCGTTATCAAAAGCTTTCTTTACTTTATCTTTACCCATTACTTTAACCATATCCTCTAAAGAAGTAATAGAAGGATCAACTGAACGATCAAATGATCTCCAAATTTCAGTTACAGGTACAGTACCGTCAGCATTCATTCCACCTTTGATCATAAGATCAGCACGTGAAGATACTGAATAATGTACGTGTGCTTCAGCACCACCTACAAAGTTATAGAACTCACGGAAACCTGCTCCTGTTGTGATATCAGAAAATCTTTCTCCATATTCTCCTCTAGCAGAACCTTTTCTAAAGAATTTAGTTCCATTAGCTAAGTATCGGTTATCTAGGAAACGAGCATTACCATTATTAACAAGAGTAACAGTATAGATAAATCCATCACCAATTGGAAGAATGTCTTCATCAGTAATGTAAAGTTCAATACCATTATACTTATCATAAGTAATAATGTCTCCATGACCAAACTCACGCTTGTTAAGTTTAATACGGAATGAATTTCCATCAACACCTTTAGTTTCATTAGCTGCTTCAATATCCTCAACGATATAAGGAAGATCTTGTGAAACTGGTGTTTGCCACTTATACTCTCCACGAGCATTGTCTACGTTAATAACATTCTTTCCTCCAAAGTTAGCCATTTGATAAAGAGGCATTTCAACTCTTTGAGCCATAGCCCAAAGATCTACTGGGCCCATATCCATAGGCTCTGCATCTTTCAACATGTTAACCAAGTGATAAGAATCTACGTGTGAGCTTGCATTGTAAGCCGTATCCCGTAGAAAGATACCATTGTTTAAAACTGGTGTACTCATTTTTATTTATTTATTTATTATTTACTTGTTTATCTACTAAAAAAGCTTTTAGTATTTCTTTTAATTGTCCTAGTTGGTTTACTACTTCTAGTAGTTGTTTCTTCTCTATTAGTATTTAACGAACTAGAATTTTGTTTACGTCCTTCTTCAGTTTTTAATTTTCTTACTGTTTGTTCAACAGCAGTTTTTGTACCAATAGATTTAATTTTATCTTTATATCCATCAGGATCTTGTAAAAGCCATAAAGCTTCCGCAATTAAATCATGTCTTGGTTCTACAAACTGATACTTTTCTAATAAGTGTCCAAGTAAGTTTGTAGGTTTACCTGATATAGAAGGATAATTAGGTTGAACTAAACCAGAATATAACATACTTTGTGTTTTTCTATCTAGTTTAAGTCCTCCAATTTCTCCTTGAACAAGAGTGTTATATACATTTTCAGTATAAACTTGAGCTGCTTGAGCTTGTTGTTGTTGCTTTTGTTCTTGCTCTGCAAGCTGTCTTGCAACAATTTGCTCTTGCATTTTATCAAGCTTAGGTTTAAACTGATTTGCTTTTTGTTCTAATCTATCTAAATCTTTCCAATCTTCAATTTCTTGCTCAATTTCTTCAGCAGTTCCAAAGTTTGTTGCGTATAGATATTGTCTTGCAATCTCAGCCTGATCATTTTCATTAGCAGGATTTAAATCCCTAACTTCTTCTACATGAGATAAAGTTCTAAATAAACCTTTTAAGTCTTGACCACCATCAGCAATATATTTAGCTGCTACTTGTAATTCTGGTGGTAATGATTGAAAAAATTCTTGAGGAACTCTTTGTGCTACTTTAGATTCTCTATCTTGAAAGTTTGCTTCAAATAATTCTCTAAAGTCTGCAGCTGTATACTCTTCCATTGGTTTATCATCATCAAATGGAATAAGTGAGCCTTCTTCAATCATTTTAGTTGCTAGATCAAACAATCCACTTTTATCAAGCTTAGGTCTACCTCCTTTATTTTTGATTTCATTTTCTTCTTCTTCTGCAATCATTGAATCTAATTCATTAATTACAGCTTCTGGAGATTCTGATTCTTCAAATTTAGTAGTAGCTGTTACTTCTTTTTCTTGTTCTTCAGTCTTGTCAATGAACGATGTATCAATTGTTTCTTTAGAGAATATAGAAGGTTTTTTATCTTCTTCAGGAACCATAACACTGTCTGCTCCTACTCCTCCAAAAATATCATCAATGTCAATTTCAATTTGTTCTACCGTTGTAGAATCTTGTAATTTTTCTTCTTCTTCCATAATATTGTTGGTTTTGTTATACTTTAATATAAGTATTTATTTGTAAATAAACTTATTAAATTTAAAATTACTTATTTTTTATTAAGTAATTTTTGGCAGTATATAGCTAAAAAAATAAATGGTCATTTTTAATTATTTCTTTTTATTATTTTTTGGAGAAACATCATACTTATTTTTATTCTCTCTAGCTATTTGTAACTGTGTATTTGCTATATCTTTTTGAGCCTGTATCTTTTCTCGTTCAATTTGATTCTTCTCAGTTTTA
>Ga0208018_100159_pt1 | contig 22728 bp, 36 predicted proteins | sample 31_taG_FD_184105 | JGI IMG/M metagenome (GOLD analysis project Ga0208018, IMG submission 184105) | Marine viral communities from the Gulf of Mexico - 31_GoM_OMZ_CsCl metaG (SPAdes) (version 2) | ecosystem: Environmental > Aquatic > Marine > Oceanic | place: Gulf of Mexico | collected 2015-07-12 | reverse complement strand
ATACGGTATATACAGTGATGTAGAAGCTGATTCATTTAAAAAAGATTCAAAATGATACAGGATATAAAAACAGAATATGAAAAGCTGTTAGAACTAGTAAGAGAAAAACAGCAGATAGAAGAACAATGGAATGCAGCCATTACTAAATTTTACCAACAAAAACTAGAAGATTATGAAAAAGAATAGATTAAGTTATAGTGCATTATGTGCATTTAAGAAATCACCTAACCACTTATTAAAATACTGGGAAGGTAAAACTAAAGTAACTGATGCAATGCAGTTTGGTAGTATAGTACACAAGCTGTTATTAGAACCAGATTCATTTAATGATGATTATGCAGTATTTGAAGGTGCAAGAAGAGCAGGTAAAGAATGGCAAGAATTTAAAGCTGCTAATGATAACAAACAGATCATTAAACTATCAGAATTAGATGATGCTAATGCAATAATGCAAAATGCAATGAACAATCCTATATTTAATAAACTAATGCAGAACAAGGTACATACTGAAAAGGAAGTAACTTGGAATCACGCAGGAGTAGGTTTTAAAGGTTTTGTAGACCTTGAAAGCTATGTAGATGGTAAAACCATTGTATGTGATATAAAAACCACTACAGATGCTGGTAAAAGGTTTCAACGTGATTTATTATATAATGATTACAAAATGCAAGCAGCTATGTATTTAGAAAACTATGATGATGTAGATTATTATATAATTGCAATAGAAACTACTTCACCTTTTAATGTTCAGGTCTATAGATTAGGCCATAATTTAATCTTGCAAGGTTTTGCAGAGTATAAGAACCTAGTAGCTAAATACAATGAATGGAATGGTGAACCAGTTGGCTATAGTGATGATGTAATAGAAATAGAAGTAGAAGAACCAATATTTAATTAATAACAAATAAAAACAAACAACAATGAAAGAAAAAACAATATACTGTGGTTCAGGAAAAGTAATGAATGAAAAGTGGTTAAAAGTAACCATCAATCCTGATAAACTAAAAGAACACATCCAAGAATACAATGGTAACAAGTTTATTAAACTTAATATCAATGTAAAGGATGAAGCTGATCAATATGGTAAAGATGTAGCTATTAGTGTAGATACTTGGCAACCAGAAGAAAAGCAAGAAGCTACAAGTTCAACTACTAATGATTTACCATTTTAGCAATGATAGAAGAATCAAATTACTTATTGAAAAAGGGTTTCAGTATGTCAGTCATACAAGGATTATTAATGGAAGGTTACACACTACCAGAAATAGCTAAAGAATTAGATATGAGGCCTGAAAGGTTAGCATTTGAATTTAAACCTGTAAAAAAAAACTTTAAGTATTTTGATTATGTACAAGCACCTGATAAGGTAGGTGTGCCAATGAGTGCTAGCACATTTACCTTTGATGGTGTTTATACTTGGGATAGATTAAGCAAATCAGAAATAGAAGCATATAATAATTACAATCAAAAACACAAAGCATATTATGAAACAAATTGAATTATTAAAAACTTGGAAAAAAGAACTTGCACTTGCAGAAACTTTTGAAGAAGTTAAAACACACGAATCTGCAGCAGCAGCCGCAGCAGAATTTGCTAAACGCAATAAAGAAGCATTAGATAAACAAAATGAAATTGGAAAGTTTAGAATTGATATAGAAAGAAAAAAAGGTGCTTGGTTAGATCAAAACTATCCACAAGGAGGTAAAAATAAATATACAAAGATGAAGGTAGAACAAACCAACCTTCATAAAATGCCTGTTACAAAAGATGAATCTTCTAATGCACGTTTAATAAACAGAGAAGAAGAATTATCTAATCAAGTAATGGATGAAATAGAACAAAAAGGAGAAGTAATAACACCTAATAAAGTTCAATCTGAAATTAGAAAGATTATTAAAAAAGAAGCAATACAAGAAGAAAGAAGAATTTTAGCAGAAGAAGGTAGTAAAAAAGAAATAGAAATAGATTTTAGATTAGGAGATTTTGAAGAAGTATTTGCAGACATAGAAGATGGTAGTATTGATTGTATTATTACTGATCCACCATATCCAAAAGAGTTTTTAGAATGCTGGACAAAATTATCAAGGTTTGCAAAAAGAGTATTAAAACCTAATGGTTTTTGTATAGCTTATAGTGGACAAATGCATTTACCAGAAGTAATGAAAAGAATGAATGAACATTTAGATTATTATTGGACTTTTGCTGTATATCACGAAGGACAAACACAAATAGTTAATGGTGTTAATTTAATATGTAGATGGAAACCAGTATTAATTTATCAAAATCAAAAGAAAAAATTAAGCAACACATTTCAAGATTATTTTATTTCTAAACATAGAGAAAAACAAGGTCACGATTGGCAACAAAGTAAGAGTGGAGTAGGTTACCTAATAGAAATGTTTACTAAACCAAATGATTTAATATTAGAACCTTTTGCTGGAAGTGGTACAACAATTAAAGCAGCTATTGAAAAAGGAAGAAGAATTAAAGCATCTGAAATTGAAGTTGATACATATAATATAGCAAAAAGTTTATTATGACACGTAAAGAAGTTACAGGAATAAGAGATTTAACATTTAGTGGTTGGATTAGAGAAAAATTACCAGATTCAGAAACAGGTTTTAGTGTAAGTGATTTAGATTTTATTTTATGGAATTGGAAAACAAAAAAAGTAATGATGTTAGAAATCAAAACAAGAAATAGTAAACCAAGAACAGGCCAAAAAATTATGTGGCAAAATATAAATAAATGGATAGATAATGGAATAGATAATGATTGGAATTATTTAGGTTTTCATTTAATACAATTTGAAAACACAAATTTTGATGATGGTAAATGTTTTTTGAATTACAAAGAAATAAAAGAACAAGAATTAATTAATTTTTTAAGTTTATAAAAAAATAACTATATAATTATGAAAGAACTACCATACTTTAAATTTTATCCTAACCAATGGATAACAGGATCAATAATGTTTAAAGATTTAGATGTGCAAGGTGCGTTTATGAAAATCTGCTGCTACTACTGGAGTAAAGAATGTAATGTAAGCAGAGAACAAATAAAATCACTTGTACCTAAACAATGGAGTGAATTACTTGATAGCCAGTTACTTAAGATAGATGGTGATAACATTAGAATTAAATGGCTAGATGAACAATTTGAAGAAAGAAAAGCAGCACACATTAAAAGAGTTAATGCTGGTAGAAAAGGTGGTAAAACCACACAAAACAAGCAAAGCTCAAGCAATGCTCAAGCATTAAGAAAAGATAAGATAAGAAAAGATAATACTGATCCATACCTAACTACAACCTTTATAAAATGATAGTAAAGCAAGAAGAACAGTTAAAATACTTATTTGCTTTTAAAGAAGGTAAAATACAAAGAGGTTTAGGTATTGGTAATGAATTAGATAATTGGTTTGTACATAAAAAAGGTACATTCACAGTTATAGTTGGCTTGGATAATGTAGGTAAAACTAATTTTATGTTGTGGTATTTTTTATGTTTAAGTGTTAAGCACAATGTAAAGTGGTTAATATGGAGTGGTGAAAATAGTGCAGGACAATTAACTAGAGATTTAATACAAATGTATTCACAAAGTAAATTAGTAGATTTAAACAAACTAGAAATAGAAGAATACAATAATAAAATAGCTGAATGGTTCACATTTGTAAGTAATAAAAAAATGTACAACCATAAAGATTTACTAAAGTTATTTAAAGAAAGTAACTGTGATGCTTGTGCTATTGATCCATTTACAGGATTAAACCACGATAGAAAGGTAAACCAATATGAAAGAAACTATTTAATATGTAATGATATTAGAGAATTTTGTAACACCACCGGTAAAGCTATTTATGTAATGACACATCCAATGACAGAAAGTGCAAGAAGAGTATATCCACCAAACCACGAATATGCTGGTTACATACAACCACCTAGAAAGAGTGATGTTGAAGGTGGCCAAGTGTTTGCTAATAGATGTGATTCATTTCTATCTATTCACAGGTTTATTAATTCACCTGAAAGTTGGATGCTAACACAAGTTAGAGTAGAAAAAATTAAGGATAAAGAAACTGGTGGTACACCTACACTAGATAAACCTTTGTGCTTTGATTATAATAAAGGATTAGGTTTTACAATAGGTGGTTTAAATGTATTAAAATGAAAACAGTAAATAGTATATCAGGAGGCAAGACATCAGCATATATAGCTGCTAATTATCCAGCTGATTATAATGTGTTTGCATTAGTAAGAACAGATGATAAAAGCTGTATGTATCAAGATGCAAAGGTTAGGCAGTTAGTAAGTGATAAGTTAGGAACTGAATTTATAGGTACTTTAGAAGATGATGTAATAATAAATACCATATTAGATTTAGAGCAGTTTATAGGTCAAGAAATACATTGGGTAAGTGGAAAAACATTTGATGAGGTTATTAAATATAAAGGTGGTTATTTACCAAATAAGATTGCAAGATATTGCACCACAGAAATGAAAACTATGCCTATTTTATATTGGATGTATGATGTAATTAAAGAACCTGTTACAATGAGGTTTGGATATAGAGCAAATGAAACTAATAGAGCAAAAACAATGTTAGCAAAAACTGATGAAGAAGGTTTTACAAATGTTAAAGCTACATTTACTAAACTTAAAGATGGTAGAAATAGTTGGCAAGAAGTAAGATATTGTAAACCTGAATTTCCATTAATCAATGATAATATATATAGAGATAATATAGAAAAATATTGGAGTGATAAAGATGTTAGGTTTGCCACTTTAAATAATTGTGTTGGATGCTGGTGGAGAAATGAATTATTATTAAAAAAAATGTTTGAATTGCATCCTAATAAAATGAATTGGTTTGATAAACAAGAACAACAAAATAAAGGTACATTTAGAACAGGTATTACTTATAATAATATAAAACAACATAAACTACAAACAGAACTATTTGAAACTGATTTTAATGAATGTGATTCTGGTTACTGTGGATTATAAAACAATAAATATGAAATATAGATATGATAACATAGATACTTTTATGAGTTATAAAAGTTGGAGTGATAAACAAAAGATAGATGAGTTATTAAGAATAGATTGTAACTTATATGCAAATCTAGGTACTGATAGTACACCAGAAGAAAAGCAAGAAGCTAAAAGAAGAAGTTTAATAATATATAGATTAATTAAAACACTAGATAAAAAGCTAGGTGATGAACTACTATATATGGAGGATAAAAAACAATAATGGATACAATAGATATAACAATAACAAAGAACAAGCTGCAGATACTAATACTACAAGCACAAGAAAACATTAAGAAACAGGCAACCAATAGCAAGAAAGAAGCATTAGATACATTAACAGATGCATATTCTACTATATGCTTTTTGCAAGCTGCATTGGATAATTTACAGAAGAAAAACCTAATTGCAGAACAGAACAACATCAAGGCATACAGGCAGAATCAGCAACTAAAGAAAAAAATTAGTAATTTTGTATAGTATGAATTTATATATGATAAATATGGATTATATATATTATGTAATGTTTGTAGTGTGTGTTGTATCATTCTTTGGTGGTATGTTAACACATTATTTATTTAATAGATAAGAATATGCCAAAACCAAAAGCAGGAGAAACTAGAAAAGATTTTATGATGAGGTGTATACCTGAAGTTATAAAAGAAGGTAAGAGCAAAGAACAAGCAGTAGCAATATGTAGTAGTTACTATGAAAGAAAAGATATTTGATTACATAGCAGTATTGATAGGTTTAATATTAACACCTATATGGCTACCAATAACATTAATAACTTATTTTATTAAGAAATGGCAAAGAAAAGATCAATGAATGAATTAAGGCAAACCAAAGAGTACTACACTCATCCTTATGAACCTGTGGTAAATGGTATTAAATACTTATGTGCTATATATCCTAACAATGCTGATTTAGGTGCAGCAATAAGAGAACACTTTCAAGTACACAAATGAAGATATTAAATTTATATGCTTGTCTTGGTGGCAATAGATACAAATGGGATGAAGTTACAGATGTAGATGTTACTGCTGTAGAGTGGGATAAAGATTTAGCTAAACTATACCAAGAGAGATTTCCTAATGATAAAGTAATAGTAGCAGATGCACACCAGTATTTATTAGACCATTACAAAGAGTTTGATTTTATTTGGAGTAGCCCTCCTTGCCCAAGCCATAGTAAAATTAGAATTACACAAAAATCAAGAGATACATTTAAAGCTATTTATCCTGATTTAAAACTTTATGAGGAGATTATTTTTTTAGATAATTATTTTAATGGTAAGTATTGTGTAGAAAATGTAATTCCTTACTATGAACCATTAATACCAGCAAAAAAAAGAGGTAGACACTTATATTGGACTAACTTTAATTTGCCAAATAATTTAAAAGAAAGAAAACTTGATGGCATTTTATGCACAATGAAAGAAGAACATAAGAAGCTTGAGGTATTTCACGATATAAAAGTAAGTGCTGGTGTTGGTGGTTATAGAGATGTTTTAAGAAATTTAGTAGATTATGAAGCTGGCAGAACAATATTAGAAACTGCTTTGGGTATTACAAGAAAAGAGAATGTAAAACAAAAATCTATATTTGATGAATGCTAATAAAAAAGGTAAAAGGTTTGAATTAAAAGTAGCAAAATACCTAGCTGAAAAGCTACAAGCTAATATTAGAAGAACACCTAATAGTGGTGGTTTATCTATGAAAGGTGATATACTGTGCATTGATGATAATAGTATATTAAGTAAATTCAATTGGGAGTGCAAGAACCAAGAAAAATTAAACATATGGAAAGCACTAGAACAAAGCCGTAACGATTGTTTAGGTAATGCAAAGATGCCAGTAGTGTGCTTTACTAAAAACTTTGAAAGAGATTATGTGGCATTAGAATTAGATGATTTTGTAAACTTATTAATAGAAGTTGAAGAAGCTAGAACTAAATAATATACTAGAACATCTAGCACTTTACCACAATGATTTTTGTGAAATTGCAAATAATTTACTATATAAGAAAGATAAGAAAGTTGTACAAGATGTTGTACAAGAAATGTATATTAAGTTATATGAACAAGTACACGATGGTAAGCTAGAAACACAGCAATTAATTATAAATGATAAACCACATTTTGGCATAATAAAAAGAACTATAGAAAGAATAATACAAGAAACTGCTAACATAGAAAACAGAATACCTAAAGATGAAAACGCAGTAATAAAAAACATAGTAGAAGAAAATGAATTTGAACTAGAAGAATTTAATAATAAGGTACTAGATATACTAAATGGTATGTATTGGTTTGATCGTAAACTTTTTACGTTATACGTTAAGCAGTTCAATAGCATTAGAAAGTTAGCGAAAGAAACTAGATTAGGCCACGTAACAGTATACAATACTATTAAAAGAGCAAAGAAGAACATTAAAAAAAAATTATATGAAAAGTAAAGGATTAGGAGATACAATAGAGAAGATAACTAAAGCAACAGGCATAAAAGCTGGTGTAGATTATGTGTTTGATAAACTAGGTGTAGATTGTGGATGTGAAGCAAGAAAAGAAAAACTAAATAAACTATTTCCATATAAGAAACCAGAATGCTTAAACGCAGAAGAATATGAAACACTTAAAGATATATTTAAACACATTAATAATAGAGTAGGGCCAACAGAACAATCAGCACTATTAAAAATATATAATAGAATATTCAATCAACATAGAGAAATGAGCACCTGTGGTAGTTGTGTAAAAGAACTAGTAGATACAATGAGAAAACTATTTAATGAGTATGAATACGAACAAGAAACACAAGCTGAAGAAGGAAGCTGAAGATAAATTAAGAGAGTATCTTAATCAATATGAAGAAGATATAAAAAACAGAATAAATACAGAACAAGAAAATGAGCAAAGAAGATCTAATACCATTTAAGAAAGGACAGTCAGGAAATCCTGCTGGCAGGCCTAAAGGAAGTAAGAACAGAAGCACAATAATACGTGAAATGTTAGATATGATGGTGCAGGTAAAAGATGATGAAGGCAATGATGTATGGCAATCTAATGAATACAGAATGGTGCAAGCTATGATAACCAAAGCTATTGAAAAGCAAGATGTAGCAGCTTTTAATTCTATTATGGATAATGTATATGGCAAGTTAAAGGATACTGTAGATATGCACACTACAGAACAAGTTAACCACGATTTTAGAAAACTAATTGCAGGAATTAAAGCTACACAATAAGTATCTAGTACTTGATGAATCTAAAGCACGTTATTTTATTATCACAGGCGGTAGAGGTTCAGGTAAATCATTTGCAATAAATACCATACTGCTACTTCTAACTTATCAGGCAGGCCACACAATACTGTTTACTAGATATACATTAAGATCAGCTAGTATATCTATTATACCAGAATTTATTGAAAAGATTGAAATGCTTAATAAGGTTGATGATTTTAAAATAACCAAAGATGAAATCATAAACAAAGGCAATGGCAGTAAGATAATATTTAGAGGTATTAAAACCTCATCAGGTGATCAAACAGCTAACTTAAAATCATTGCAAGGTATCACAACGTGGGTAATGGATGAAGCAGAAGAATTAGTAGATGAAGATACATTTGATAAGATTGATTTAAGTGTTAGAAACAAAGCACAAGAAAATAGAATAATATTAATACTGAATCCAACAACTAAAGAACATTTTATATACCAAAGGTGGTATGAAGCTAGAGGTGTAGAAGCTGGCAGCAACATAACAAAAGGTGATACCACTTACATACACACAACCTATTTAGATAACAAAGAAAACTTAAGTGATAGCTACATACAGCAGATAGAAAGTATGAAGCAAAGAAGGCCAGATAGATTTAAGCATACTATACAAGGTGCTTGGCTAGATAAAGCTGAAGGTGTTATATATTCTAATTGGAGTATAGGTGAGTTTAAACACGTAGGTAAAATAATTTTTGGCCAAGATTTTGGATTTGCTCAAGATCCTTCAACGCTTTGCAAAATTTCAATAGATAAAAATAATAAGATCATTTATGTGCAGTTATGTTATTATAAAGCTAAACTAACTACAAGTGAACTGGCACAATTAAATGTAAAGTATGCAGGTAATGATTTGATAGTAGCAGATAGTGCAGAACCTAGATTAATAAATGAGTTATCAAGACATTGTAATATAGTACCAGCTATTAAAGGACAAGGTTCAGTAACATATGGTATTAGTATGATTCAAGATTATGATTTGGTAATAGATAGTGATAGTACTGATTTAATCAAAGAACTAAACAACTATGTATGGCTAGAACGTAAAAGCCAGACACCAGTAGACAATTACAATCACGCATTAGATGCTTTGAGGTATGCAGTTAGTTATCAATTACAAAGTGGTGGAGAATACTACATTTATTAAGCATTGCTTAAGCATTACTAAAGCATTAAGATAAGAAGAGATAAGAAAAGAAAAGAAATATAAAATTTGTACATAACACTTTACACTTTTTTCTACATTATATATATATGAAAGTTACAATTAACATACCTGAATCATTAAGTGAAATATCATTAGCACAATACCAGAAGTGGTTAAAGATTAGTGATAAGAATGAAGATGATAATTTTTTAAAGCAGAAGATGATAGAAATATTCTGCAACATACCATTAAAAACTGTACTGCAAATTAAAGCAACAGATATAGATAGTATTACTAATACCATAAACAACCTATTTAAAGAAGAACCTAAATTTATTGATAGGTTTAAACACAATGGTGTTGAATTTGGTTTTATACCTAAACTAGATGAAATTACTTTTGGTGAATATGTTGATCTTGATAATTACCTATCTGAATGGTCTTTAATGCATAAAGCTATGTGTGTACTTTATAGGCCAATATCATTTACTAGAAAAGATAAATACTTAATAGAAGATTATGAAGGTGCAGATGTTTATGATATGCAAGGTATAGGTTTAGATATAGTATTTAGTGCATTAGTTTTTTTTTGGAATTTAAGGAAAGAATTATTGAATCATATCCTGAACTATTTGGCAACACAGGAGGAAATAGTTTTGCCACAGCAGAAAGTGGATTTAATGAAAAATGGTCTTGGTATCAATCAATCTATGGATTGGCGCAAGGTGATGTCAGGAGGTTTGATGAGGTTACACAACTAAAGCTACATAGTTGTTTGCAGTATCTAGCTTTTGAAAAAGATAAAGCTGATCTACAACAACAGATGTTTAAAAAGAAATGAAAAGAGAAGAAATATTAGAAAAGCTAATGGAACAGGAACTAGTAGATAAACACGAGTACGTAATACTTGCAGATGGTTTTGAAGAAGCATTTATGGGTGTTACTAGTAGCAAACCTATTAGAGCTGTTTACAATTACTGGAAGTGTTTAGAATTACTAATGTTAGATGAAGATGCAGATTTTGATGAATCAATAGATTGGCTAGATGAATTCATTGAAGAAGATTTAGGTAAGCACGCACCATTATATATAAAATCAATATGAAAAGTTTTTACAAAGTTATAGATAGTATTAGAGATGTAGTTAAAGCAGAACCATTTAATCACGAAGTAACATTTGGTGATATTGGTGATGTAGATTTAAAGAAACAAAGTTTATATCCACTTTGCCACATTACAGTAAATAGTGCTACAATACAAGATAATTATGTAGTACATAATATGACTATATTCTTAATGGATTTAGTAGATATTAGTAATGAGCAAACAAGAGATTACTTTCTAGGCAATGATAATAGGCAAGATATACTAAACACACAATTAGCACTAGCAACTAGAATAATGAGAGTATTACAGAAGAAGGATACTTACAGAAATGGTTTTGAGTTAATTAATGATGCAACTTGTGAACCATTTACAGAAAGGTTTGATAATATGTTAGCTGGCTGGGCAGTAACATTTGATATAGGTACAACTACTGAAATGACATATTGCTAATGAGTAAGTTTAAAGAAGCACTAGAAAAGTATGCAAAGTATGTGATCAAAGAATCACGTGCCAACCTTACACGAAAAGGACAGAAATCTAGTGGTAAGCTGTACCAAAGTTTAGGATATAAAATACAAGGTAGTAAGATAAAATTTGAAAGTGAAGAATATGGTGTTTATCAAGATCAGGGTGTAAAAGGTGCTAAATCTACATATCCTGAAAGTAGTAAATCACCATTTAAGTACACTAACAAAAGGCCACCTAGTAGTGTGTTTGATAAGTGGAGTATTAAAAAAGGTATTGCACCTAGAGATGAGCAAGGTAGATTTATTAATAGAAAATCACTAAACTATTTACTAGCTAGAAGCATATATAACAAAGGAATTAGAGCTACAATGTTTTTCACCAAACCATTTGAAAGAGGTTTAGATTTATATGGTGATGAAATAGTAGCAGGATACATAGAAGATAATTTTGAATTATGAGTACAATTATTAGAACAAGATCACCATACTTTATAAGAACAACAAACTATACATCACCAACATATGATATAGATTACTTTCAGATGAACATATCTATCTATGAAGGCACAAGTGGTGTACTACCTACTTGCGGTGGTATATATGGTCAATACACTTTAAAGAAGAAAGTATTGCCTAATGAAACTAGTGTAACATTTGATATTAGTGAAATTGTTAATGATCACTTTGAACAGAAATTTAATGGTACATTTAGTGTATCTGCACAAACACAATCAATGTGGGTACAAGTAACTGTAACAGGATATGAAACAGATGGTAGTGCTATATCACCTGCTGTAACAAACACATATTTAGCACAGGAAGGATTCAATAAGTTTAAAGAAGGTGTAAATTATATTACAGAACCTATTGCAATGATTAGTGGTGATTATTATGAATATCACAAAGGAAGTAATCTAGTACTACCTTTTAATAAAGAAAGAGTAAATTCTATTGCTTGGAAATTAAATGGAACTACAATATATACAGATAATGTTAGTGATAATGGCAATTCAAATCAAAAAATACTTTATTCAACTAGAAGTACAACGTCACAAGAATATGATGAAGCTTATATTGTATATGATGACGAGGAGGCAACTTCAATAACTTTAAAAGAGATTGAGGAGTGTAAATATCCAGTTCATAAAATAACTTTTTTAAATAGGTGGGGAGCTTTGCAGAATTTATTCTTTCATAAGAAATCAATTGAAACACTAGATACTAGAAATGAAACTTTTAACAGAAGTATATTTAAACCTAGAACAGTAACCTATAGTGAAAGAGAAGAAGAATGTGATGAAACAATAACATACAATACTTACAATGTAAATGCACATTCTAAAAAGGTACACAATGCTAATGGTACAGAATCAATATCATTAAATAGTGGTTTTGTAGATGAAAGAATGAATGTGTACTTTGAAGAACTAATGGTAAGTGAATATATCTGGCTAACAGATGATGAAAATGTAATTTATCCTGTTACATTAAAAGATAGTAACTTTACATACAAAACAGGTTTAAATGATAGATTAATAAACTACACAATGAACTTTGAAAAGGCATTTAATTTAGTGAATGATATAAGATAATGCAAAAAGTAATACTATATATACAACCCAAGTTAAGAAATGATAGCACAGATCAAGACTATATAAGAGTTGATTTGATGGAGGAAGAATTAATAACCTTAACACAAGTAATACAAGATGTTAAAAGCATTGATAAGGTTTTTACTGATTATTCACAGACATTTAATTTACCTGCAAGCAAAACCAATAATAAAATATTTAAGTGGTGGTATAATCCAGATGTGGAGAGTTTTGATAATCAACTACTAGCTAATGCTAGAATAGAATTAAATCACTTTGCATTTAAAGATGGCAAGATTAGATTAGAAAGTGTTACAATGAGAAATAACCAACCATCAATGTACAAGGTTACATTCTTTGGTAATACAATCACATTAAATGATTTAATAGGTGAAGATAAGTTAAATCAATTAGAATGGCTTAATAACTTTGATCATATTAATAATACTGCAAATGTTAAATCAGGTTTAGAAAGTGGTTTAAATTTTACAGTTGATTCTGTTACATATAATGATGCTATTATATATCCATTAATAACACATTCACAGCAATACATAGCAGATTCACAAGCTAATCTTGATCACGGTGGTAATATATCAGTAAATGTAACTAATAGAACACAGAGAGGTGTTGTTCCAGAAGATTTAAAACCAGCCATATTAGTAAAAAATATTATAAAAGCAATAGAAGAACAATATTCATTAACATTTAAAACAAGTGAATTTTTTGATTCTGCTGCTATGGATAATCTTTATATGTGGCTACATAGAAGAAAAGGTAAATTAGCTTTAGCAGGAACGTGGATAGGAAATTCTGATTCTTATACTTGTTCAGGTTCTAATTGTACTGAACTTACAGATCCAAATAATAGTCCAAGATTTACTCTAGGGAATGGTATTATAACATACAATTATACTCCAAATGCTAGTACTTTATTTATAGAATTTACTATTGATTTTCAAGTTACTCCAAATACTGGATTTGCTTCTGTTCCTTATACTATTGAATTATTAGATGCATCAAATTGGACAACATTAGCTAAAAAAACAAATCAAACAGGAACAAATACAATTTCTTACACTTTTGAAGATGGTGAATTTTTTACTGGTGATATTGTTGGAAGGGTAACAACTGAAGAAGCATTTGAATTTCAAGCACAATATGATTTAGACTATACTGTTACAATAGACACCAATCCTACACCAACGACCACAAATTATACTGCAACTTTTACTTCTACTGCGTCAAACTTAACACCACAAACTGGACAAGTAGTTATTACAGATCAAATGCCAGATATGAAAGTGTTAGATTTTCTAAACACTTTATTTAAGATGCACAATTTAACAGCATTTGTTGATTTTAATGGTGAGATAGTAGTTAAAACTTTAGATGATTTTTATAATAACGGAGATACTCACGATATTACAGAATATGTAAAAACTAATGAGCATACAGTATTAAGTGTTATACCTTATAATGAAATAGATTTTGAATATGCAGAACAAAAAACAATTTTAGCTGATGCATTTAATAACACAAACAATAGAAAATTTGGCAGTTTAGAATTTAAAAGTGATTTAACTACTAATAATAAATTTAATGTTAAAGCTGATTTAGAACACATACTTTATGAACGACTTACTAATATAGGTTTAAATAATACTCCAATAGATACTCAATATGGATATCACGTAGATAGCAATGAAGAACCAGTAATTAGTAAACCTGTTATATTTTATGGAGTTTATAAAACTACAGGATATTTTGGGATGAATTTTGTAGATACTACTAGACCTGATACTAAAAATGCTTTATGTCCAGCAGGCACAAGATATTCAATTTCTAACTATTGGATGCCACATAATTATAATAGTGTAGGAAGTACAACAACACCTCCAACCTATAATTTAAATTTTGGTAGTGAAGTAAACAGCTATGATTATACTGATTTTGGAGGAATAAATAATTCTTTATTTCAAAAGTATTATACAAATTATATTACAAGATTATATAAAAAGGAATCAAGGATTTTTAAATTTAAAGCTATTTTACCACTAAAAGTTTTAATTAATTTGTCTTTAGATGATACTATAATAATTGGCACAAGGTCTTATACTATTAACAGTATGAAAACAAAATTACAAAGTGGTGAAACAGAATTAGAACTAATTAATAAAATATGAAAATAATATTAGAAGCATTAGAATTTTGTAAAGAGAATAAGCTATATGATAAACATATTAATATAGCATTAGGTATTAACAAAGTACCATTAAGCATTAGAGAAGGATTGAACCAAATAAAAATAGAAAATGGCAAGGCAAGAAATAATTGAATTAATATTAAAAACTGATAAAGCAGTTAGCCAAGTAGAAAGTTTACAATCTGAAATAAAGGATTTAAAGAATGAAGTAAAAGTATCTACAGATAAAGCTACCAAAGGATTTGAGGATATGAACAAGGCCTCAAAAGGTTTAGCTGGTGGTATTAAAAGTGTAGGTTTAGCATTAAAGGCAGCAGGTATAGGTTTGGCTATTGCAGCATTTAATGGTTTAAAAGATGTTATTGGTGCATCACAAGAAGTAACAGATTTCTTTAATACTTCTGTAGAATCAATGAAAATAGGTTTTTCAAAGTTTGCAAAGAAGTTTGAAGATGATAGTGGTTCTATGTTTGCTACTTGGGATACATTTACTAGTAGTATAGCTGATGGTGCTAAAAAAATAAAGAATAATCTAGTAGATCAGTTAAGTGGTCAGTTTGATTTAGTAGCAGGAAACTTTAAAAGAATAATACTTGAAATGCGTATTGCGTGGAATGAATTCACAGGTGATACAGAAGAAGCAGAATCATTAACTAAAGATTTAGATGCAGCTACTAAACAAATGACAGATGGCTACAAAAAAATGATGGGTGCTGTAGAAGAAGCAAACAATGCAGTTAAAGGTTTTGTTCAGGATATTGCAGAATCAGTTACAGAAACATATGAGCAAGCAAAAGCAAATGTAGAATTAGCCAAGCAAGCTGAAATAGCTGCTGTTAAACAACAAGGTTTAATTGAAAAGTATGATATACAAGCAGAACAGTTAAGACAAATTAGAGATAATGAATTTAAAACTATTGAAGAAAGAATACAGGCCAACAATGATCTAAAAGATGTATTAGATAAGCAAGAAAAAGCAATGTTAAGGCAGGTTAATATTCAAATTAGGCAAGCACAAGAACAGTACAATTTAAATGATAACCAAGAAAACTATATTGCACTATTAGAAGCTAGAAATGAAAAGCAAGCAGTACTAGCACAAATAGAAGGTTTTAGAAGTGAACAAGATAGTAATGCAAATGCACTATTAAGAGAAAAGATAGAATTAGAGCAAAGTGTTATAGATGGCATTGATGAAAGAAAGATAGCAGAAGCAGAATTTACAGCATCACTAGAAGATGATATAATAAAAAGGTTACAACTAGAAAGAGATGCAATAGATTTAGAAGAAGAACTAGGTGTAGAAAGGTTAACAAACCAAAGAGATCAATATGAGCAAGGTACACAAGCATTTGTAGATGCTAATGAAGAACTATTAAACTTTCAGCAAGAAATACACTTTAAAAGGTTAGAAAATGAAAAAGCATTAGCAGATGAGATAATAGCTGAAAATGAAAGAGTTGGTGATGCAATGGTAGATATATTTAACCAAGCTAATGAACAAATTAAAAAGGATAAAGAAAATTTAGATGCCTATAAACTAGAAACAGAACAAAATGTTTTAAATGGTATGCAACAGTTAATTAATGCATTTGAAGCTAGTAATGAAAAGAATGCAAAAAGAGCATTTCAATTAAATAAAGCATTAGCCATTACAACTGTATTAATAGATACTTCTAGAGCTATTATGAAAGCAGCAGCAGAAACTACAGATTTCACACCACCACAAGCATTAAGGGTTGCAAATATGGTAGCAATGGGTGTAGCTGGTGCAGCACAGGTAGCTGCTATTGCTTCACAGAAATTTCAACCTTCAGGTAATGGTGGAGGTGGTACAACACCTAGTGTATCTACAGGAGGTGCAGCACAACCACAAGCACCACAGTTTAATATAGTAGGCCAAAGTGGTATTAACCAAGTTGCACAGGCATTAGGCCAACAGCAACCTGTACAAGCATATGTAGTAGCACAAGATGTAACTACTGCACAACAATTAAATAATAATATAATATCTGCTGCAACAGTAGGTAGATAAAATAAATAAAATGGATATAATAGAATTATTACTAGATGAAAATGATGAACTAACAGGTATAGAAGCGGTTAGCATTGTTGAGAATCCAGCTATAGAATCAGATTTTATAGCATTAAGCAAACAAGAAGTAAAGTTTGCAAAAGTGGATGAAGATAAGAAAATACTAATGGGTGCTGCATTGATACCTAATAAGCCAATATTTAGAAAAAGAAATGATACAATGTTCTATGTGTATTTCAGTAAGGATACAGTAAAAAGAGCAAGTGAATTGTTTTTTATGAATGGTAATCAAAATAATGCAACACTAGAACACAATATGGAAATCAATGGTTTAACTGTTGTAGAATCTTGGATAGTAGAGAATCCTGAAATGGATAAAAGCAAAATGTATGGTTTTGAAGTACCAGAAGGCACTTGGATGATTAGTATGAAAGTGGAAAATGATGAGGTTTGGAATGATTATGTAAAGGAAGGTAAAGTAAAAGGATTTAGTATAGAAGGATACTTTGCAGATAAAGCTAAAATACAGAAACCTAATCTAAAAGCAGAAATGCAAGCTATAGAAGAAGAAGAAGCTGAATATATGTTAAGTAATATTAAGGCACTAATTAGAAAAGATAAAAGAACTAAAAATGGCAAGAAGATTACACTTGAAACATACAAAGATTATCCTTCAGGAGTATCAAATAATGCTAAACGTGGCATTGAACTTAATGAAAAGGTTAATAACAAATGCGCAACACAAGTTGGAAAAATCAGAGCGCAACAATTAGCAAACAAAGAGAATATAAGTTTAGAAACCATTAAAAGAATGTATAGCTATTTATCTAGAGCTCAAGAATACTATGATGAAAGTGATAGTACTGCTTGTGGTACAATTAGCTATTTACTATGGGGTGGTAAAGCTGGTTTAAGATGGGCAGAAAGTAAATTAAAAGAACTAGGTGAAATTAATTTAGCATCAATGGTAGTTAATGAAGATTTTGCAATACTAGATGATAGATTAGCATACAGCACACAAGAAAAGGCAGAAGAAATGGCAAAGAACATAGGCTGTGAAGGTTTTCACGTTCACGAATATGAAGGTAAAGAATGGTATATGCCTTGTGAAAAGCACGAAATGAAAAAACCTTGTCAGGCAGGGTATGAAATGATAGGTTTTAAAATGAAGAATGGTAAAAGAGTACCTAATTGCGTACCTATAAAATAAATAATATGAAAAAATGGAAAACACCAAGTAGAACTTCACCTAAAGGAACTAAAAGAGGTTGTTTATGTGCAGATGGTAGAAGATATAGTAGAAAATGTTGTGATGGTTCATTACAAGCACAAGGCATAGGTTCAATTACAGGTTTAGGTGTACTGCTTACTGAAGCAGGCGGTAATTTATTACAAGAAAATGAACAAAATATAAATTTATAAAAATGGGAAAAAAAATAAGTCAATTAACAGCAGTAACTGCATCAAGTTTAGATGGTAGTGAACCAATAGCATTAGTACATTCATCAGAAACTAAAAAAGTAAGTGCAAATGAATTACAGCACTATATAGTAAATCATTTAGATCCAACACCATTAACAGTAAGTGTATCAGGTGGAACAATAGATTTAAATGATTCAACTTATGATGAAGCTGAAATTATTGTATTAAGTTGGAGTGGAGCAAATGGCACAGTAGAATTAACTTTGCCTGATGCAACTGATAGTAAAAATTTAAACAGAGCTAAAAGAATTATTTCAGATTCAACATTTGCAACTGCTACTCACGCTGATTTAACACCTAGAGCTGGTCAAACATTAGATGGAAGTTCAAGTGCTTATAGAATAAATAGAGCTTATGAAGGTATAAAAATATGGTGTAATGGTACAGAGTGGTTTATAATACAAGCTAAAGCATAATTTTTTTTGCAAAAACACATAACACTTTGCACATTTTTCTACATTACTAATAAATCTTATTATGAAAGCAAACGACATACTAAACAAAATCAAAAATATTGTTGGTGTAGAACTTTCTGAAGAAAAAGTAGAACTAGCTGAAATTAGTTTAAAGAATGGTACATTATTAGTATCAGAAGAATTTACCAAAGGAAATGCAGTATTTATCAAATCAGAAGATGGTGAAATGGCATTACCAGTAGGTGAATATGAACTAGAAGATGGTAGAACACTTTTTGTAATTGAAGAAGGTATCATTGATAGTATTGGAGAAGCTGCTGCTGAAGAAGCAGAAGAAGAACTTTCTGAAGATACAGTTGAAGAAACTACTGAAGAAAAAGTAGAAACTGAATTAGAAGAAGAAGAAATGCAATATGTAACTAGAGAAGAATTTGCGCTAGCATTTGAAGAAATCAAAGCAATGATTGAAAAATTAGGTTACAAGGACAAAGAAGAAGAAATGTCCAAAGAAGAAGTTGTTGAAACTAAAGAAGAATTATCTGCAGAGGTTGCTGAACCAATTAAACACAATCCTGAAGCAGAAACAAAGAATGTTCATTTTACAATAGCTGGTAAAAGAACTGAAACAACAAAAGATAGAGTTTATAACAAAATATTTAATAATAACTAAACAATAAAAAATGGCTACTACTACAAGTATAACAAGTACATATGCAGGAGAATTTGCTGGTAAGTATATTGCTGCTGCATTACTTTCTGGTTCTACTATTGAGAATGGTGGAATTGAAGTAAAACCAAATGTAAAGTATAAAAGTGTAATTAAGAAAGCTGCTACTGATGCTAATATCATCAAGGATGCAACTTGTGATTTTACAGCTACAGGTACTGTTACATTAACTGAAAGAATATTACAACCTGAAGAATTTCAAGTAAACCTAGAGTTTTGCCGTCAAGATTTTAGAGATGATTGGGAAGCTGTACAAATGGGATATTCAGCATACGATAATATGCCACCTAAATTTTCTGATTTTATCATTGGCCACGTTGCTGGTTTGGTAGCAGAAAAAACAGAGCAAAATATCTGGGAAGGTGTAAACGCTAATGCTGGTGAGCACGATGGTTTAGTAACACTTGCACTAGCTGATGCTGATGTAATTGATGTTGCTTCACACGCTGCTGTAACTGCTGCAAACGTAATTGATAAATTAGGTTCTATTGTAGATGCTATTCCTTCTGCACTTTACGGTAAAGAAGATATGTACATTTACGTATCACAAAACATTGCTAGAGCATATGTTAGAGCATTAGGTGGATTTGGTTCATCTGGATTAGGTGCTAATGGTGTTAACAATCAAGGAACACAATGGTGGAATAATGGTGCATTAACATTTGATGGTGTTAAATTATTTGTTGCACAAGGTATGAATGATGATACTGCAATGGCTGCACAGAAATCTAACCTTTACTTTGGTACAGGTTTACTTTCTGATCACAACGAAGTTAAACTTCTTGATATGAGTGATCTTGATGGTTCACAAAATGTAAGATGTATTATGAGATATACATCAGGTGTACAATATGGAATAGGTTCTGATATAGTATTATACCACGCCTAATTAACTAATTAATAACAAGGGGGCTGAAATGCCTCCTTAATTTAAATTTAAAGATTATGGCTTGCGATTTAACAAGAGGTAGAAAAGTTCCTTGTAAAGATGTTGTTGGTGGTTTAGTTAGAGCTTGGTTCGTAGATTTTGGTGATTTAGGAACAGTAACAGAAACTGCTGATGAAATAACTGATTTATCAGGTACTTTTACTGCATATCAATATGATTTACACGGTGCTAATTCTTTTGAACAAACAATTACAAGTTCAAGAGAAAATGGTACTACATTTTTTGAACAAAGTATTAGTTTACAATTTCCTAAACTATCTAAAGAAGATAATGCTGAATTAAAGTTAATGGCTTATGGTAGGCCACATATCTGTGTAGAAGATAGAAATGGTAATTTTATGCAATTTGGTTTGGTTCACGGATGTGAAGTAACTGGTGGTACTATTGCTAGTGGTTCTGCATTTGGTGATTTAAGTGGTTACACATTAACCTTTACAGCACAAGAAGCTAAACCTGCTAACTTTATTTCTGGTGGTACTGCTGCTGACCCTTATGCAGGAATGAGTAGTGCAACTGTAACAGTAACAGTAGGAACTAATAGCTAATATAGGCACTTCATCACAGAGTGTGATTCATAATATATAGTTGATTGTAGAGGGTGGGTTTAATAGCTCACCTTCTTTTTTTAAAAAATTATGCAGATACTAACTGAAACAGGCACAAGAAACATTAACTTTATACCACGTGAAACAATAAGTGGTACAAAAGTTTATAAGTTAGTGATTAAATCTGAAGGACAAAATAAAGTGATATTAGAAGATACAGCAGCAACATTTACAGAATTGGATTACTATTATCAATATAGCACTACACAAACACTAAAAGAAAACAACTATTATACAATTACCATAACAAACACTACAGATGGAATTGTTATATTTAAAGATAAAATGTACTGTACAGATCAAACACTATCAGATTATGAAATTAGTAATGGTGTTTATATAGAACAAAGTACAGGAGATAATGAATTTGTAACCTATGGATAATTTACATTTAATACAATTAAATCAATATGAAAGGCCTGCTATCACAGAGGAAAGAAACAGAGATTGGGTAGGAATAGGTGATAACAATGATTACTATCAATGTTTGATAGATGCATATATGGAAAGCACAACAAACCAAGCTACTATTAATGGTATTGTAAATATGATTTATGGTAAAGGTTTAGATGCTACAGATAGTAATGAAAAACCTGAAGAATATGCACAGATGAAGCAGCTACTTACACCTAGCTGTATGAGAAAGGTTTGTAATGATTTAAAGTTATTAGGTGAAGCTGCTATTCAGGTATCATATAAAGGAAATAAAGTAGGTTCATTAACGCACTTTCCTAGAGAAACTTTAAGAGCTGAAAAGATGGATGCTAATGGTGATATTAAGAATTATTACTATGCACCTGATTGGACTAAAGTAACTAGAAATAGTAAACTAACTAAATTTCCTGTTTTTGGTAGTGGTGCTAAAAATGAAATATATATTATAAAAAGATTTGTGAGTGGTTATTATTATTACTCACCAGCAGATTATCAAATATCATATGCAGTACTAGAAAAAGAAATTGCAGATTTTTTGATTAATGATGCACAATGTTCATTTTCAGGAACAAAAGTAATTAACTTTAATGGTGGAATACCTGATAGAACTAAACAGTTAGAAATTAAAGAACAGGTAATGGGTAAACTTACAGGTTCTTATGGTGAAAAGGTTATAGTAGCATTTAACAACAATGCAGAACAGAAAACAACTATTGAAGATATACCATTACCAGATGCACCACAACATTATGAATATTTAAGTGAAGAATGCCAAAGAAAGATACTTTTAACACATCGTGTAACATCACCATTATTACTTGGATTGAGAGATGGAAACAATGGATTGGGTAACAATAGTGAAGAAATAGAAACTGCTACACTATTATTTGATAATATTGTTATTAAACCTTATCAAGATTTAATTATAGATGCACTAGATGAAATACTAGCAGTTAATGATATTACACTTAATCTATACTTTAAAACACTACAACCATTAGAATTTATAGAAGTAGATAAGAGTTTACAAGATGCAGAAGCTATTGAAGAAGAAACAGGTATCAAACAAGAAGATAGTGATTTTGATTTTGAATTACAATTAGCACAAAGCAAAGATTTACCTGAAGATATATTTGAAGAAATACTACACGGTTTAGAAGGTGAAGTAATTGATAGTGATGAATGGGAAATGGTAGATATTAGAGATGTAGATGAAGAAAATGAAAGTGAGGAAGAATGGGCTAATGATATG
>Ga0208018_100153_pt1 | contig 23510 bp, 52 predicted proteins | sample 31_taG_FD_184105 | JGI IMG/M metagenome (GOLD analysis project Ga0208018, IMG submission 184105) | Marine viral communities from the Gulf of Mexico - 31_GoM_OMZ_CsCl metaG (SPAdes) (version 2) | ecosystem: Environmental > Aquatic > Marine > Oceanic | place: Gulf of Mexico | collected 2015-07-12 | reverse complement strand
CAAGTAATACTACAAACATAACTTTAGAATCTGGAAACTATAATATAACTTTATGGGCAAACGATAGTGTTGGAAACACCAACTCTACAAGTACAAGTTGGAGTTATAAAATCCTTGAACAATCTTCTAATTATAACACTACTACATCAGAAACTGCAAGTGAGACTTTCACAGTAAATGTAACTGCAAACTCTAGCTTAACTGCCGCCTCATTAAATTATAATGGGACAAGTTATGCCTTAAGCCAATCATCAGGGAATTGGACTACAACAATAGATATTCCTCTAAATAAATTACAAAATAATTCTTTAAGTTGGAACTTCACATACGCAGGAGATTATATAGAATCAGATAAATTTTATCAAAATGTTAGTGAGACTGTATTTACAATATGTAATGCTAGTTATACAAATGACTTCTTGAATATAACTTTTAAAGATGAGGCAACATTAGGCTATATAAATGCAAGTATTCCAACATCTTCTTTTATTTATTATCTTGGAAGTGGAACTGTAAATAAAACATATACTTATTCTAATGCAAGTAATAATTATAATTATACTTTCTGTGCAACCCCTACAGATAGAAGTCTCTATGTAGACCCTTATGTTCAATATAAACAAGGAACTGATTATCCTCAAAGAATATGGGATGCAACAGTCCAGACTTATACATCTACACTAAGCGAAAAAATATTATATTTATTATCTAGTTTAGACGGTGTATTTCAATCATTTAGAGTTCAAAGTTCATCAGGTTCTATAATTAGTGGGGTAAGTGTAATTGGAAGTAGGGTAATAGATTCAGAAACAGTAGAAGTAGCACAAGGAGTTACTGATGGTACTGGTTTAACCACATTCTGGCTAAACCCTGACTTCTCTCATGACTTTGTATTTAGCAAAGATGGATATAAAGACTTTAATTTAGATTTCACACCAACAGGAATAACTGAAACAATTGTTCTAGGGGGGGGTTCAACTGGAACTGTAATAAATGATTATACTAAGGGGATAACTTATTCAACAAAACCAAATAGAGATTTTGTGTTGAAAAATACTATTTATAGTTTCAATTATACTATTGGTTCAACTTATTGGACATTAGATAGTTGGGGTTATATTTTAACTTATCAAAATGGAACAATAATAGATACACAAAGTTCTACCAATGAAGGTGGAGGCACATTAAACTCTGCAAGTATTAATACTACAAATCAAACAAGAATAATAATGAATTATTATTATCAGATAAATAGTACTTATTTAAACTTCACAAGGTATTGGAATGTCTATGATACTAGTGATTATTCTCTTAGTTATTTCTTTACTAGATTATCAACATATATAAACTCAGACATATTTGGAATATTAAGTGATGATGATGGACAATTTAGTAAAGCATTAATATCTGTATTATTTATATTGTTGGTATGTGGAGGAATTGTAATGAGATATGGATTAGTAAATGAAGCTGCAATAATGGGAATCCTAACTGGAATATTAATCTTTTTAAACACAGTAAATTTATTACCCAATGTAGGAGTATTTGAAAATGCAATACTATCTTTCGGAGACTTATTAATATATATAACTTTAATAATAACTTTAGGATTTATAATAAGGGAGGAAAGAAACTAATGAAGTTTTATTACTATTTAATAATATCTATAGGAATAATGCTCACTCTAGCTATTGCAGGAGTAGATGGTATAGGAACAAATGTTAGAACACTTATGATTGATAATAATGTGTCACTAATACAACCAGAGACTCAATACAATGGTACTATTTCGGATTCTACTGATGAAGTTTATAATGATATTACATCTTCTTCTACAAATCTCTGGCGTAAATTTCTTGTAGCTATGATAGCGATGGCTTTGCTTGGAGCAGTACAAGGAGTACAAGTATTAGGGTCTGGTATAACCTTTGATGGAACAAGATTAGTTAAAGGTGCAATAGCCTATGTGTCTTTTGGTTTCTTTACCTCAGATATGTGGTCACTTGTTACTCAAGTATTCTCTTATGGGATTGGATGGATAAGTTGGTTCTTAGGAGTAATTATAACAGTATATATTGTAGGTTTTGCAGTAACTTGTATTGAATTTACGGGAGGTAGTGACTAGTGGGAACTTACATACCTCCATTAGATTTCAAAAAGATATTCCTAGAGATGTTCTTAGGAAGCCAAGAGTTATTTATTTTTACTTTCTTAATATTAATTAGTTTTGCCTCTGCTAAATATGGAATGTCTAACAGATTATATATGACTCTTCTAGCAGTATCATCCTTAATATTTGGATTTTATTTAGGTGGAGCAATCTACATCCTAGTATTATTTCTAATAGGTTATATATCATTTAAATCAATAGCGAGGTTAGTAACATAACATCTAATATATAAATTAAAATGGCTAATAATTAACATGGGATTTAAAGATATACTAAACAAGATAGGTGAGAAGAGTAGGGAGAGAAAAGAACTTCTCTCAAATATGCAGGAACAATTAAGATTAAGAAAACTAGCAGAGGATAGGATGAAATCTTCTAATGAAAGAGAACTAGAACAATTAATGAATGAAGATAGAGAAGAAGCAATTAAAGAAAAATTAGAGTATATGAGAAAAAAAAGAGACCATGATATTAAATTTAATCACAATCCATTATTTGTAGAAAATATCACTAATAAAACTAATTGGAGTGTTTTAAAAGAGAAGAACCAATTTGCAAATAATAAAAATATGTTTGTGAACCAACCATTTATTCATAAGTCAGATAAGAACTTACTAAAAAATAATAAGAGGATGTTTTCAATATGAAAGAGAAATATTATAAATATGGAAGAGAAGTATTTAAAATCTCTGACTCTCCAAGAAATAAGAAACAGTTAGTAGCAGAATTTAAGGATGGAACAAAAATTCATTTTGGGGCAAGTCTATATCCTGAGTTTCCAAATACAAAGAGGGGAGATAATTATTGTAAGAGAAGCTATGGGATTGGTAAAAAATATAATTCTTTAAAAGATATTAAAACTGCAAACACATTATCAAGGATTGTCTTATGGAAATGCAAGGGAGAAGATTCTCTAAGTTCTTATAAAAAGGCTGGATTAAAATTAGCTAAAAAGGAGGAATTCTTTAATTCAATATGAGTCTTCTAGGTACTACTAAATCTGATATAAATATAAGAGCAAAGATATTGGAAATGGCTCAAAAAAAAGGTCAAGTAATTTATGGAGCTAGAGCAGTAAATAAACAATTACCAATAAACCTAAGAAAGAAAACAAAAGATTATGATATTTATACTAAACAACCTAAAAAGGCAGCAGAAGAATTAGCAAGAGAATTAAATAAAGAGTTTGATAGTGATGAGTTTAAAGTAGAACCTGCAAGGTATCCAAAGACTTTCAAGGTTAAAAGAAAAGGAGAACCCATAGCAGACTATACTTTAACTACAAAGAAACCCAAGTCAAAGAATGAATTTGGTGTAAGATATGCAAACTTAGATTATCAAAAGAAAAAGATAAAGAGAATCTTAAAAGATGAAAAGAACTCTTATAGATTTGACAAAGATTTAGATACTTTAAATAGAATTAAACAAGGAGAATCAATTAGATTATAAAATGGTATCAAGACAAAATAGAGCAAAGAAGTTTGATAAGAATATTAAAAAATCACTAGAATTACCAGAAAAATTAACTAATAGGGTGGGTGCTTTCTTTCTAAAAGAAAAACTACTCTCAAAACCTAAAGCAAAGTTACCTAGTTATTCTGCAGTAAAAGCAATAAAAGGAATAGCAGATGAAGCACAACCTTTAGTAAGGGAAGTAGAAGAGAGGAAATTTGAAGAACCTAGAAGTTTATTTTTTAAAGAAGAATTTAATAAAGAAAGGAGAAGTGCATCATGGATTTAATATTTACCAAAAAGGTATTTGAACAAGGAGGGGAGAAAAAAAGATGAATAGTAAAGGACAAATAAATTTAGGGAGTATAATCCTAGTGTTTATAGGAATAATTGTAGCAATTTCATTATTTGCAGGTACAATTAATATTGTATCAGATGGAACTACTATTAGAACTTCCACAAATGAGACAGTAACTTCTGCAGCTATTAATAGTACTGTAAGTTTAACTGGTAGGGAGAATACTACTGCAGTAACGGTAACAAATAGTACTGGAACAGATATTAGTTCGCAGTTTAGTTTTGCTTCAACAGACTCTAGTGGAAATCTAGCAATAGTAATGACTACTTTAGATGCTGCAGGTACAGGAGGAAATAATAATACTGATGTTAATGTTTCTTATTCTTATAAGCCAAGTGGTTATGATAACACTACTGGTGGAAGAGCGATATTAAACCTAATATTGTTATTATCTGCCCTAGCAATAGCAGCCTTTGTAATCCCTAGAATGGATTTCATTAAGTAATTATAGAAAATGCCAAGTAATATTTTAAAAATGATACCTCTTATTCAATCAGTGGATTTGGTTAAGAGTAATTTAAAGAAGAAGAAAAGGAATTCAAGTGATTTTATAAATAAAGCAACAACAAACTTAGTTGGCATCTCTTTAATTTCTGCTACTGCAAATATAATAGATGATTTATGATTTGGTCTCCAATTAAATTTTTCAGGAGATATATATTAATTAAATTAGGAGGAAGTATATAATGGTAAAGAAAAGAAAGTCTAGTAAAAAGAAATCTTCTAGAAAGAAAAAGAGATAAATCTTTAGAAGTAATTGGGAGAGTTGGGTAGCCATCCTATAGCTTTTGAGTTTAATTTAGGTACTACCTCACTCCCTTTTTAGGCACTATTTCTAAGTAATTATACTTTATATATTTTACTATTATTGAGTTAAACTCAAACTATATAAATAAATGGGATTAAATGTAAATATGAAAGAGGTGAAAGGGTTTACAAGTAAGGTTGAATTAGCCAGATTTGAACTTCTAAAGCTAATACAACAAGGGTTATCAATTTCTGAAATTTCTAAATATCGTAAGGTCTCAAGGACAGCGATATATAAGACTTTATCAACGCTAGTTAAAAAAGGTCTTATAACAAATCCAAAGAGGTCAGTCTATGAATTAACTGAGAAGGGAATCAATGGTTTACATTCAATGGTGGCGTCTAGATATAATTTAAGACAGCATAATATCCATTTCAAAGTAAATATATTAGAATCCCCAAAGAATTGGGAATTAAAAAGAAATGAAATAAGATTTATGCCTTACTTTAATAAAAAGATAATGATGAAGAATAATGAGCAAGAGCTATTAAACTTTGGGAAACTACAATTAAGAACTACTACCAAATCAATTATAATAAAAATCCCAACACTTTATTCAAAGAATATAGAGGATGCAATAGTCCAATCTATGAATATACTAGAAGAGAGTATTCCAAAGATAGAGAATTTATTTAAAATAAGATTGATAAAAAATTATAAGGGAAATATAACTATAATCTCTCAAGAGTACGCAAAGATTCAAGACGCATTAGCAAAGATATATCACTCAGAAAATAATAGATTATACCTAACCGGAGATGACGGAAAGATTTGGATGATAACAGATTTTTCTTTTTCTGTAGATGAAACAGAGTTTATACATAATACAAGAGCAACTGATGATGTGGATGCAATAGCTCCATTCCTAAATGATTTAAGAAAGAATCCTACAACCTTAACAGATATAAGAAGTCATGTAGGGGAACTTCAAGGAGTAGTTCAGGGAGTATTACAAAATGAGGTAAAGCATCAGAAAGTTTTAGATGAGATATTAATAACTTTTAAAAAGATAAATGAAAGATTAGATAAGGCAGGATTATAAAATGGCAATATGGAAGAAGGGAAGAGGAGTATGGATGAAGTTTTGTGAAGAATGTTCTAAGCCTTTTGAGAAGGTAAATAAGACTCAAAAGAAATGTTTAAAGTGTGTTGCGAAGTCTAGAAATTTTAAAAAGGAAACTCAATTAAAATGATACTTACATTATATAATTGGTTAGAAAAAAAGAACCAAGAGCAAAGAGTAGAAATTGTTTATTTTTTCTGGCAATATTTTGGAGTCTTCTTATTACAATATCTAATGATATTAAAATTAACTTAATAATAGTTACAAAAATTTAAATACTAATTATAATTATAATAACTATGGCTTTAACACAAGTTGATTTCACAGACGAAGAAGAAGAAATAATCTCATCACTTTCAAAAGAATGGAAATTAAATAAACCAAAAACTGTTAGAAGAATAGTTAGGGAGTTTAAAAGATGAATAAGCAAACCGAAATTGAAAAGGAATTGGAGAAAGATTACGCAATCGTAGACAATTCGGAACAGGGGGAGAAATGAAAAAGGGAAACTTAAATAATTGGGGAGTTGTAGGTTGGACAGGCGTGATAACTTTTCTTAATGTTTTTTTCTGGATAGTTTTCACAAATGCTTCAAGAAGTGCTTTTCTAATGATAATTCTAAACGGAATATTTTTCGGAGTAATTTTCTGGAATACTATAAGAAGTAAAAAGGCAAAAGTAAGGAGAAACTTACAATGAATGAAAAAAATAAGTCTAAAACGCAGGGAGCAATTTGTCTTATCTTAGGAATGCTATCTATGGGTTTAATGACTTTGGAAGATAAATTTTTATATGGAGTTGGGATTATGGCTTCAACTATTTTTTTCATTCTTGTAGCAATAACCTCTTTGGAAGATAAGATAAATGAAATCACAAAATCCAAAACAATTAAATACCCTAAAAACTAATAAATAACATGAAAAAAGTAATGCTTACAGCCTTTCTATTAGTATTCTTATTAGGTTTAACAAGTGCAACAAATGGTTGTAACTTACAAGACCCTGATTGTTCAAATGGACTTGTAGATAATTGTGATGTGAGAAGTGATTTAATTTTTAAAGAAATGACCCACTTTGATTTATATGATGGAATTGATATTTGTGTAGATAATCCAAAGATAATAAATTTAAGTTTAAAAGAGATAGAAGGAGACAATGGATATAATGTGGGTATTTATTCAGAAGGATATGATTATAATTTACAAAATCTTCAAATTGAGGGATTTACAATCGGAATATGGTCTTTAGAAAACTACCCAAGATTATTTAATGTAACTTCTGAATCTAAGGAAGCTGCTGGATTCTTTGAAAGTCTAACAGGAGCAAACATACAAAATAGTAGTTTTGGTGGAGGAAGTGATGTTAGTCTTGCAGTCTGGGGAGATGGAAGGCTAGACTATTCAAAAGGAGATGATTTTATAATTGAGAATAATTATATTTGGGGAAGTATTAATGATTGCTTATCCTTAGAATCCTTACCTTCTAAAAAGACAAGTATAAGATATAACACTATTGACGGAAATTGTGATAAATTAATAAAAGGAAGACACTTAAATGAGGTAGATATTGAAGAAAACTATCTTATGAATGGGAAAACAGGAGTTTATCTTAGTTCTTATTCTACAGGTAATAAAATTGTTGCGAATTACTTTATTAATGTAACTAAACCAGCCTATGAGCATTTTGAATCAAAAGAAAACAACTGGAATGATTCTACAAAAGGAAATTATTATGATAATTTAGAGTTCTTTAATAATCCAACAACTCAAAGAAGTACAAAATCAACATTATTCTCTCCATTTTATAAAGTTGGAGGAGATTATGATGGGGTAGACTATAAACCCAGACTAATCTTAGAAGATATTGATAACTTGGAAGATAAAAGAATAGAGTTAAATCAAGTCTTAGATGAGATACCTTTTGAAGGAAGAGACTTAAAAGTTTCAGAAAAATTAAGAGATTCTTTAAATGAAGTAAACTTTGATAACCCTACAAAAGAAGATATTAACTCTTTAAAGAAAGCCTACACATATTCCACAAGATTAAAGTCAGAATATTCATTTTATGTTCAAAACCAAATAATATCTTTAATTAGACAAGTAGCAAAAGATAAATTAGATTATTCAAGTGTAACTGATGAAGTATTAGAAAATGCAAGAGATAAGTTCTATGATGCAGAAGACTTATATCAAAAAGGTTATCTAAACAGAGCTGTTGATAAATATAAGAAATCTTTTGTTATACTTGAAAGGTTTTAACTATAGAAAGGTAACAAAGATTTAAATAGTTTAAATTTAATATAAGAAGATGAGTAATATAGGTGATAAGAGATATAATTTTAATTTTAAGATTGGTTCACAAGATAAATATGAGATAGTTAAGTTAATAATTCTTATGAAACTATTAAATGAGAAATCTAATAAATCTTATTTTTATATATACACTGAACATTCTTTAGAAGATGAAGTAGTCTCTATCTATGTTGAAGATATAAAGAACAAACTTACTAAAGTATTTGAGATAAAAAATAGTGCATCTGAAGAATACATTATAAGAAAAGAAGCAGAAGGGGAAAAAAAGGTCAGGGCATTATTTAAGAAAGCATACTGGAGAGTTATAAGTTTAGATGAACTATCCGACAATCTAATAAGTTTAAGTAAAGAAATTGAGGATTTAATATGAATAACAATATAAAACTTATTGGAACTACACATTTAGATTCAAAAGAAAAGATTAAAAAATTATTAGATAAGGAAGAGCCAGAGATTATTGGGGTAGAGTTATGTGAGCTTAGAGAAGATAACATCTTTAAGGAAGTAAAGAGTTCTAATAGTAATTCTCTTTTATCAAGAATAACAAATGCTATAAAATCAAAAGCAGAAGAATCTAATTTAGATTATGGTGCAGATATGAAAGCAACCCTATTATATGCAAAAGAAAATAAGATTCCTTATAGTCTAGTTGATTTACCAATCCTAAAGACTCAGGAGCTATTCCAGAAAATCCCAAGAGAAGAGCAAGAGGGATTCTCAAAAGAGCTAATTGAATTTAATGAAGTTGAAATAACTGATGATATTAAATCAGATGAAGTAATTGAAAATATGAAAGAAAGATACCCCATTGCTTTTGAGTTTCTAATAAATATGAGAAATCTATATATTGCAAATAATATTTTAAAATTACAAAGAGATAACCCAAATAAAAGAATAGTAGTGGTTTTAGGTAAGGCACATATAAATTCCGTAAGTAAATTAATAAGATGAAAGAAAAATGTTAGAATGGGTAGTTCCAGTTTTAATTATTGTAGTAATATGGATAAGACTAAAAAAGAGAGGATACTTTTGGAAAGACAAGAAAGGAAAAGAATTGTCATTCAAAGAATTCATGAAGAGGTGGAAAAATGGGGTAGAAGGTATAACCCCACTACAGCAAACAAGAACAACCCTCTGGAGTTTCCTACCCCTAGTTGCAGGAATCCTCTGGGGAATTACAGTAACCTTTTTAGGCAAGACTTATTGGATGACACTTATCCTTTGTGGGTCTCTTCCAATAACACTTATCCAAGTGCTATCCAATTATCAGAAATACACTAAGCAGAAAGCAGTAGAAGAAACATTAAAAGAACTAAATAAAAAAACAAAAAGATGAATGAATTATTAATATATGGGGGAATTGCTGTAGGGGTTCTTATTATAGCTTTACTATTTGAGACATCTAGAGATATTATCTTAGAGTTCTTAGGAAGTATAGGAGATTTTTTTAGTGGTATGTTTGATAACTTATCTGAATTTAGTTGGGGAGGTTTAATCTTTGGAGCTTTAACATTCGGATTTATATTTGCACTAAGGAAATATATGTTAAACCCATTCTTAGTTCACATGGGTCACTTTGAAGCAATTTTTTGGGGTGGTGCGACCTATGTTGCAAGTATAATTGTTGGATATTTAATTGGAAAGAGGTTATTTGACGAATAAAATGAAAGGAGGTATTGAATATGATAGAAAATATAATTAATAATATTCCAAAAGGATTCTTTTTAGGAGGTGTGGGTATAATCTTATTAATCTTTTTATCCATGATAATCTTTAGAGAAAAGATTGCAGAAAGAATTGAAAGCAATGCAGTAAAATCCACTTTGACATGGGTAGATAAAAGGGGACAGGAATACTCAGAGGAAGTATTGTTAAAGAAATCTAAGATGCCCCTAATAGGTGATTGGACTAGAATTTATCCACCCTATACAGAAGATAGGAGTAAGATAATCTGGACGAATCTTATATTTGGAAGTAAACAAAATCTAATAAAATTAATAATAATCTTGGCAATAGTATTGATGGTACTATTACAATTTGGAGAAATATTTAATTACTTAGATATTGTAAGAAGTAACGCTTGTGTACAACAATGCTTATCAAGTATTCCAATAGTATAAGATGAAAAAAAGAGGTGATGTCCCAATTTTTTATCTATATATTCATTATATGATTAAGAGGAGATATAGGTCTGAAGTAGTATCTAAGAAAGATGCAACAAAATATCTATTTGAGTGGAGAATTCCAAAAGAATTAAGACCAATAGTAATGAAAGAATTAGAGGCTTTTGGTTTATTGGATATGAAACATAGAAGAGAGATAAAATTATTTGATTCTTGTTTTAATATGGATAATTTAAATGAATATAAGGAAGATATAGGTTGTTTTGAAAAGGGACATTAACCTCTAATATTTAAAATAATAATTCTTAATTATTTAATGAGTTTATTTAAGAATATGGCTAAGGGGGGAGAGTTTTATGGAAGAAGTTTTAATATGCTATCTAGATGAAGAGGGTATTAAGAAGGTTGGAAACTTTAAATTAATATCTGAATCTATAACTGGATTAAGAGTAGAAGGGGATAAGAATGAAATGATAATACCTCATTCAAGACTATTAAAGATTAAGAAGAAGAGATAATTTTATCACTTTTAAATTAAAATAAAGATATATAAAGTATTTATTCTTAAGTTTAATTAATGGTAAATAAGGATGTTATGATTGTCTCTGGAAAAGATGAATTTGAATTATGTAAGAATATAAATTCTTCTAAGATTAGTTTTATGGCTACGCAACCAAAACAAAAAATAGATGGCTCTTGGATTGCCTTCTGTTATTATGACTCTAATCAAGTAAGTGATGAATTTGCAACAGAAAAACAAAAGGATTTCATTTATAAAAACAACATTAGTGTAAATACTGAGAATTTAACTAAGAAAGAAGCATTTAAATTAATTCAGGAACATATAAATAATAATCCTAAACCAAAAAACCCTTTCAAAAAGGGAAAAGAAGATGATTTGTGATAACTGCAAAAAAGAAACTGATTCTTTAATAGATGTCTATATGGAAGAAATAGAAACTTGGTATGAAGTTTGTGAAGATTGTGTAGGAGAAGAAGCAAGATGAATAAACAATTAAGTATGGATTTACAATTAAATGGAGAGAACTATAAAAAAGATAGTCAAGAGTATGAAAAACTAAAGAAAAGATTAGTAATGAATCTAGATACAGAAACTCTAATTAAAGAACTAAAAAGAAGAAAGATTATTCACATGAATTGGGATTCAATGAAATATGATTTTAAATTTAAGAATGAAAAATAGGAAAGAGAAGTGCTGTATAATGTGTGGAAAGAAATTTCTTACTGGAAAAGGAACAGGAAAGAAATTAGTTGATGTAACCTGTGGGAAAGAATGTGCTAAAATATGGAGTAGAAGGAATAGATGAGGTGGAGTTTTATAAATGGAATAGTTATAGGAATGGGGATAGGATTTAGTAGCCTTTCTTTTAGTTTATATCTTGATGGATTTAAGTTAAGTCATCTTATTCAAAATAACCTCTCTATGTGGATTGGAGTAGTGATATTATTAATTGTATTTAATTTAAACTATGGCAACGATACCGAGTAGAAATAGAGAAATAATAATCAAACAAGGAACTCCAAAGTTTGAGGGAATGACAACTGCAAAAGATATGCGAGGTTGGATTAATGGACGAATTAGTAAATATGCAAAGTCAAAAGAATTAGAATATGAACTATTCTTTAGAGGAATCTTAAATGCTTATAATCATTTTGAACCAGAAGTAGTCGGAAAAACAAATGTAGATTCTTGGCATGGTAAATCTAGTTTTGAAATAATTAAGTTATTGGATAAACTAATTATAATAAAATATCAAAAGCCTGATAAAGATTCAGAACCTAAAAAGATTGTAACGGAAGCAACAAAAAAAGAACTAAATGCTTTACTAGATTCTATTAATTATCTAAATAAAGAAGAAGCAATAGACTCAAAAGTTCTAGCCTTAACTTATTCAGATAGGTTGGGCTTGGGTCATTCAGGTTGGAGAAAAGGAGACAATCCTTTTTTTTCTGATAGAAAAGCACACAACCATTTCACATTAATGCTTGGCGCTTTAGATAATTTAGGTTTAATAGAATACAAGGGTGGCAAGACAAAAGTAAAAGAAGGAAAATTAAATATCCAAATGGTTCTAGATTAGTAACTATAAAGTGATTAGAAACATTTAAATAGTATATATTATATAATATTAATATGAATAAAGAAGAAAGAATATTAAAAACATTAAAAGACTTTGGAAGACTCCCAACAGCAAGGCTATCGGCAATTTGTGGGATTCCCTATTACTATTGTGTTGAAGAATTAAATAAATTAAAAGAAAAGAAGTTGGTTGTAGAAGAAAAAGAAACAACTTCTACTTATTGGAGTTTAAAATGAATAAAGGACAAAAACGGAGGGTCTTAGTTAGAGAATGAATATAATACCAATAGCATTAGTAGAATATATAAAGAATCAAGTATTCTTTTTAATAAATTCACCCTATTTTATAATGGACAATAAAGCAGCAGTAGGATTATTATTTGCAGTAGCAGTAATATCTTTTTATAAAACAAGTAATGATGAAGCTAAAAGAAGAACAAATAAAAGAGATTAGGGAACTAAGAGAAAAAGGAGATTCAAGTTACAAGATTGCAAATCTCTTTGGAGTCTCACAATCGACAATACTATATCATTGTGATGATAGACATAAGTCAAGAGTAAGTTATAGTCTAAGAGGAGACTACATTAAAGAATATCAAAATAAGAGATATAAGGAAGATGAATCTTTTAGGGAGATGAAGAAGAAGAAAGCTAAGGAATATAAACTAAATAAGAAAATGGAGATTATAAAAGAATGAAGAGTAAAGATGCAAGAAAAGTTAGTGTGATTAAAATAATTGGATTATTTTGTTTAATGTATTTCACTATGCAAATATTTGCCTTAATCCAATTATTCATTTATAACCATTATAAATATGCATTCTCACCTTCAACAGTTTTTATAAATCTATTAATTTATACTGGTGCATTATTAACCCTTATTGAGTTGTTCCCAGAAGATTTTATATTTAAAAAGGACAACTTTATAATAAAAGAAGTCAAAAAAGATATATTTAAATAAGAAAACAACCTAAAATAATAAGAAAATGACAACTTTAAGAACAAGAGGTAAGAAAAGAGGAGATGAATGAACAACATTTACACAAATATGAGAGAGTAGATAACTACTATATTTGTAAATGTGGTAAGAAGAGATTAGTAATTGGAGAAGGAAATAAAGGGATTAAGTCTAATGGAGTGGAGTGGAGAAAGAAAGAGAATCAAAATAGGTTCTTATTTCCAGAAGAATGGATGAAATTGGAAGGGGCTTTAAAGAAAAAAGCATTACATACTGCAAAGATACTACTAAACACTGGTATGAGGCACAGTGAAGCCCTTAGAGCACCCAAGACGGACTTTTTCTTTAATCCTAAGGGACGGAGTATATTTACTATAAGATATGTTAAGACAAAGGCTAGGAAGGGAGAATTCCAACAAGGAAAGATGAGACAAATCCCTATTAGTAAACAATTTGCAAGATACTTAAAAGATTATAAGGGACAATCAGAAACCTTTGATTTATTATCCAATACTGCATTTAATAAAGCATTAAAGAAAGCTGGAAAGGAGATAGGAATAAAAGACTATAAAGACTTATCTGCACATACTCTTAGAAAGACTCTAGAAGTTTGGTTAATGGCTTTAAATGTGGGTGATATGAAGGTTGTAGCACATCTAGGACACGATATTAAGACTGCTGCAAGTCATTATGTAAGTCCAGACATATTTAGTTGGGATGATATTAAGAAAATAAGGTATATAATAGGTGATTTATATGAAAGAGCAATGTAAGGAAGAATTAAAGATAAGATACTTCTTAAAAAAAGAGGAGATAGACCAAATAAGGTCAGATGAAACTCTAGCAAAGTGGAAAGTATTATCAGAAGCATATAAGTTAGGTAAAAAGATTTGGGGAAGTAGATTTAGCATAACTAAACTAGCAGATGATATGGAACTTCCAAGAACAACAACTAAGAGATGTTTAAGTTTAGATAGGGCAACTAAATTTACTTGGAAGATGATTAATGAAGGAAAAATATCTGCATTTAAAGCAGCACAAGTCTGTCAAAGTAAAAATATAACTTTTCAAGATGATATTATAAAAGAAGTAATAAAAAATAATATTTCTACTTCAAGGATAAAAGGATTAAGAACAATAAAATCAGAAAAAGACATTAATGCTTGGAGACATAAAATAGCAATAGAAAGAGGATACTCAAGAAAAGACTCTGCATATAGAAATTTCAAAACTTGGATTGAAAGAGGTAATTTATTCCTAATAATGAAAAAGGAAGCAATAGATAAAAAGAAAAGAGAAGAAATTGAAAATGATTTAAGAAAATTAAATAAAAAGATTAAAAATTATATAGGGGATAAGAAATGAGATATAATTCATATTCATGGCACGGCAAGGCAGGGCTAGGCAAGGCGGGGCTAGGCAAGGTCAGGCGAGGTGTGGCATGGCAAGGTCAGGCGAGGCAAGGCAAGGGAGTTACCCTTCTCCAAAAAGGGAAATCATACTTAATTTAATGAAAGGAGGTATTAAAAGATGAAAACGGAAAAAATACAATACAAGAACACAGAGAAATTTACTCCAGAAGTAATAGAAGAAGTCTTAGAAGTCCAACAAAAGTTTGGGCTAACAGCAGAGTCTCTTCTAAAAAAGGCAAGTAAAAAATCCAGTTCGTTATATGAGTTTTTCGATTGGGATAACAATTCTGCAGGAGAAAAGTGGAGACTTCAACAAGCAAGACAGCTAATTAATGAAATCAAGATTGTTGTTGAGGATAAAGAACTATATGCTTTTGAAAGTGTTACTATTTCTATAGAAGATATGAAAACTCCAAACAATGTTAAAAAAGGTTTAAGCCAAAGGGAATACAAACCTATTATAGAAATAATGAATAATGAAGAATATAGAAACCAACTTATCAATAGGGCTTTACTTGAAGCTACTTATTGGAAAGAAAAGCATTCACAACTCTTGGAATTAACTCCAGTATTTTCAGCTATTGATGAAACAAAAGAAGAATGGCAGAACAAAAAATAAGTTTAAAGAAATTAGAGATTGGAACTATTAAAGTTACAATAATTGGAGATTCTCCATATATGCCAGAACCAATGGATATGGCTGTCTTAGAGAAGTATAATAAGATTAAGTCTAAACAAAGTTACACTAAGGATGATATTCCTGAAGAGGAAAAAGTTAAGGCAAAATTTTATTTCACTGAAGATAACAAGCCCGGTATTCCTGCAAGAGCAATATATAACTCTATGATTAGAGCCTCTTCATATCTATTTGATATAAAACAAGGAGGTATGAGAAATATAAAAGAGGGTGTAACTTTAGTTGGAGATGTCCTACCCTTAAAATTTAAGAAACAAAGAGTGGTAACCCATTGGGGTAGAACTTCTGGTATGAAAGGCTCACCAAGAAAAATAATGAGAAATGCTTTTGATGATTGGAGCGTTGATGTTACAATACAATTTAACAAAGCAAACCTAAGTGCAGAACAGATAATAAATGTTTTAAACTGGGCTGGATTTCATATTGGAGTTGGTGGATTTAGAAAGGAGAAAACTGGAAACTTTGGAGCATTTCATGTAGATTTCAAGTAATAAATTTATTATCCTCTTTAATTTTTTAGAGGATTTATATTCATATTCATGGCAAGGTGAGGCGAGGTGTGGCATGGCAAGGTGAGGCTCGGCTCGGCTCGGCAAGGCAGGGCACGGCAAAGCAAGGCAAGGAGTTTGGCAGAACTATAAACTGCCAATAAAATTAAATAAAAAGAAAAGAAAATGAATAAACTAATATGTGAACAATGTGGAAGAGAAGGAGAATACTATAAATCTTCTGTTGGAGATTTTATCTATTGTAAAAATAATAATTGCAATCACTATACTCCTATAAAAGAGGAAAATAAAGAAGAACCAATTATAAATAGGTTAATTTCAAATCTAAAATCAAGGAAATTAAGAAAGAAGCAAGAAGAAATAGAATTATTAAAGTTAGATATAGAAAAAGCTAAACTTGAAAAAGAATTAAAAGAATTAATAAAATAATATTAAGAATTTATTTTTTATAAGTTTTCTTTGCCTTCTTCATAACTTCTGGGAATGAATCAGGGTTTTTCTTTTTCTTTTCCTTAGCCCATTCTTTCATAAGATGTTCTTGCCATTTATTTGCCATTATATAGATTGTCCTACCAAATCGCTTCGGTTCTTCCTTGATTCATAATAAACTTTCCCAGTCCTAGATATTCTCTTACCGGGAGCTAAGGCACTTCTCTTAGAATCAATCTTTTTAGAAGTTCTACCTACTTGCTTATCATAAGTATAAAGGTTCTTTCTTTTAGACCTAAGCCCAATAGTTTTAAATTCGTTTTCCTTTTCCTTATCAAAGTTGAATAATTCCATAGAAAGTCTAGGCATTCACAATTTAAATAAGTGATGTAAATAGCAGGAATGGGATTTGAACCACATATCTCTTGGTCATGAGCCAAGTGTCCTACCAGATTAGACTATCCTGCTTTAATTGTCTAGGCATTGGAAATATTTATAATTTGCTAAAGGCATTTATTATAGGCATTCATTATCCTTTAAGTATTAAGTCTAGGCATTCATAAAGATTATAGTAGGTTAAAGGTGTTATTTTATTATAATGTCTAGGCATTCATTAAATTTAAAGCATATAGAAAAATATATAAACTGAATAGATTAATATAATATTGCAAATCTATTCGGTTGAGTTTTTCTCTTTTGGGGGGGGTTTAAAACCCCCCTTTTAAAATCTTAAAACATATTAAAGAACAATCAAAAAATAATAAATTTAAAATTATAAAAAAAGAATAGGGGTTTAAACCCCCATTCTTATTAAATCGGGTGAGTGTAATAAAGATAAATAAGTTTAATTAATTCCTTTTTTACCCCTCACCCGATAAGAAATAAAAAAATATAAATTAAAGTTTATTTTTTCTCTTAATTCCTTTATATATCTCTTTTAAACCTTTTGTAGATATTCCCTTTTGCTTCATTAGAGAATATAAGCCATTCTTTGAAATTAACTCTCCTTTTGTATTTCTTGCGAAATAAGTATCATTATCTATAAAAAGTTTATTTCCTGCTTTATCTTTATAAATACATTTCATTTTTTTACCTCCATATTATTTAATTAAAGTTTTAATTTATCTAAAATTTTAATATATTCTATCTTTAAATAAGGGTTATTATCTCCAAAACTTTTTATTTCACTTTCTACAACTATCTTTAAAAGTTCGGTTTCTCTATCAGTTAAGTTTATGTTTTTATTCTTTTCCATTTTTCTTTTTTTCTCCTTTAATTTAGTTATTTTGTTTATAGTCCAAACGACTTTTAAACCCCAAAAAATAAAAGGGGTTTAAAAAATTAAATTATTTAATTAAAGTTTTTGTTTTATAGTGTTTTAGTAGTTCTTTTTTTTGGTTTAGTTCTTCCAATAAAATAAAACACTCTTCCATTGTTTTAAGTTCTTCTTCTCCGTTTATCATTTCCAAAAGTTCAAAGTCATATAACTTGTTTAAACAACCCTCTTTAAGATTTAATATATATTTTGAGCTATCATAATATAAAAAGCCATTTTCACTTTTTTTATTAAATCTTATTTTAACCTCTATATAAACAGAATATTCTGAACAATTTAAAAAAAGCTGGGGGCTTATTTCCTCACTTTCAAACTCTTCTTCGCCCCTTTTAAAAATCTCTTTTATAGGGTTTTTATATTTAAGCAACATTTCGCCATAACCAACAGAAAAACCTTTTTTAAGTATCTGCTCACCTTCCTTTAAACCCTCAAAAACTTTTAAAACTTCGGGGGTAATTTTATTTAAAATAGTTCTTGTTATGTTCTCGCCCTCTATATTAAATAAAACTTCTTCTTTCTGTCTTTCTATATATTTTTTTTGGTATTCTTCCATTTTTGTTTTTTTCTCCTTTAATTTAGTTATTTTGTTTATAGTCCAAACGACTTTAAAACCCCAAAAAATAAAAGGGGTTAAAAATTAAAATCCGGTTTCTTCTTTTATTTGCTTTATACCTTCATCCCCATAAAAACCCCAACAACTATCTAAATCTTTTTCTTCTGTTGTGTTTATTATAGATTTTTCTTTTTTTCCTTTTGGATATTCTGTTATTGTTGTCTGTTTTATAAGTATTTCTTCTATTAACGTAAATCCATAAACTTCCCCTGTTAAATAGTTATTAAAAGTATTAATCTCACCTTCTAAAACTTTTAAACATTTTTTTTTGGTCAATCCCTCTTCTTTCGCCTTTTCTTTAGTAGTATAGATATAGCCTACTTTCCCACTATCCCAAGGACAACTAAACGGCGAACAACTTAAACTTATTCCACTATGTTCGTAAAGATATAATTCTAAAGCTATAAACTTTTTAAAAAATAAGGTTTCTAAATCTTTTAGTCTTTCATTGGTATAAATCCCCTTATTTTTTAAATTAAGTTTTTCCTCTAGCCATTCGATTGGGTCGTTTATCTGTTCCTCTCCTAAAGTATATCTATTGTGTTTATATGCGATTATTCCCAAATTGTCCCATTCTCTCGGGTTATCGGGGTCCTCGTCTACAAATATCTTTAAAACTTTATTGTCTTTTCTTATTTCTTCTATTGTTTCCATTTTTCTTTTTTTCTCCTTTCAATTTATTTTTATTGTGGTCTTTTTCCACATTTTAATGTGGTTTTATAGAGTTTTCCTTCTCTGCTGTTATGATTATAGAGATAACTCTCTCTCACTTTGTGAGTATAAAGCCCTATAAATTAAAGGGCGAAATAATAAAGTTATAAATTTCTTGAAATCTTATTTAAAAAAGCGTGTATTAAACAACTATCCATATTATAAGCCTGTCCAAATGTTCGCCTACCCCAATAATTATTTAATAAAACCTCTTTTTGCTCTTCAAATTCTACCCTTAAATAATCACTTATAGAAACCCAGCATAAAACCTCTTTTGATTCTTCCAACCTTCTATTTATAAAGTCTTGTTTTTCTTCTTCGCTTAGTGTTTTTAAATAATGTTTTTCTTCTTCTTTTATTTCTTCTTCGGTATAATAAAGGTTTTCTATATCATCAAAATTAAAAGGGGTTTCGCTATCTTCCCAACTCGCTTTTAAAATATACTCTACCATCATAGTATCATTAAAATAAACATTATCTTTAACAAATTGTTTATACTCTTCGCACCAATTAAACAAAGCACTATCTTTTTTATATTGGTTTAAAATCTCTTTTGCTCTCTCTTTTGTTATCTCCATTATTCTTTTAAACCCCCTTTCAATCGTTTTAAATCTAATAAAATCATATTATAATCAATCTCGTTTAAAGAAGGATAAAACTTCGCTTTAAAGCCATTTAAATAACTTCTTTTAATCATCTTAAAACCTCTATATTTAAATTATAAACTTCTAAGAAATAACTTAAACTTAATTTATCTAAGTGTTTAAAATTTATAAAATCGTGGTCTTTTGAATAATCAATTAAGAATTTTTTTAACTCTTGCTTACTCTTAAAAGTTTTATTTTCTAACCAGCCCGTTTTATCTAAGTCAATTATTTTAATCATTTTAATTATATAACCAAAGCGGTTTATATTTAGTTATAGTTTTACTTACTAAAAATATTAAGCCATTTGTAAAGGGCGTTATAAGACAAACGAACACAAACATAAACAACACTAAAACTTTTTTCTTATTAGCTTTTGGTTTATAGTAGTCTATATTCGTGTTTATGTTTTCTAATCTTATAAACTTCCTTTCTCTTTTTTTAAATATCTTTTTTAATTCCATTATAAAAGTTTTAAAGTCTCTTTTAACCAATTTTTTAATTTATCTAAGTTTTCTTTTTCTTCTTTGGTTAATTCTTTTAATACTATAAGGTTATTATTTCTTGCATAGTCACACATTTCTTTAATAGAATCAAAACCATATTTTTTCAATAAATCATCATTACTTAAAATGGCTGTTTCTGTATTAAAGTCTTTTTTAAATTCTTTTTTGTTTATTTTTTCTTTTTTCATTTTGATTTTTTGAGGAGGAGGGGTTTAAACCCCTCGCTTAATCTCCTAAACTTTTAAGGTCTTAAAGTGTTTAAAACCTAAAAAGAAAAGGAAGAAAGGGTTTTTAAACATTTCGGTTTTAATGCTTTAAAGGAAATAGGGGTCTTATTAACTATAAAGTGATTAAAAACTATTTGTCCTCGCTATTAAAATGTTTAAAACTTCTTCCATAGGAAATAAAGGGGTCGTGTTTATCTTTGTTAAAGTTGTCAATTCTTAAAACCCTTACACATAAACAAATAATATTAAAGCAATAAATGACAAGTTTATTTTAAAAGATGTCAATAGAATAAACCAATATATCCTTTAAACTTAATAACGATAATAAGATTAATTAGTATAATTAAATAATATTATGTCAATTAAAACCTTTTTAGGTTTATAATAATCTTAAAATATCCTTAAAATATTTTTATCTTTTTAGGTCGTGGGGTTCTATATATAACACTTAGGTGTTATGTTTTTGGGCATTTTTTTAAGCCAATGCCGAGAGTTTTGGAACTTGTTAGAGCAATGCCTGTATATTACATCTAGATTTCGGTTAGGTTATCCAATGTCTAGAAAAGAGAAAAGAAAAAGCCCCAATGTCTTGATTATAACCCTCCTGATGAACAACTCTAGCTCTAAATAGGTCTAATGTCTAGACTTAATGGGTTCTTAGAACGATTCTGAGCTACTTTGAGGTGTTAATGCCTTGATTTACCTCAAAAAAAACTCTTTTAGCCTTTTATAATCCAATTTTAACCCATATAAGTCGTATATTATATAAATATGAATCCCAAAAACCGAAGAAAATCCGTAAAAACCCGTAAAAATGCACATAAATGCCTTAATATCATCCAAAAACCATCGAAATAAAATAACCACCGATGCTATTTAGTTAAATATCTATCAAATAATACCATAATTGGTTAAAAAGGGTTAATTAGATGTGTTTATTAATAAAATTAAGATTATTTAGTACATATATCATGCAAAGTTGTTATACCTATAGTTAAACCATTATCAGAGAACTCTTTTTTAATCTCCTCATAGGTTTTACCATCCTTTCTAAGTATTTTAATAGCAGCATTACGCTGTAGTTTCCATTTGTGCACTTTTTCATCAGTTTTCTCTTCTTCAAAGAGAGATTTCCTTTTCTTTTCCCTATATTTCTTCTCAAATTCATCTCCACCGGGATATTTATTAAAGAAATTAACCTTTTTTTTAGTAATTATTGGATAACCCCAACCCTTTCTTATTCCAATCTGATATAATTTAGCCTTTTTCTTAAAATTAAATATCCTAACATATCTCCTAGTAGATTGTTTCTGCTTAACAACATGAAATAAGGCTTTAGACCTCATCATAGCAGGATAAAGTTCAAGTAAATAGAAGGAAGGACTAACTAAGAAGACTACTAAGTTGTTTTGTCGCATCTCCATAAGTGCTTGAACAACTTTTTTATTAGTTGCAGAGATTGCACCCTTGCTACTCATCCCCCTAAATGCCTCATCAAAGATTACACATTTAGTTTTTTTAGAATTGGACTTAGTATGTCTTATTTGCTTTAAGAAATCTTCTGCACTAAAACATATTCTTGGAAGAACCTCTCCATTTTCATCTTCTAATATACTTGGGTCAATATATGCAGCTTGTTGTATAGTAAATAATGATTTTCCAGCACCTTCTTGACCATCCACAATATAAAATCTATCTTCATCTGCAGAAGTAAGACCTCCATCTTTGATTTTATCCCAAGTATCCTTTAACTTATCATCCATGTGATAAGTTGTACCAAGAACATCAACTATTGCCATTATTCAAAATCGTCTTCATCACCTTCGTCCCAAGCAGTTCCTTTTCCAAGATGATTCTCAAGTCTTCTTAGGAACAATTCCTTTCTCATTAAGACTTTATATTGTTTATTTCTTTTTTGAATATCCTCTTTAGGAATTTTATTAAAAGTATTACCAATATTATCATTAAAATTTCCTAAGTCTTCAATCTCTTTATCAAATAATCCAAAATCCTTTTCATAAGTTTTATATTCTTTATCAGATAAGTCTCTAGATAACTCGCACCATATTCTATCCAAATCAGAATTCCACTTTCCAAATAATCCTGCTCTAGAATGTAGATGTGTGTCTTTCCATAGTGAGTCAAGTCTAAGAATTATTGCAATACCAGAATTATACTTACTTACTTTTGCTTCACCTTCTTCCATAATACCCTCAGACTTATTAATATTATAAATCTTTTTAGTTTAAATACTTGATGTAGCAATAATCACCTTTATAATCTGTTATACTCGTAAGTAGTTAAAAACATCAAGTATTTAAATTCAAAATACATAACTTTTATATGGTCGTCAAAAAAGTAATTGACTTTTTGTTTAAGGAGGGGAGTTATTGAAAATGTTAGGAAATATTATAGGTGGATTTATCGTTATTCTTGTAGGAGTTACATTAGCACCAACTGTAGCAAACGAAGTTGCAGGAGCACAAGCTAATACAAACATTACAGGAGCATCATCTACTATTCTTGGTTTAACAACTTTGTTCTATAATTTATCTATCGCTTCTACAGCTATAGGAATTGCAGCACAAGGACTAAGAAACAGTGGATTAATGTAAATTCAACGATGTTAAATTAAAAAAAAATGTTTAGAAATGGAGGAGAATAAAATTATCTTGAGAAGGTTAGTAATCTTTAGTGTTTTATTCTCCTTTATCTTTCTTTTATTTGGAAATTTCTCTTCAGCAGTTTTATTTGATAAGTCTAATAGACTTGAGGATTCTACAGTAAATGTTTATCAAGGAAACTTAACAAACTTATCAGAATTACAAGATGTTAATATTCCAAGTCCATCAGACCAAGAGGTATTAACTTATGATTCTGCAAGTGGTAAATGGATTTCTCAAAGTGCAGCATCAGTTTCAGACACAAATGAAACTACAAGGTTTGATGCCTTAACTTCAACAGATTGTAGTCCAGGAGAATTAGTTATTGGAGTTCAAGATAATGGAACTGTTCTTTGTGCAACTGATTCTGGAACAACTTATTCTTCTCTTTTAAATTTTACAAACGACCCAAACTTCTT